>OHAO01001973.1_pt1 | contig 13255 bp, 10 predicted proteins | sample 1577151 | NCBI WGS metagenome assembly OHAO01 (sample SAMEA3541585, study PRJEB24748) | human gut metagenome | biome: human gut; feature: human-associated habitat; material: faeces | place: China | collected 2012 | reverse complement strand
TGCGTTTCAGGAGGAAGTGTTATGGATTATAAAATTGTTTTGGTCAACGGCCCCCCGATCCTCGGCTGAGACATTACGATCAAAATCCGAAGTCACTCTATCATTATACAAAACAGGTATATCCGTATGTTTTTCATCCCCAGGCTTTCTCCACCTTTTCTTCCAATTCGTAGATACATTGGCAACCGGATTTAACGCGGAATTTTTATCGGCATACACACTCGGTAAACGCTTTACACCCCCCAAATTATACGTGAAACCCAAGGATAGCGATAAGCACCTGTCAAACGTCAATTGAGTATCAAATCCTCCGGAAAGATCCGGGTAAATAGATCCGCTTTTCACCAGTTCCATACGTTTCGGATCTGCCGTATGCCATAATTTACCATCTTTCCCATAAAATAACGGATATCCGTTTTCACTAGACAATCCCCCATAACGGAAAGAGTACATTGAACCTAACTTCTCGCCCTTAACCGCTAAATTACCATCCAACATTTTATTAATGACTTCCAAATCGCTATAAATGTCATCGTTTGCCAAAGTCACCTCACTTGTGTTTCTCCCAAAGTTTACATTAAATCTCCAATTCAACTTCTTTCCTTGGATGATCTCCACGCTCAAATTACCTTCAAATCCTTGATTATCCATCTCCCCAGCATTCATGTACAAACGTGATTTTCCGTTAGATGTTGCAACTGTTTTTTCTATGATCAAATCTTCGGTATGTTTTTTATACACATCCAAACTACCTGAAAGTCTTCCATTCCAAAAAGAAAAATCTGCAGCCACATTCCAAGAAGTTGTTTTTTCCCATCGTAAATCAGGATTGGGTAAACGGTAGATCGTAGATTGCTCCAAATTACTTATTGTATTTCTATTTCCTACTTCCAAAATCAAGTTAGGAGTAGCATCATCATGAATATTTCCTTGGATACCGTAACTACCTCTTACTGAAACATAATGTCCGTTATCGGCAAATCGAGACATAAAACCTTCATTTGTCAATAGCCATTTACCCGCAATAGACCATGTGGGCAACCACCGATATTTCGGGTTACTTCCGAACTTATTCGCCCCATCTGAACGAATATTGAAATTCATCACGTAACGATTATTGTAAGTATAGGTTGCTGAACCAAAGAATGAAGCGACTCTTGAAATCGTATTCGTATTCGTCGGAAGCATCCTGTCTATATAGTTGTTTACAAAATTATCCGTATGTACTGGCATAAATCGCTCTCCATAAGTAGGTGTCCAACCATACCCCGTCGAACGTACACCCTCGTACTTCGTACCCCGCAACTCAGACCCAACAATTATATTCATATCATGAATATCACCCAAAACTTTAATAAAGCTCAGGCCATTTCTCACCGTATAGCCAGTCTTTACCGTATTTCCTTGGTCTAAAATTCCCCCGTACGGCAAGGCCGATTTCCAATATTCATCATCATTTTCGTCATACTGCTTATAATCATATCCACGTGTAGAAGCCACACTAGCGGACTCCTCTGTTTTCCAATCCCGTTGATTCGTTGAAGAATTATGATACGAGAAAGTTCCTTGGTAAGACAAGCCATCATATAACTTTATATTCAAATTTAACAAAGCGTTAAAATCATTGGATTTACTCTCTTTACCTGTTTCTGCCAATTCGTTCAACACGTTATACAAATATTTCGAATCTTTCTTGTAAAAATGATATTTTCCATTTTCCTCGTATGGTTGTACTGTCCGGGAAGTATTATATGCATAACTAAACGGATTTACCACTGAATAACCTTCATTTTTCGTCGTGCTGAAGTCAATTTTCGCCATAAAATTTATATACTTACCCACAGATGCATCCACACGCGCCAAAGTAGTGAAACGCTCGCTAACAGAACCTTTTGCACCACCTTGATTGTTATTGTAACCTGCGGAAAAGTAATATTTTGTAGTCTCCGAACCTCCGTTAATACTCAAATTATGCGAATGAGTTACCGCATTGCGAAATAACACGTCAAACCAATCCGTGTTACGCTTCGCCATCTCTTGGGATCGAAGTGCAAATTCCTCTTGCGACATCCGACGATTAACCAACTCGTTCAACAACCCCTCGTAAGAATCATCCGGATCCAACGATATATTTGAATTATATGACAATCCTTGCTCGAAAATATCCTTGGACAACTGCATACGTTCTGCTGAATTCATACGATCAAAATTCCGATAAGAAGGACGTTCGTTTAAAACCACCTCTCCATGGTATGAAACTGTCGGTTTCCCCGCACGTCCTTTTTTCGTCGTCAACACGATCACTCCGTTCGCAGCTTTTACCCCATAAATCGCCGTGGCCGAAGCATCTTTCAAAACCGTGATAGACTCTATATCCTGCGGGCTAATCCCCGAAATAGCATTACCTACTAAATATTCGGCATCTTCACTATTCAACTCCGAGGCCGTAATCGGAACGTCTTGTTCCAGAATCACTCCATCAACCACCCACACGGGAGCCTTGTTCCCGTTAATCGTTGAAGTACCCCGGATACGAATTTTAGGCGTAGCGCTTGGCTCCCCGGAAGTATTCATAACCATCAAGCCAGGAACTTGTCCCTGCAACATTTGATCGATAGAAGCAGCCCCTGCCATGTAAATATCATCAGTTTTCACTACCGAAACCGCACTGGCCGACTCTCTCCGGTTTAACGTCTGATACCCAGTCACAACGACCTCATCCACATCCACCGCAGAATACTTCATTACTACATATAAAGAATCCTGTCCCTGCCAGGTAATTACTTTTTGCTCCATCCCCACAAAAGAAAAAAGTAATTTTTGCCCGACCTTATTTTCAATCATCATCTGGAATAATCCATTCACATCCGATGCGACCCCGCGAGTGGTTCCTTCCACGACAACGGAAACCCCAGGAAGAGGCATTCCATCCGTATCAACCACTTTCCCTTTAATCAATTTCAATTTAACATCATCTTTCTTTTGTGGTGTCGGTTTCACAATCACCACTCCCTCTGCATACTCGTAACTCAAAGGTAGTCCTTCGAAAATACGATCCAACGCTTTCTCGAAAGGTTCATTCGTCAGAACCATATTAAGTTTCACGTTCAAATTCGCGATCTCTTCCTCGTTAAACACGAAATAAACTCCCGTTTGGTTCTTCAACTCTTTAATCGTCTCTCTGAGACTTGCATTCTCTAATTTCAACGTCACGGATTGTGACGATACACTGGCTATTGCCGTGAAAGAGAAAAACATAGTTAAAAGCAAAGTCAATCTCATTGCTAAATAAATTTTGCCCCTCGCATTTTCAGGAGAGGATTGTGTAGAAATTCGTCTTTTTTTCATACATTTGGATACTTTGATTAATAAACGTAGCCTTTTACCGAAGGCTGCTATTAAATTTTCAACATGAAACGGGGAATGCTGGGAACATTTCCCGTTTTCGTATTTCTTTCACCTTGTCACTGAAGTTATTGTAACATTTTTTCCATTGATAATAAATTTTACGTTAGTCGTTTTTTCTATCATATCTAGCACATCATTCAAATCTTCATATTTTCGTATCACCCCGGTAAAACGACGCTCTTTACATTCCGATGCCGAAAAAGTGAATTGTACATCATACCATCTAGCCAGTTGTACCATAATATCATTCAATTCCATGTTCTCGTATTCAAATATTCCTCGTACCCACGAAGTATACAAAGAAAGTTCTACAGCCCTTTGGCTGATAGCTCCGGAATATTGATCGACCACGGCTTGGTAACCGGGCTTTAACACGACTTGATTATTCCCGGATGTTACTTGCACGGCACCCCGTACCAGAGTAGTCATCACTCCTTCATTCTCGGGATAAGCCGAAATACAAAACTCCGTTCCCAACACTCGCACGCTCACATCATTTACCCGCACGATAAAAGGTTTACTTTCGTCATGTTGCACTCCAAAATACACTTCTCCCTCGACGAGAACCTCTCGCGCATCTCCTGTAAAGCGAGTAGGAAATGTCAGTCGTGAAGATGAATTCAACCATACCATCGTACCGTCTGCTAACGTGAAATGATATTCTCCCCCAACCGGAGTCGAGATCGTATGATATACAGGCTTTTCTTCAATCTCTTCATTTACTTCCACATTATCATATCGCAGTTCATTCTTTTTATCTTCCAAAACAGTAGCTCCATACTGCCTGACTACGTCTTGCAAATTATCTTGCATCAAATCAACCTGTATACCATTTGCCACGATTAAAGTCGCCTTCATTCCACCGGCATGCACCTTAGCCGACACGGGAGATTCTCTCTCCAGTTCCGGCATGTAAAAAAATGCAAATGATAAAGCGAACAAAATCACAACAGAAGCCACGGCAGTAATCTGAATCCACAATTGTCTCCTCCCGCGAGCCTTAATCTTTTCCCGTACATGTTTCAATGAATCCGATGCATTCTTATCCGAACGAGTAACCACTTGATACTCACGCACCATTTTTACCCCCTCCATAAAAAATAGCTTATTTTCCTCCGCTTCGTCCATCCATGCACGCAACTCCTGTTCCTCGCTCTTATCCATAAGCCCGGAGCAATAATCACCAATCCATTGCCAAATTTTATCGTTCATCTCAATTCCTTTTCTTTTATATACCGGAAGATTGAAAAAGAGATGACAACTTTTTAGAAAAAAATTACAGAAAAAATAAGGATCTTATATACAAATTATCGCCGAATAATAAAAAACAATACCAAAGCATTCCCCCCTAACTCTTCTTTCAACTGCTTCAACGCCCTGTAATACATTGTTTTCACGGTATTTACGGTTATTCCAAAGCGTTCCCCCACTTGCTGATAGGTCATATTATCCAACACCACAGCCTTAAATATTTCTTTTGTCTTTCCCGGCAAAGCCTCCACCCGGGCATATACTTTATCACGTAATCGTGCGAATTCATTCTCATCGTATTCCCCCAGCTCTTCTAAAAACTGATCGACATATTTTTCCACATCGTCAAACTTGATCTTTCCCCGACGTGTAGCAAACTTAGAGGCAGCCTTGGCTACTGCCCCGAAAAGATAAGAACGAATGGAACCGGAAAAAACAGTTCGCTTTTTGTTCATCCAGAAAGAAACAAACACCTCTTGCACAATATCCTCCACATCATCTCCATCTGAAACAAACCGAAAAGCATACACGCACAATGACCGATAATAATTATCAAAAAGCATATTCAGACAGACCTCATTTCCTGCCTCCAGTTCGTGTACAATTTCCGATTCGCTATATACCATATTAAAATCTAAACAGATAATTATGATTTATGCAAAGATAGACATTCTCGCCAAAAATCAAAATTATCGACATATTACTAACCCACAAAAAAGTAGGTCGTTTCAAAAGAAAAAACGACCTACTTCATATGATTTTAAGAATCCTTATTTATTTTCGAAAACGATCTTATCATCCTTCACATCTACCATGATACGGCTATCTTTGGAAACTTCCTCTGCAAGAAACTGTTTTGACAAATCATTTAACAAAGTACGTTGAATAACCCGTTTTACGGGACGAGCGCCAAACTGCGGATCATACCCGGCATCTGCCAGCCATTGAACAGCCTTGTCGGTAACCTCGATGGCAATACCATTGTTTTCCAACATCTTCTTTACTCCATTGAACTGCAAACGTACAATATCCACGATTTCCGACTTCTTCAACGGGGCGAACATGATGATTTCGTCGATACGGTTCAAGAACTCCGGGCGAATCGTCTGTTTCAACATTTCGTATACCTCGTGATTCGTCTTGTCAAGTACCTCATCCCGGTTATTCTCGTCGATGCCCTTCAGACGTTCCTGAATGATATGTGCACCGATATTCGAAGTCATGATGATAATCGTATTTTTGAAATCGACTACCCGACCTTTATTATCAGTTAAACGCCCGTCATCCAACACTTGCAATAAGATATTGAACACGTCAGGATGAGCTTTCTCGATCTCGTCCAGCAAAACCACGGAATAAGGTTTCCGACGAACAGCCTCTGTCAACTGACCACCTTCATCATATCCCACGTACCCCGGAGGCGCCCCGATCAACCGAGAAACAGAATGACGCTCCTGATACTCGGACATATCAATACGGGTCATCAAGGATTCATCGTCAAACAGGAACTCTGCCAATGCCTTCGCCAACTCGGTTTTACCGACACCCGTGGTTCCGAGGAAGATAAACGACCCAATGGGACGTTTCGCATCCTGTAATCCCGCACGGTTACGACGGACAGCATCTGCCAGCGCTGTAATGGCCATTTCCTGACCAACTACCCGTTTGTGCAACTCGTCTTCCAAGTGCAATAACTTCTGACGCTCGCTCTGCATCATCCGGCTCACCGGAATTCCCGTCCACTTGGATACAACAGCCGCGATATCATCCTCCGTTACCTCTTCCCGAATCAATGAACTTCCATGTTTCATGTCCGCCAACTTGGCCTTTACTTCTTCAATTCGGCGTTCAGACTCTTTAATCTTACCGTAACGAATCTCGGCCACCTTCCCGTAATCGCCTTCCCGCTCGGCCCGGTCTGCCTCGAAACGGAACTGTTCGATCGCATCCTTATTCTTCTGGATCTCATCAATTAAAGAACGTTCCGACTCCCATTGGGCTCGCAACTTCGTGCGCTCCTGGTTCAAATCGGCCAAATCTTTCTGGATCTCGTCCAGCTTCTTACTTTTCCCTTCCCGCTTGATCGCCTCTTTCTCGATTTCCAACTGTTTGATCTTACGGTCCAGTTCATCAATCTCCTCTGGCACGGAATTCATCTCCAAACGCAGACGGGCAGCCGCCTCATCTACCAAGTCGATAGCTTTATCCGGCAAGAAACGATCGGAAATATACCTGTGAGACAACTCCACGGATGCGATGATGGCATCATCCGTGATACGCACTTTATGGTGATTCTCGTAACGCTCCTTCAATCCCCGCATAATACTAATCGCACTCATCACGTCCGGTTCGTCAATCATCACTTTCTGGAAACGCCGCTCCAAAGCTTTATCCTGTTCAAAATATTTCTGGTACTCGTTCAACGTGGTTGCACCGATAGCTCTCAAATCACCACGAGCCAAAGCGGGTTTCAATATATTCGCTGCATCCATTGCCCCGTCGGACTTTCCGGCCCCCACCAAGGTATGAATCTCATCGATAAACAGTATAATTTCACCTTCCGAAGCCAATACCTCGTTAACAACCGATTTCAAACGTTCCTCGAATTCTCCTTTATATTTTGCCCCCGCAATCAAAGCTCCCATATCCAGCGAGTAAATACTTTTGGATGCCAGATTTGAAGGTACATCCCCGTTCACGATACGTTGCGCCAATCCCTCGGCAATCGCCGTTTTACCAACACCCGGCTCACCGATTAAGATCGGGTTATTTTTCGTTCTCCGGGACAATATCTGTAATACCCGACGGATTTCATCATCCCGCCCGATCACGGGGTCAAGTTTACCGTTCCGGGCCCTTTCGTTCAAATTGATCGCATACCTTCCCAAAGCATCGTAATTATCTTCTGCCGACTGGGAATTCACTTTCGATCCTTTCCGCAACTCGTCAATAGCCGCACGGGTTTCCTTTTCCGTCATACCCGCATCCTTCAACATCCCGGAAACCGGATCTTTCACGGATAATAACCCTAATATAATATGTTCCAAAGAAACATACTGGTCACCCATCTCTCCCGCCAACTTCGTGGCTTTCTCCAACACTTTATTGGCCTCATCGGACAAATAGGGAGAACCTCCCGACACTTTCGGATATCCATCCACGATTCGATCCAAAGCGGCTAAGACATTCCGGCTATTTACACCCAACTTGTTAAAAATAAAGTTCGTGATGTTTTCGCCTTTCTCGATCACGCCTCTTAACAGGTGACCTGTTTCGATGGCTTGCTGACCTTTTTCTTGCGCAAGTTGCACGGCTGCCTGCACGGCCTCTTGCGACTTAATTGTATAATTGTTCATGTTCATAGTCTCATTTTCTCCTTTCTGCCTTCAATTTCACAAAGTATATACCGAAACTCTTATCCAAAAGTTTCATCTGGACAGAATGAAAAAACATTTCAACCTATAACATTAACAATCAATAAAAAACGAACTATTGATTTTCGTTTTCTAAAACAAGAGATATTATAAGTATGTCATTTTGTCTTTATGTTTTATAAATTACATGACAAAATGACTTAATCATTTACATTCTTTCCATCCCCGGAATTTGTCACGAAACGGGGGGTAAGCGATCCCTTTCTCCGTGATAATAGCCGTGATTAACTCGGCAGAAGTCACGTCAAAGGCTGGATTATACACGTGAATCCCCTCGGGAGCCATCCTTCGGGTATACCATTTCTCGGTCACCTCTGCTGGATCACGTTCCTCAATTTTAATCTCTTTGCCCGTGGGACAATCCATATCAATGGTAGACGTCGGCCCCAACACGTAAAACGGAATTCCATAATATTTAGCCAACACGGCCACCCCCGAAGTACCGATTTTATTTGCCGTGTCTCCATTGGCTGCCACCCGGTCACACCCAACCAGCACGGCCTGTACCCATCCCTGTTTCATCACCGAAGAGGCCATATTATCACATATCAAAGTCACATCCACTCCTGCTTTCTGCAATTCGAAGGCCGTCAACCTCGCTCCTTGCAATAACGGGCGGGTTTCATCGGCAAAAACCGAAAAACCGAATCCTTGTTCCTGTCCCAAATAAATCGGAGCCAAAGCCGTACCGTACTCCGAAACCGCCAGATATCCCGCGTTACAATGTGTGAGCAAGCCCATTCCCGGTTTCAACAGCGACAATCCATATTCTCCAATTTTCCGGCACGCCGTCGCATCTTCTTTCCGAATCGCCTCGGCCTCTTCTCGCAAGACTTGTTTCAAAACTTCCACCCCCGCACCTTGACACTTCAACAACGCAGCTTCCATTCGTTCCAGTGCTGTAAACAAATTTACCGCCGTGGGTCGGGAAGATGCCAGATAATTCTTCACCCTTGCAAACTCCCGGTAGAAATCATCAACCTCATTCACCTTTTGCATACACACGGAAATCCCGTAAGCAGCAGCCACCCCAATGGCAGGCGCACCCCTTACCTTTAACAAATAAATGGCCTCCCAAATTTCCTCCGGAGTTTTCAACGCCAAATAAACTTCCCGTCCCGGAAGTTGCGTCTGGTCAATAATCACCACTGCACCCTGCTCATAATCTGCACGTGCGGTCACTATATCAAATATATTACTCATAACTCATATTGCCGGTTCAAGATTTTCATTCCCTGCAATATTACACATTTTCCCCGGAATCTCATCTATTTAAATCTACCTCTTTGCCATTTTCAACACCTTCCAGGTACAAAACAGAATCAACACGCAACACACGAACATAATAGCACTCGTCGAGTAAAGAATATTTCCCATACCCGTTAAAGGAGAAACAATCCCTCCTCCCAAAAAGGTCAAAAAACCGAGGATTGCAGAGGCCGTTCCCGAATTCTGTCTTTCCAGATTCAAAGCCAGCGTCGTGGAAGTCGGCAGTATAATACCCAAGAAAAAGAGAAACAGGAAAAAGACAATCTCAATAATGATAACGGACAATTCCATACAGAGAGACGCCCCGGTGCAACAACACAGAAACATAAATCCCCATACACCCACTCGCAAAGCATGTTCATTCGACCGGAAACGAACCACACTCAGACTACCCAGCATAATTGCCACGGCATTGCAGGCAAAACAAACGCTATACATAACAGGAGAAAGATGGTAATGTTCCTGAAAAACGAACGGAGAAGATGCGATATATGAAAACATCACGCCCATTCCCAAGACTTGAATCAACACGAAATACATGAATTTCCGATGCTGCAACACCTCTTTATAATAAACAAAACGCTCCTTCAACTCCCCTTGTAACCGGTTCTCTTTAGACAAAGAATCATGAAACCTTAACAAAACCAGCAACAACAATATCCCGATTAACACCAGTACCCCGAATATTCCTCGCCAATTCGTCACCAATAACAACAGCCCTCCCAACACAGGCGCACAAATCGGAGCTAATCCCTGCACGCAAGCCAGCATGGAAAAGAATTTCGCCAAATCCTTTCCCCCGTACAAATCAGTTGCTATCGACTTGGAAATCACGATCCCCCCCCCGCACCCGAAAATCCTTGGATAAAACGAGCCAGAATAAAAATCTCTACACTAGGCGAAAAGACACAACCAATCGATGACAAAACAAAAAAGAACATCGAGATCACTAACGGTCGCTTTCTTCCAAATTTATCACTCACCGGACCCAAAAATATCTGTCCCACGGCCAACCCGATCATGCTAAACGTCAAGCTTAACTGTACCCGCGAGGCTGTCGTATCAAAACAAGTCACCAAATTGGGAAATGCCGGCAAGTAAAAGTCCGTCACGAAGGGTCCTAGGGCCGAAACCATTCCGACAACAATAAGTATGTAAATTTTCGAATTTTTCTGTTCCATAATCTCTAGTTTTTATCATTTTTACATCGCAAATATCCCCAACATTCCACAAACATTTTCGTCCTAATCATCCACAGATTTGCTCTATAATGCTTTTTTGTACAAATATCTTATCTTTGCTTCCGGAACATGAAACCAGAGTACATGCAAAAAGGAAAGGATACACCAAACAGCACGACAATCCCCTCTCTTGGAAATTTCTTTATTTCCATGTTAAGCAAAGAATCCTTCATCCAATTATTTCCTCTCCACAAGCCACAACGTAACGACATCAACGGCCTGATCGTCATCATGATTACGGCCGGAGAAGGTCATTTGAAAATCAATAATAAAGACTACCCCATTCACCCCGGCACGTTAATCTCTCTTTTACCTTTCCACCTGATCGAGAATCATTACCTGTCAGACAATTTCGCATGTAAATACCTGTCTTACAGCTTTGATTTCATGGTTGACTTCCCGTTTGTTCTCAAATCGGGGACCTCAGAAAAAATAGGTAACAAACCCTACCTATCCTTAACAAACGCAGAATTCAACCACCTGGACGAATTCTTCGTTTTTATTTCCCACCAGGCAGCCAGACTCGATCATCCCTCCCGGGAAGAGATCACCAAAGCCTTACTTTTCTCCTTTATCGCAGAACTCAGTTTCATTTACTCTCGCCAAGCCGTACTCGTGGGAACCAATCGCCAAAAGCAAATTGTAGACGATTTCTTCCGGCTATTACACCAGCACCACAAACAAGAACGTTCCCCATCGTTCTATGCCGACAAACTTTGCATGACATCGAAATACCTATCGAGCATACTGAAACAAACCACCGATTGCTCCCTCTACCAGTGGATAACGAATTTCAGCCTGCAAGAAGCCAAAGTATTATTGAGATCATCGGATATGAGTATCATCCAGATTTCCGAGGAACTTAACTACCCGAACTCTTCCTTTTTCGCCCGCTTTTTCAAAAAACACACGGGCATGACTCCCCTACAATTCAGAAACAACAAGCAAGTTCATGAAACTTCCGAAGAATGAAACAAAAAGCCGTTTTTCCCGTTATCTTAAAATAAAAACAATGCTCTTATGAAACAGAAATTATCAATAACCCTATGGGTGGTATTGACCCTTATCACCTTCTTCCCCAGAGAACTCAAAGCCTGCACTGGAATCACGTTGAGAGCCAAGGATGGTTCCCGCATCGTGGCCCGTACCATAGAATGGGGAGGTAGCAATCTCAATAGCCAATATGTTGTCGTACCAAGAGGATATAAACAACAATCCTACATTCCCGGCGGCACAACAGAAGGGATGATTTTCACGGCTCACTACGGGTATATCGGATTAGCCGTGGAGCAAGAACAATTCGTGGCAGAAGGACTGAACGAAGCGGGACTTTCCGCCGGGCTATTTTACTTCCCACAATACGGAAAATATGAAACTTATAATTCCAAAGAAAAAGCATCCAGTATTGCCGACCTACAACTCGTTTCATGGATATTGGGCAGTTGTAGGACAATAGACGAAGTAAAAGAATCCATCAAAAAAGTTCATGTCATCGGTATCGATCCGAGGGCATCTACCGCCCACTGGCGCTTTGCCGACACCACCGGACGCCAGATCGTTCTCGAAATCATCAATGAAAAACCGATCTTTTATGAAAACAAACTAGGTGTACTGACCAACTCCCCAAGTTTTGACTGGCAGATGACAAACCTGAATAACTATGTCAATTTGATTCCCGGTATGGCCCCCTCCCAACAACTGGACGGAGTGACTCTTACATCTTTCGGAAACGGAAGTGGTTTTCTTGGTATACCAGGCGACATCACCCCTCCTTCCCGATTTATCCGTGCCGCTTTCTATCAAGCGACCGCACCACGGCAAGAAACAGGACAACAAACCGCTATCCAATGTTTCCAAATACTGAATAATTTTGACATACCCATCGGAATAGAGTTCGCTCCCGATCAAACTCCCGTTGATATTCCAAGTGCCACGCAATGGACCTCGGCAACCGATATGACGAACCGCATTATTTACTATCGTACCATGTACGATAGCGCCATCCGTAGTATCGATCTCCGTAAGATCAACTTTGCCCGGGTAAAATATCAAACAGAGCTTCTCGACAAAGTAAACCAGCAACCGATAATCCCGATCCGAATCGGATAATAAACATAGAGGGGCCACTCAAACAGCCCCTCTAACACACTTTCACTTTATCTTTAATCATCAATATCCACTACCTGAAACTTATTATTAAATTTAATCTCCAAGCGATTTGACAATTTGATCTCATATCCTTCCGAATCATGCTCTATCTCTAAAATTTTTGCCTCCGGATAATTGGCCTTCACATATTTAAGTATTGCCTCCGGAATAATGGCAGCAGGAACTTCAACCGTCTTGCATTTCACCTCTGTCCAATCTCCCGATTTATCGAATTCTAACTTTTCCCCGCTTGCAAACACCACATCATAACTCTTGTAAAACAAGCCCGTCTCCTGTGTTATCAATGCCACTTTCTGATCTTTAAAATAAGTCGTAATAAACGTTTGCGCCTTCACCGGTAACTGATTCATCTCAATCGGCTTGTCATTATCAGCCTTTACTATCGTCATCGAGAATAAACATACGAGTAAAAAAACAATCTTTTTCATATTCTTCTATTTTTAATAGGTTACTATTTTATTATTTACATGACAAAAATATCCC
>OHAO01001960.1_pt1 | contig 13349 bp, 9 predicted proteins | sample 1577151 | NCBI WGS metagenome assembly OHAO01 (sample SAMEA3541585, study PRJEB24748) | human gut metagenome | biome: human gut; feature: human-associated habitat; material: faeces | place: China | collected 2012 | reverse complement strand
AAAGCATCGCAGATCTTCACATGCGAGGGAATGGACGGGATCGCAAAGGTCTAAAGTCCCCAAGCGTCCAACTTACAACAAAAATGAGACAGGCGACCCGCCTTTCGGGAAGCCTGTCTCATTTTTCCGTTGGGGGCTATCTGCGTTGCGGCGAAGCAGCCCGGTTTGGAAACTCAGTGATTGAAGGAGAATGGGGAAACTACTTAAAGGCTGATATCCTTGCCGCCATTGAGCTTGCTGAAAGCCAGCAGAGAAATGACGGTGAGGATGGTCATAATGGTGGACAATGCGGCTGCAGTGCCGTAGTTGCCGCGGATGACCTCGGTATAGATTGCTACCGTCAGGGTCTTGGTTTTGCCGGTATACAGGATGATGGCGGTGGACAGTTCACTGATCATGGTGACCCAGCTCAGGATGGCACCAGAGATGATGCCGGAGGCCATCATGGGCACCGTGATGCGGAAGAATGCCTTCATCTTGGAAGCACCCAGCGAGATGGCAGCTTCCTCAATGCTCATGGGGATCTGCTGCAGGATAGCCACCGACGAGCGGATGGTATAGGGCAGACGCCGGATGATGAGGGCTACTACCATGATGAGCATGGTGCCGCTGATGAGGAGCGGGGGCTTATTGAAGCCGATGAGCAGTGCGATACCAAGGACCGTGCCGGGCACGATATAGGGGATCATCGAGAGAATATCCACCACGTTGGTCAGGGCGTTGCGGCGGCGCACCACCAGATAGGCGATGAGAACAGCCAGCAGCACGATGACGACCAGTGCCAGCAAGGGGATGATGATGGTGTTCTGGATGCTGCGACCCAGCTTGCCGATGGCGGTCTGGTAGCTTTGCAGCGAGTAGCCGTCCACAAAGATCTTACCCTGCGTGTTCTTGAACGAGGTGTAGATGACGTAGGCCTGCGGCATGATGGCGATGCCCACCACCAGATAGACAGCCAGATGCACCAGAGCGTTGATGCCCTTGCGGGCCTCCCGTTCCTCCACGGGGTGCATACTGTTCAGAGCGAAGGCGTTCTTGTTGGAAACGTACTTCTGGACGAGGAACACCAGCGTGGTGATGACGATAGCAATGACGGCGATAGCGGCTGCAAAGCCGTCGCTGCCGCCCACCTCGTTGATGAACTCAGTGTAAAGGACAACAGGGAAGGTACGGTAGCCCTCACCGATCAGCATCGGGGTGCCGAAGTCTGCAAAGGAGCGCATGAACACCAGCAGAGCTGCTGCCAGTAGGGTGGGCATGATCAGAGGCACGACCACCTTGAAGAAGCAGGCGATGCCAGAGCATCCGAGGTTCTCAGCCGCCTCAATGAGGGAGTTGTCGATGTTCTTCAGCGCACCTTTGGCGTAGAGGAACACCAGCGGGAACAGCTGGAGCGTCATGACCAACACGATGCCGCCGAAGCCGTAGATGTCCGGGATGGCGATGCCGAGGTTTTTGAAGAAGGTGGTGATGATACCACTGCGGCCCAGCAGCAGGATCCATGAGTAGGCACCGATGAAGGGAGCCGACATAGATGCCACCACAATGAGGATATTCAGCACTGACTTGCCCTTGATCTTAAAGATCGTGAACAGGTATGCCAGTGGGGTGCCAATGGCGATGGAGAGCACCGTCGCTGTGATGGATACCTTGAAGCTGTTGATCAGGGTATCGAAATAGTAACTCTTGGAAAAGAACTTCGTGAAATAAGCCAGCGTGAAACCGCCGGTGTCGGGGTCCAGCACAGACTGGCGGATCAGGTATGCCATCGGGTAAAGCAGGAACAGTGCATAGAGTGCGATGGTCCCCAGCGTAATGGCTCCCCAGACATCAAGACGGAACTTATTATTGTTTTTCATAAGCGTCGCTCCTGATGAGATTGGTACCACCGTCCTTGGTAAAGACGTTGATCTTCTCTTTCTTGACCTTCAGCAGCACCTTCTCGCTCAAGTTTAAGGATTTGACCGGGGTCCAGATTCTTTTTAACGAAGAGCTTTTGGGTGATAAAGCTTGTAAGGACTTGAATCTGAAGAATGTTTCCGTAGACGTTGCTCTTGGGAAAATTTTGGAAGGAAGTGGATTTGTGTATTCTAAAGTTGATGGAGTATACATGGTGAAAAGAGCTTCCGAACAAAAGGATGCGCAAGCGAAACCACGCGTGTTTACCGGAGAGGTGGTTGACGTGAACGGAGAACCTTTACCTGGGGTAACGGTTGTCGTGAAAGGAACCACTTTTGGAGGGGCGACGGATGTGGATGGAAAATTTGAGTTGTCGTTTACCTTGGAAGGAGAGGTTACCTTGGTATTTTCGTTCGTGGGTATGGAAAGCCAGGAAATTGTGGTGAAAGACGAAAAGCCTTTGCGTGTGGTTTTGAAGGAGAGTTCAGAGAGTTTAGAGGAAGTGGTGGTTACCGGTGTGTTCGAACGTAGAGCAGAGAGTTTTACCGGATCGGCAACAACCGTTACCCGGAAGGAATTGTTGAAACGGGGAAATCAAAACTTGATCCAGAGTTTAAGAAATATGGACCCTGCGTTGAATATTTCCCAGAATTTATCTTTTGGTTCTGACCCGAATAAATTGCCGGATATGGATTTACGGGGAACTTCTTCGTTCCCGGATATTAAAGGACAATATACGTCGAATCCGAACTTACCTTTGTTTATTCTGGATGGTTTCGAAACGACTTTGGAGAAAGTGATTGACCTAGATATTAACCGGATTGAAAGTGTTACATTGTTGAAAGATGCGGCGGCAAAAGCAATCTATGGTTCTAAAGCGGCAAACGGGGTCATGGTTATCGAGACGGTTCGCGTACAATCCGGAGAGTTGCGGGTGAATTATATCGGTTCTTTGAATCTGGAAATGCCTGATTTGAGCAGTTATAATTTGTGTAACGCCAGAGAGAAATTAGATTTGGAATATCAATTGGGTGCTTATGAAGGGATCACTCCCAAGCAGGATTTTGAGAAAAAACAATTGTATTACCATAATTTGGCTGAAGTTGAGCAAGGGGTAAACACGGATTGGTTGTCGAAACCTTTGCGTAATGGAATCGGACATAAACATTCATTGAATTTGGAGGTAGGTACGAGTGAATTGAGAGTGGGAGTAGACCTTTCTTACAATAATATCGAGGGTGTTATGAAGGGTTCTAGGCGTAACACGATTGGAGGAGGGTTCACGGTAATCTATCAATATAAAAAATTATTGTTCCGGAACCAGTTCTCGTTTTCAACCACGAAGTCGGAAGATTCTCCCTATGGTGAATTCTCGGAATATGCCAAGTTAAATTCTTATTGGCGTCCTTATAATGAGGATGGTACATTACGTAAATATTTGGGAGTAGGTCCTGTACTTTCAGAAAACGTGTACAATCCTTTGTTTAATGCCACGATAAATACGACGTATAAGAAGAATTATACGGATTATACGAATAATACTTATTTGGAATGGAATATTAAATCGGGAATGAAACTTGTGGGACGTGTCGGTTTGACGAATAGAATTAGCGGGGGTGAAGAGTTCTTGCCGGGAAGCCATTTGAAATTTGTAAGAACGGCTGAGGATGATTTCTTCAAACGAGGAAGTTATAAGCAAACTTATGGAAAATCATTTTCTGTAAGTTCGGATATAAACTTGAATTATTCTCACAATTGGGACAAGCATATTTTGTTTGCTAACTTGGGTGCTAATATCCGTAGTGGTAATTCGGAAGAGTATATTCATTCGGCAGTTGGATTCCCGAACGATAAGATGGATAATATCATCTTTGCAAAACAATATGCTGATAATTCAAAACCGACAGGAAGTGAGTCTATCGACCGGGAAGTGGGAGCGTTATTGGCCGTAAACTATTCTTATGATGATCGTTATTTGGCAGATTTCTCGTTAAGAGCAAGTGCCTCTTCTCAATTCGGATCTGACAATCGGTGGGGAACTTTCTGGTCTGCTGGTTTGGGATGGAACGTGCATAACGAGGCATTCTTTAAAGATTCCGGAGTGGTAAGACAATTACGGTTGAGAGCATCCATGGGATACACGGGTTCTCAGAATTTTAATTCTTACCAGGGGATGTTGCTGTATAACTATTTCACGGATGATTCTTATTTGGATTTTATCGGAACTTATTTGGAAGGTCTGGCTAACAGCAAATTGAAATGGCAGCAAAAATTTGACACGAACTATGGTATTGACATGAATTTGTGGGGACGTTTGAATGTGAAGTTTGATTACTATCGTTCAGTAACTAACAATTTGTTGACAGATATTACGACTCCACCCTCTTTAGGGTTTAACAGTTACAAGGATAACTTGGGGAAGTTGTTAAATACCGGGTACGAGTTTAACGTGAATTATTTGGTGCTTACTCGTCCGGAGGACCGGATGTCATTGAACGTGTTTGTTGCTGGAACCTCTAACAAAAATAAGATTAAGGAGATTTCCAATTCTTTGAGTTCATTGACGAGTTCACAAGATAAAGAGGCAGCCAATTCGAACAAACCTTTCGTGCGTTTTGTCGAGGGACAGTCTTTGAATGCAATTTGGGCCGTTCGTTCTAAAGGTATTGACCCATCCAGCGGTAAGGAAGTTTTTGTACGTCCTGATGGTACGTTGACAGATACATGGTCAGCTTTGGATCAAGTGGTTTGTGGAGATACTGAACCGAAGTTGATGGGTAATGTCGGTTTTACTTTTGAATATAAAGGATTATCCGTGTCTTTCACCGGATTGTATCGTATCGGGGAGTACATGTATAATCAAACCTTGGTGGATAAGGTGGAAAATGCACAATTGAATTATAATGTGGATAAACGAGCCTACTACGATGCGTGGATGAAAGAAGGGGATAATGTACAGTTTAAGAGTATCGGAGCTTGGAACAAACCGACTCAGGCTACTTCTCGTTTTGTCCAGAAGTTAAATGAGTTTGATTTCTCAGCATTGTCAATCGGGTATGATTTTTATCGGTTTGGTTTCGTGGAGAAATGTGGATTGGAGAGATTACAATTGCAATTTAATATGAATGATATTGGTAAAATATCTTCTGTCCAGATAGAACGAGGAACTTCGTATCCTTTTGCCCGCTACTGTTCGTTTACGTTGAATGTTAACTTTTAAGAAATCTGAAGATGAAAAAGAGAATTATATACAGTGTGTTACTGATTCTGACTGTGCTGACAAGTTCTTGTGAGTCATGGTTAGACGTGGACCCCCGTACGAAGGTGAAGTCTGATGATTTGTTTGAAACAGAGGCAGGTTTTAAGGATGCTTTGATCGGGGCTTATACTTTGATGAAAGCAGAGGCGCTTTACGGGCGTGAATTGACTTACGGTTTTATTGATGCTGTGACGGGTCCTTATGCCGCTTATAATAATAAAGTGTACAATGAAGTTGCACAATGGAAATATTTGACCAGTACTCCCGTACGAGCGCAGATTGATGCGATGTGGAGTAAGATGTATAATATGCTGGCAAATGTGAATAATCTATTGGATAATATTGATAAACGTCAATCTGTTTTCACGGGTGATAATTATAATATTATCAAAGGAGAAGCTTTGGGATTAAGAGCTTATATTCATTTTGATTTGTTGCGTTTATTTGCATCGGCAGCTGATTTGAATAAAGAGGCGATCCCGTATGTAAAAAACTTACAAATCGAAGTTCCTCACGTGTACACAGGTAAAGAGGTGTTGGCTTTGTTGAACGAGGATATTAAGAATGCCTTGACTTGTTTGGAAAAAGACCCGATTCGGGAAGGAAAATTGAAAGATGTTTCCGGTGATGGTTTCATGAATGCTCGGCAGATGCGTGTTAATTATTTTGCAGTGAAAGCTTTGCAAGCTCGTGTGGCCATGTGGGGAGATGATCTGGAAACAGCCAAAGCTGCAGCCGGGGAGATTTTGGAGATTGCCGATGATATTTTCCCTTGGGTAACAACAAGTTCTATCTCTGCCACGGAAGATAAAGATCGTGATTTTACTTTCTCTACCGAGCATATCTTTGCTCTAAATGTGAAGGATTTGAAAGACTTGGCTAATACTTGGTTCTTGACAAGTGGAAATGGTCAACAGCTTTATTGTCAAAATTACACGATGCAGCAGTGGTACGAGATCGGACGGGGAAATGCGGTTGGAGGAAATGATTACCGGGTAAACTATATTATGAAACAACAGGAAACCGGTAGTAAGGATTATGTGATTCGTAAATATTATCAACCGGATAATTATAAAGCGGATTATGCCAAGAGATTACCGATGATTCGTCGTTCAGAGATGGCGTACATCATGGCCGAGTGTTTGATGGGAGTAGATAACGATAAAGCTTTGGGGTATTTGAACGAGGTGAGACGACATCGTGGAATCGATTCGGATTTGACGGATGCAAGTAAATTGCGTGATGAGCTGACGAAAGAGTATGCGAAAGAGTTTTTGGCTGAGGGACAGCTTTTCTATTATTGTAAACGTAACGAGTTGGCAAAATTCCCTTATGGATACCAGTCTGCTACGGAGGATAATGTTTACGTGTTGCCGAAACCGGATAATGAAATTGAGTTTGGAGACTATTACACAACAGATAATACAAAATAAGAGAATTATGAATTGTTATTTTAAATATATCATGCTGGTTGTAGCCTCGGTATTTGCTTTGTCTTCTTGTGAAGAAAAAGAGGTAGAGGTTTACGGGGACGAGGCGTATCTGGTGTTTGAAATGCCAGGTTATGGATTGAATAATACCCCTCGGGATTCGATGGTGTTTTCTTTTCCAGCTAAAGGAGATGACTGCGTGGAAGATACCTTGTGGTTTAAAGTGCGTATCATCGGGAAAGCGTTTCCTTATGACCGGGAAATCAAGCTTGTGGTGAATGAGGAAACAACTACTGCAAAGAGAGATGAAAATTATAAACTGGAACCCGTTATTATGCCGGCTAATAGTTATACGGTAGATGTACCTTTAGTCGTGTATCGTGCAGGTTTAAAAGATAAGAGTGTGCGTTTGGAGTTGACGGTTGAGCCGAATGAGTATTTTGGGGTTGGTTTTGATAAAACGAGCAAAGCCGTCTTTTGGTGGGGAGATATGTTTATTAAGCCGGATAACTGGGATATTTCCAATTACAAACCTTGTTTCGGTGAGTTTACAGAGACTCGTTATGCTTTCATTTTGAAGGCTTGCGGTATCGTGGAATTACCGGATCCGCAGGATCTCGTGACATTAGGGTATTATAATGCGAAGGTTCGTGAAGCTCTTTACGAATACAATAAGACGCATGATAAGCCTTTAGAGGATGAACTTGGATTGGTCGAATTTAATGTCTGGACCGGAGTTGGTGGTATTGGATAGGAAAATATGGATTGTTGACAGAATTAATTGAAAGAATATGAATAAAAATATATGGATATTGATTATGGGATTTTTCCTTTTTCAAGCTTGCTTGGATGATGAAGGAAATTATTCCTATTCGGATTTGTTGCCTATCGAGATAGATTCTTCTAAGATGTCAAATTCGTATCGGATAACCCAATTGGATTATTTGGTAGTCGATCCGGAAGTTAAGCAGGGAGTGGATGATTCAAATTTGTCTTATGAATGGAGAATTTTCCAGGAATCGAATATGCCTAACTCGGAAACGGGAAAAGTTGTAAATGATGTTGTTGGACAAGAGAGGAAATTAAATTACAAAGTAACAACTCCTCCGGGGGAATATACGCTTAGTTTTACCGTAACTGATAAACAAAATGGAGTATCCGAGGTGATCTCTTGTAAGCTTTATGTGGAATCTTTTGCTTCGGTGGGATTGATGGTGATGCATGGTGATGCAGATTCAACCGATGTGAGTATCTTGGTAAACGATAGGATTGTTTCGGATGCAACGATGGATGGTGTAAAGCATAATATTTTCTCAATAACTAACGGACGTAGAGCAGTAGGAGCGCCGGGTATGGTTGCTTACGTGAATAATACTCATAATGTTTACGTGTACACGAAAGGGAATGCAGGGGGATTCCGGACGAGAGGAAGTGATTTGGAAATATTGGACTCGTATGCCGATATGTTCACGGAATCGTTGGAAAGTAATAAAATCAATTTTCAAGGATATAATTCATGGAGTTATAATGATTTGTTGGTTAATGATGGGAGATTATATTTTGCTTCACAGGCTTCGACTACATTCGTAAAATTCGGTATTCCTATTTTTGGTTTGGAGTATTATGCCGAACCGTTTATTGGAACCCAAGAGCGAGGATATTATTTCGGCGTTTTTTATGATAGATTGCAAAGACGTTTCCTGTATATTGATGGTCAAAAATTACTTAAAACATTTAAAGAAGCCGGGGCATCTGCTGCTTTTGATATGAATGCGGTGGGGAAAGACATGGTATATGCTGAGCATGGTTTTGAGAAAAAATGGTATTGCGTGATGTGCGATCCGGATAATGTAACGGATCATTCTGTTTACGTGTGTGATTTTTCCAAATTTGATGATGGAAACCGAGGTGTGGGGAAATACAGTGCAAGTGGCTGTACGGACATGAAAGATGCCAAGGCGTTTGCCGTGGGAAACCGGAGCGAGTTACTTTATTATGCAACAGCGACGGAAGTTAAACAGTGTAACTTTAAGGATGGAGGAACTTCAACTTTGCGTTATACTTTGCCACATATTATATATACAACATCATATAAATCTGATTATCAAAATAAAAGCCCACCTATTACTAATAGCTGGTAACAAAATAGTAACAAAAAAAACGAAGAAATCGCTTTGTGGTGGGCTTCATGTGCAAAGGTAACAAAAGCCCTCTAACCATAAAAGCAAAACTGGCGAAAAGAAGAATACTGTTTTTCTTTTCGCCAGTATATATATTTTGCTGTCAACAAGAATAAGTTTAGTTCGTTTTGGATATATAGGCAAAAGAACAGACTAAACTTACAATACATACCAAAATCCTTTCTCGAATATTAAACGTTAATTAGCTTAAACCTAATGAAAAAAGAGAACTCTAAAATTGATGGAGTTATTCTTTATTCCTATTTTTGAGAAGAGTTTCATTATAAAAAGAAAGGTTTATGCGCATTAAAAATTACTTCACTATTATCTTGTTGCTCTGTTTCTTTTTACAAGCTAAAGCTACAGGACTGTCGGGTGATATTATATCATTCAATGGAGATAGTTGGGTCTTTATGGCTAAACCAATAAATATGGATTCCACTTTATATAAACGCTTGATGGATTTCATACCTGACAACCATTGTGTTTCAACAGGAAATTGGGAAGGATATACAGCCTTTTGGGAGATACAGAACGATTACCTTTGCTTGCAACGCATAGAAGTATGCGTATATGATGAAACAAACCGAAAAGATTCTACGTTAATATACCATGCAGAAGCATTACAAGCACCATTTTTACCTTATTATTATGAGAATGGAAGCGTTGAAGCTCGTTGGCTAAACGGCGAATTTCGAGCCGGAAAAGGTGATTTGGTAAGATATGTACACTCCGGATTCGACCGTAATATGGAAACAGAGTGCGTATTGCGTATTAAGAATGGAAAGGTGATAAATACAACTACCTATCATAACTATAAAAAGCCCGGCTTGAAGATAATAGATGTACAGGATGAGATTATTCGCAAATTTCCATGGAATCGTTTTCCCAAATATAAAAACCAGCGGATAACTTTCGTCATACGAAATTTCCAACTAACCAACGATGGACACTTTAAAGATTGCGACATACGTTTTATCCTCTTGCGACCTATACGGGAAACAATAGAGGATGGCAATCATCCGTTAGCAATAGCCTTCAAAGAGACGCTGAAATCTATATACCCATGGGAAGTTTTATTCATCAATGGGAAATATACAATTGAATATACAGATTTCACAATGCCTATTTGGAGAAAATACTTGACCGCCCATACCACAGAGCCTTATTTGGAAGTGGGTGTTCCGGTCTGTTATCTGAATGAACGGGGTGATACCATTGTACCATACGGCAAGTACAGATACTGCCAGACAGACACTATCAAAGAATTAGGTTTTGTTTATGAGAACAAGCCAAAGGACGCTCGAATAATCTGCATCAATAATGCGGGCAAAGAACTTTTCTATGTATTCAAATATGATAATGGTCCCGACTACATACAAGAAGGGCTTTTCCGTATAATGAACGAGGATGGATTGGTAGGTTTTGCCGATTCATTGGGTAATGTGGTCATAAAGCCTCAATTTAAATTTGCTAACCCATTCGAGAACGGCAAAGCAAAGGTTACTTTCTCCGGTGAAAACAAAGAAGTTCCCGATTCCAAAGGCGAAAAGCATTACTGGGATAGCTCTAATTGGTATTATATAAATAAGAATGATAAAATAATTAACAAGTAGATATGTATGAAAAATCTGATTTACTTATCTGTCCTTTTGTCCGTTTGGTCGCTGAAATTGAATGCACAGAACATTGATTTTCCTCTTTCACAGTCGGAAATAGAGAAGTACGAAAGTCGTGTACATATCCAACGGCTTCCCAATGTTTCCGTTACGCATCTGGACGCTTACAAAATTCGTACTCAACAACCCGTTTACTCGTCCTCAACCAAACGAATTACGTTGGATGTAATCAATGTAGATGCTCCTACCGCCGAACCGGAATTACATTGGATGAAGTACTGGAAAGGCGGGGAGTGGAAAGAGTTTCCTTTCATTGACAATCTTGCCTTTGCTGGCGTGGGCAGAGATTTGTCTAAAGGCGATACGTTGCCCGAACACATTCATATGTCCGAGTTTAAATATCCGTTGAAACCAAACAAATACCAAGTCCACTTTTACGTGTTCTCCAATATCTACACATATTGCAACCTAACAGACATGGGGATTCAGCCCGTGAAAGGAACAGAGATGCAGGGGGCTTTTAGTTTTAGGGTATTGGAATCCGATAACGATTCTATCCGCATACAGTTTGAAAACCATACCAACCTTTCGGTACAACCCCTGTTTTTTCCGAGCGTAGGAACGGATGAATTGTATATGGTACATCCACTTGCCCGTTCTGGTTCGAGAGATGAATCTGATTACATGAGGAATTGCGCACGTTTGGAAGCAGGAGAAGCAATGTTGTTTTCCATTCCTGTATCATGGAATGTCAGTCGCATTACCGACCCTAATTACAAGAAACGATTCAATTCCGGGAAATTATCTCCCGACAAATACAAGATAGGATTGCAATTGGAAATATACATGAATACAGAGTTTGAAGTAAAATAATCTCACTATGAAAGCTGGAAGTATCATTCTAATCATTGTGTTTTGTGCATTTATTGTGAGTTGTTCAAATAAACATAAGCGCTTCCAACCGAAAGCGACCGATGACAATACAGTAGCTATTATCGGTAGCTCCGACGATTCTACAAACATCGTAATTGAAGAGAACAATAAAACAGATAAAGATACTGTAATATTAGAATCACCTAACTTTAATTTATGGTACACTAAAGAATTACCAGATAAGTATAAAAATCAAGGATTTCAGATGTGGACAGAAAGTGAAGTATATTGGGAAAATGTGGCAGTTATCAATGTGTTTGTAACCAACCCTACCAATGAAAAATTTTGGATTGGACGAGATTGGAATTTACGTATTTGGAATGGGGTACAATGGTGTATACCCCAAGAGAAATTTGAGCTAAATGTTAAGGCTGACGTATTCTGTAAAAAGGAAGCTCCTTTATTATATTGTTTTCGATTTCCTATTGGTGAATATTACCATCTTCCCAAAGGGAAGTATCGTATAAGTAAGTCATTCTTACTTAAAGAAAAAGATGAAATCAACTTATATGCTGAATTTGAAATCAAATAAATACTCAACTATCATGAAACTAAAATTATTTTTATCCGCTATTGTCTTCTTTATGGTTCTAACTGCGCAAGCGCAAGATGTTAATGAACGATATGTCGAAGTGACTGGTACATCGGAAATAGAAATCGTACCGGACAAAATTCACTACATCATTGAAATCCGTGAATACTTCAAGGAAGAATTTGACGGAAAGTCTAAGCCCGAAGAATATCACACCAAAGTACCATTGTCACAAATAGAACAAGGGTTGCGAAAGAATCTTGCCGAAGCAGGTATTACGCAGGATGCAATCCGTACACAAGAGATTGGCGATTATTGGCGAAAGCAAGGGCAAGACTTTTTAGTGTCCAAGCAATTTGACATTACACTGACCGACTTCAAACAGATAGATGAAATAATCAAGCACATAGACACGAAAGGTATTAATACGATGCGTATCGGTGAACTGGAAAACAAAGATATATTGGCATATCACCAAAGAGGAAAGATAGAAGCATTGAAAGCCGCACAGCGAAAAGCCGCTTATTTAGTTGAAACATTAGGTAAAAAACTGGGAAGTGTAATTCGTATTGTGGAAGGGAATAATACAAGCAGCATTTCATTTGCACAGAGTAATGTTATGTCCTCCAATGCTGCCTCGTTCGACAGCTTTCGCACTATCAAAAAGAATTATTCCATACTTGTACGTTTTGAAATTGTTGATTAGTAAGTTAAGTATAAAATCACATATCAAAACAAAACGAGACAGCCGGAGTAAGACGATTTTCACATTTCATTACTCCGGCTTCACCCCGATTACGGCTTACCTAGTTTATCAGCTTCCTTTCTCAACTGCTCGGCTTGTTCATTGAGTAGCCTTGCACGCTCCAACGCTTCCGCCTGCTTCCTGCTGCGGTATTCAAAATCCGTCACCGAATCAGTCAAGTTTTGGATGAAAGCGTTATCCCGTTCCCTACTGAAATTCGTTTCCAGCAAATCAAGGCAGCCCCCGTCCGCTTCCCCTTTCATCAGAATGTAGCGGTATTTCATATCGTTGTCTTGCAACTGCTGCATCCGTTCAGCCAAACGGACATTCAAGAATATGGAAACAGAACAGACAACCAGCACTGCCGAAAAAACAAACAATCCCGGACGAATCCAAGAGGTAATTTTGTTGTAAATCCGTTGATAAAGCGGCAAGGGTGCAGCTTCCTCTTTATCCGTCTTGCAAGAGCCCAAAGTATCAATCATTACTTTGAAACAACGGTAGGTTTCCAATGCTATTTTCTTGGTGTCCTCGATATGTTTCTGCTGACTTTGCATCCCGTTCCTTATCTCGTCAAGCTGGCTTCGGATAGCCCGCAAATCCTTTTCGGGAACAGCCGAATTACTGTGCAGTTCCGACAATGCCTGTTCGACTGCTCCCAGCCGTTCGAGAGTTTCCTCCCGACTGGCTGGCGTTACCTGTGCTTCCTGCTTCTCTTTCAGTTCCGTAACCATAGAGAGAAGCCCCTCTAA
>OHAO01001958.1_pt1 | contig 13352 bp, 12 predicted proteins | sample 1577151 | NCBI WGS metagenome assembly OHAO01 (sample SAMEA3541585, study PRJEB24748) | human gut metagenome | biome: human gut; feature: human-associated habitat; material: faeces | place: China | collected 2012 | reverse complement strand
CGGGCCGCAGGGCTTTCCTGCCCCCGTCTGTGCCGAAGGGGAGGAGATTTTGCGCCGCCGGAGCCTTTTTCCTATTGTGCATCTGCCGCCGACATGGTATGATAATATCAGTAATGAGCAAGGGTAAACACGCCTGACAGCTTGTCCTTCCGGCGATTTTACGCTTCGTCTCGGTGGGTATCGGCCTGCCGGGGCGCCTTTATCCGGTAAAACTGGCGGCTCTGCCGCCTCTAAAGCATAAGGAGAGCGAAAAACCATGAAATTAGGTATCGTCGAAAGCGAGCCTGTTTCTGAAACTCTCCGCAAACGCACAAATGCCGATAAAGCTTGACAGGGCAGGTATTTTCGGATGAGGGCAAAACATATAAGTTCCTATTTCCCTAGGCATCCCCACGCAGAAATGGCGTAAAAATGGCGTAGAGGAACCGGCGGTACGCAGTTGCGAAAATCGCCTGCTGCAACATTACTAAGAATATTCAAGCTGCCCCACGCACAAGCAGAGAGATACAAGGCGTTTCACTCCTTTGATCCTCCAAATAAAAATGAGCCTTCTCCGTTTGATATAGAAACGGAAAAAGCTCATTTGCATTGTACACGCCTGTCAAGCGGCGCAGAACTTTGGCAGCGCTATGCCTCATCCTCCGCCAGCATACGGTATCCGACGCCAAGCTCGTTGATGATGTAGCGCTTTTCGCCGGGCGTCACGCCCATTTTCTTGCGGATGTTCTTCATATTGACTTGCAGCTTCTTGACGCTGCCATAGTCCGAATACCCCCAGACCGCCCGAATGATGGCGGCATACGTCAGCACCTTTCCGGCGTGAACGGAGAGAAACGCCATGATGTTGTATTCCGTCTGGGTCAGGTCGATCTCCTCTTTGCCAACAAAGACCTGCCGTGTATCGTAATCGATCAGCAGGTCCTGAAGTTGGAATTTTCCGCCGGGGGAACTTTCCTTCTCTTCGCTGTGCCGATGGCTGCGGAGAACGGCGCGGATGCGGGCCAGCAATTCCTCCGTGCCAAAGGGCTTGGTGATATAGTCATTCGCCCCCAGATCCAACGCCTCTACCTTGTCCCTCTCGTTGGAGCGGGCGGAAAGCACAATGATGGGCACGGTGTCTGTCTCCCGAACTTCTTGAATCAAGCTCATACCGTCTCGATCCGGCAGACCAAGATCCAAAAGGATGAGGTCCGGATGATGGGAGGCATACATCATCATGCCAAGCTCGCAGGTTTCCGCACAGAGCACCTGATAGTCGCTGGTTTCCAGATTGGCTTTGATAAAGCTTCTGATGTTGGCCTCGTCCTCTACGATCAGAATTTTGTACTTGTTATTGCCCATCGTCCTCACCCCCTCTTTCCAGAGCAAAGCGGAATACCGCACCGCCGCCCTTCCTATTTTCCGCAGTGATCTCGCTGCCGTGCGCCTTGACGATGGCGGCGCACACGGATAGTCCGATCCCCATATTGCTGCGGGTCCCGTCCACCGGCGCGGCGGACTTTTCATAACTTCCGGTGAAAATCTTTTGAAGTGCATCATCCGGGATGCCGCAGCCGTTGTCGGCAACCGCAAATACCGCCTTATCCCCCACAAGAGAAACGGAAAGCGTCAGCTCCGTCATGCCTTTTGCGTGGAATACGGCATTTTCCAGAAGATTCAGCAGTACCTGCTCAATAAGGAGCGAATCCATGGGAATGTCCACAAACTCCTCCGGTATCTGTGTGATGACCTTCTGATTCGGATACTTTTTGGAAAACTTCATGAGAACCGAGTCAATCAGCTCATCCAGAACCGTGGGTGTCTTCACGACTTCCACTTTTGCACCGTCGATCCTTGTAACCGACAGAAGATTTTCCACCATGCGGATGAGCCATTCGCTGTCCTCCTGAATTTCTCCCAACAGCTTGAGCTGCTGCTCCTTTGGCAGCGCATCATACTTGGAGATCAGCGTGGAGGAGGACCCGTATATGGAGGTGAGTGGTGTGCGCAGATCATGGGAAATCGCCCGCAGCAAATTGCCCCGCATTCGCTCTTTTTCATTCTCCGTCCGCAGCTTTTCCTGATCCCGAATGCGGCTGTTCAGCGTACTGGTGAAAACGGCAACTGCCAGCATAATGACGGCAGATAAGATGCTTTCCCCCACGAAAAAGTCGAAGACATAATAGGGATAGGTAAAGGCAAAATTCACCGCAAACACGCTGACGATAGCCGAAATGATACCATAGCGATACCCATGCGTTTTCAGCGAGATCAGAAACACGCCGAACACAAAGATCATGGGTACCAGCGTCTGCGTGGTAAAGAGCTTCTGAATCAGCAAATTGACGGCAAAGGCACTGCAAAAAATGAGGATCGAAAATAGAGTATCCTTTTGTCGCTGTCGATTCTTCATCATGCTTCTCCTGAAATTTATTGCGGTATCATACGCCATGCTTTTCGGTTTCGGGCGAAGCCCGGGAGAAAAACGGCTTAAATCCAGTGGTATAAATAACTGCCAGCAGTTATTATATCGCATAAGCGGAAGCGCTTCAAGATTTCTCACAGGAGGATATTGCGCCGCACTCGTTTCTTTACCGAATCTACACCGGAAAAATGCTATCATATAAGCACACAGCGAAAAGGAGAAAGAAATCCGTGGAAAATGACAGTAGCGACGATAACGGTAACTGCTCTTATATGGTCTGTTCGTATGTGGCATATCTACGCCCTTTGCTGCGGTATCGGGTATAGGTGTGTCTTTTTTGCATGAAATGATCGTATGAACAGAACATAAAGGAGTCTGAAATGAATTATTTTGGAAGCATTTTCGCAATGGTGGCCTGCATCGTCATGTCCGCCTATTTCAGCGCCACAGAAACGGCATTCTCGTCTCTGAATAAGACCCGCCTCAAGGTGTTGGCGGACAATGGAAACAAGCGGGCAGCGCTGGCGCTCAAGCTGTCCGAAGATTATGACAAGCTGATCTCCACCATCCTGATCGGCAACAATATCGTCAATATCATGGTGGCGTCCATCGGCACACTTCTGTTCGTCGGACTTTACGGCGACATGGGTGCGACGGTTTCTACGGTCGTCGTAACGATCGTTGTTTTGATTTTCGGTGAGATCACCCCCAAAAGCGTTGCAAAGGACACGCCGGAACGCTTTGCCATGTTCAGTGCGCCCTTTATCCGGCTCTGGATATGGGTGCTGACGCCACTGAACTTCCTGTTCTCCCTGTGGAAAAAGCTGGTTTCCCGCTTCTTCAAGACAGATGACGATGCAAAAATGTCCCACGAGGAGTTGCTTCTTTTTATGCAGGATGTGGAGCAGGATGGCGGCATTGACGAAAACGAGGGCGAACTGCTGCGCAATGCTCTTGAGTTCCGTGACCTGACGGCGGCAGAAATTTTGACCCATCGAATCGACTTGGAGGCCGTGGACATCGGCGAAAGCCATGAGGAAATTGCCAGAGCCTTTACGCAGTCCCGCTTTTCCCGCCTACTGGTCTACCGGGATACCATCGATCAGATCGTCGGCGTTCTTCATCAGAAGGACTTCTATATCAACGGCAAGATGACGGATCAGCCTATTGCGGAGATCATGACGGAGCCGCTGTTTGTCTATCAGCACACGAAGATCCGGGATATTTTGAAAATGCTCCAGCATCAGAAGTCCCATGTCGCCGTAGTCGTAGATGATTTTGGCGGGACGCTTGGTATTGTTACGATGGAGGATATTCTGGAAGAACTGGTCGGTGAAATTTGGGACGAACACGACGAGGTGGAAGAAGATTTTGAAAAGCTGGACGAGAATACCTACCGCGTGGACTGCTCCGTCAGCTTGGAGGATTTTATGGAATTCTTTGGCGTCAAGCTGGAATCGGACAGTGTTTCCGTCGGCGGCTGGGTCATGGAGCAGCTGAATAGAGTCCCCAGTAAGGGCGATTCCTTTACCGCTCAGAATTTGGAGATCACGGTCTCCGATCTGAGTGCGTACAGGGTATCCTTCATCACAGTCAGGCAATGTGGCGTCTGTTTGGCCTGCGAACAATAAAGCAATCGCACGATTCATAAGGGGTGAGGATGATGTCGGAAGAAATGGTTTGCAGAAAGCGCCGCCTTTCGTCTTTTCAAATTATCATATTGGGCTTTGCCGGGGTCATTCTGCTCGGTGCGCTGCTGCTGATGCTGCCGCTTTCCACAACAGCCGGGTGCGTAACGCCGTTTCATGAAGCGCTTTTCACTGCGACCTCCGCTGTTTGTGTGACGGGTCTTGTGGTGCAGGATACCGGCAGCTATTGGTCGGTCTTTGGCCAGACGGTGATCCTGACGCTGATTCAGATAGGCGGGCTGGGTGTTGTCACTGTGGCGGCATCGTTTGCGCTGCTGTCCGGGCGAAGGATCTCTCTGATGCAGCGCAGCACCATGCAGGACGCCATCTCAGCGCCGAAGGTCGGAGGGATCGTCCGGCTGACACGGTTCATCCTACGAGGGACATTTCTGATCGAACTGATCGGTGCGCTCGCCATGCTGCCGGTGTTTTGCCGGGACTACGGATGGCACGGGATATGGATGGCGGTATTTCACTCCATCTCTGCCTTTTGCAACGCAGGGTTTGACATTCTGGGAACGAACCATAACCTGTATCCCTCTCTCACCGGTTATGTCCAAAATCCGGTGATCAATATCACGGTCATGCTGCTGATCGTGATTGGCGGCATTGGATTTCTGACGTGGGATGACATCTTTGAAAACAAGTGGCGGTTTCACCGTTATCGAATGCAAAGTAAGGTCATTCTCGTTACGACACTCACGCTGATCGTCCTTCCGGCGCTGTTTTTCTTCTTTGTGGACTTTGATGCCCTTCCTCTCGGAGCGCGGGTTCAGGCAGCCCTGTTCCAATCGGTCACGCCGAGAACGGCGGGCTTCAACACAGTCGATCTACCCGCCATGTCCGGCGCATCGCTGGGCGTGATGATCCTTCTGATGCTCATTGGCGGCTCTCCGGGGTCTACGGCAGGCGGCATGAAAACCACCACGCTGGCAGTTCTGCTTTCCAATGCTGCCGCGACCTTCCGCCAGCGGGACAGCGCCCAGTTCTTTGGGCGCAGAGTCGATTGCAGCGCCGTCAAAACCGCCGCAACCGTCCTGACGATGTACCTTGCGCTGTTCTTTGGCGGAGGCGTTTTTATCAGCGTATACGAGGATCTCCCGCTGTCCTCCTGCCTGTATGAAGCAGCGTCGGCGGTAGGCACGGTCGGACTGACATTGGGTATTACGCCGCAGCTGCATATTCCCTCGCAAATGGTATTGATCGCGCTGATGTATCTGGGCAGAGTCGGCGGGCTGACGCTCATTTATGCAGCGGTGTCCAGCAAAAAAAGCGGCAACGCAAAGCTGCCGCAGGAAAGAATCATGATTGGATAAGTAAAGGAGCATCTATCCCATGAAAAATGTTTTATTGATCGGAGCAGGCCGCTTCGGGCGGCATATCGCCATGCAGCTCTCTCAACTGGGGCATCAGGTCATGGCAGTCGATACCAATGAGGAACGGATCAACGATGTGCTTCCGTTTGTCACCAACGCACAGATCGGCGACAGCACCAATGCGGAGTTTCTGCGTTCGCTGGGTATCGGAAATTTTGATGTTTGTTTTGTGACCATCAGCGGTAATTTTCAGAACTCGCTGGAAACCACCTCACTGCTGAAGGAGCTGGGTGCCAAATGCGTGGTATCCCGTGCCGAGCGTGATGTGCAGGCAAAGTTTCTGCTTCGCAACGGTGCAGACCATATAGTCTACCCGGAAAAACAGGTGGCAAAATGGGCGGCGATCCGATTCACTGCCGACCATATTTTCGACTACATAGAGATCGACGAGCAGCACGCCATCTTTGAAGTGCAGGTGCCGGAGGCGTGGATCGGGAAAAGCGTTGGTGAGCTGAACGTCCGCAGAAAGTTTGGCATCAACATTCTTGGCATCAAACGAGCCGGAAAAACGGATGTTTCCGTTACGCCGGACACTATATTGTCCGATGACATTACGATTTTGGCGTTGGGTGAGTATAAAGCCCTGCAAAAGTGCTTCCGGATTTGACGGGACTCCCCATACCGACGGAAAGGAAATACATGGAGAAAAAACCACAAAACACAGCCAGTGACAGAAACGAGGATCCCGCACCGCAGGGAAGCAAGTGGCAGACGATCATTCGCTATATTACCCGCACACTGGTGCTGCTGATCGTATTCGCATGGGCGCTGGTAAACCTTGATGCTGTGTTGCATTTTCTCGGCAAGGTGCTTGCGCTGTTCACTCCGTTTCTGATCGGCGGCGCGATTGCTTTTTTGATCAACGTAGTCCTTCGACCGTTGGAATGCTGCTGGAACAAGGTGTGCCGCAAAGCTCCTGCAAAGCTGGTCCGCCCTGTGTGCCTGACGGCAAGCACCGTACTTGTCCTTGGAATTCTGTTTGCCGTGGTGTTTATGATGATCCCCAGCCTGCGGGAATCCGGCGAAGAGTTTGTCCAAAACATTCCGCTCTATGTGGAGGAAATCGGGCGGTGGTGGACAGGCGTTGTCCAGTTTGCCGCAAAATATAAGATTGTCCTGCCCGAATACACCATAGACTCTGACCTGTTGATCGAGAAGCTCACCGCCTTGATCAGCGACGAGGGAAGCGGCATCCTCACCGTGACGTGGGGTGCGGCAACCTCTGTCCTGTCGGTTTTGGTGGATGTTCTCTTGGGACTTGTCTTTGCGCTGTATCTGCTTGCAAAGAAGGAAGTCGTTGCGGCACATTTGAAAAAACTCGTTGTGACAGTCCTTCCGCAAAAGAAGGCGCAGCGGCTGCTGAGTATCGCCTCTCTGACCAACCAGACATTTACAAATTTTGTCAGCGGTCAGCTTACCGAAGCGGTCATCATCGGCGTTCTGTGCTTCTTTGGAATGCTGATTCTTGGGATCCCGTATGCCGGTGCGGTCTCGGCGTTTGTGGCTGTTACTGCGCTGGTGCCGATTTTCGGCGCATGGCTCGGCGGCGGTCTTGGTGCGTTTTTGATCCTGCTGGCAGAACCCGGCAAGGCTCTGTGGTTCATTCTCTTTTTGCTCGTTTTGCAGCAGGTGGAGGGCAACCTGATTTATCCCAAGGTGGTCGGCAAGTCCGTTGGGCTTCCCGGACTGTTGGTGCTGATGGCGGTTACGATCGGCGGCGAAGCATTCGGCATCTTAGGGATGCTGTTCAGCGTTCCCGTCTGCGCCGTGCTGTACAGTCTTTATCTGGAGTTCATGAAGAAAGCAAGTGCTCGGCACTGAATGATTCATAATCGGATACCTTCTGAACATCGGGCTGTATGCCAAATGCAAAGGGCTTGGGATACTCCCAAAATCGCCGTGTGTCCGGACAGCGGCTGTGCTTGCTGTTCTCTCAAATCTCAATATTCGCAGATCGTGATGTCCCCGCTTTTTCGAAAGCGGGGACATTTTTTCTTCTCCGATACTTAAAAAACGGCAGAAAATGTCCGCTGTGTAGTAGAGGGCTTTTTGAAAATATTGCGCATCTTTTTCCGGACAAAAGGCAAAAACATGTCCGTGTGTTATTCGGCGATTTCAACATTCATCACAAAATCCCTCTTGACTTTTTACGGGGATTGCATATACTGACAGTGAGGAAACTCGTGTTTCCGTTTTTCGAGCCGAACCTCTTCCCGTTACTGGAGGGGGGGCGGCTCATTTTTTATACCTTCGTGCGAATAGGAGAGAACCGTTCTCTTCCAATGCAATCACATCAAAACCGAACCCAGTGCTAACCACGCTGCGAACTGCTCTATCATCTACAATGCGTATAAGCTCATCGGTATTGATGGATCCTATGCACTGTAACACAACCCCTCCAGGAGTTTTTGCAATCTGCTTTGTGGCTTTCCGAATCGCCATATCTGCCGCTTTCGCTATGGAAGGAAAATTTTTTGCGCTACCCCCTAATTTGCAAGAATTTTGTCCGTTGTAAAGTGAAGGGCAACCACTCGTGAGGCAAAACCGTGACACCTCGATTCATTCTGCCCGTTGAATAGTGAAAGGACCTTTTGGAGCAAAAGCGCAGACCTCGCTCCTTCGACCTAAAAAATTTTTCGGGCAAAACCGGAAAATGTGTCCGTTGGTTAAGCACCACGAAAGGAGACATTTCCATGGACAACATCCTCACCGTCCCCATCCACCACAAAATGACGCTGACCGCCAGAGAAGCGGCAGAATACAGCAACATCGGCATTAACAAGATCGACAGTATGCTCCGCTCGCCCAACTGCCCCTTCGTGTTGTTCGTCGGCACAAAGAAGCTGGTCAAGCGCCGGGAGTTTGAAGAGTACATCAGCCAAAAGCTGGTGATCTGACGGCAAAAGATAATTTGTAAAAACAGCTTGAGAGAAAAGAACCTATCTGCTATAATTATGTCGTTGCAGTAGGCTCTTTTCTCTATGCGACAAAGCAGGAATCGAAAAATTCTGTATGCACGCTTTGCGCCACACCTATGCAATGCGTGCAATCGAATGCGGCGTACAGCCCAAAGTGCTGCAAAAGCTGCTTGGTCACGCAAGTATAAAAACAACGATGGACAGATACGTCCATGTCACATCTGAATCCTTGGATCAGGCTGTGCGGCAATTTGAATCAGGCAGGGTTTCCTGGCATATAAGTCCATGCGAAAATGACGTAAAAATGGCGTAAGCCAAACACGCCGGATTCTGGAAACCCTTGAAAATCAAGACTTTTTAAGGAGAGCGAAAAACTATGAAATTAGGTATCGTGGGGCTGCCCAATGTGGGTAAGTCCACTCTGTTCAACGCCATCACCAACGCCGGTGCCGAGAGCGCCAACTACCCCTTCTGCACCATCGAACCCAACGTGGGCATGGTGGCCGTGCCGGATGAGCGGCTGGACAAGCTGGCGGAGATGTACCAACCCGATAAAAAGACCCCCGCCGTCATCGAATTTGTGGACATCGCCGGTCTGGTGAAGGGAGCCAGTCAGGGAGCGGGCCTCGGCAACAAGTTTCTGGAGAACATCCGTCGCACCGACGCCATCGTCCATGTGGTGCGCTGCTTCGACGACGAAAACATCATGCACGTGGTGGCCGACGCCGGTACCAACGTGCCGGTGGACCCGCTGGGGGACATCGAGACCATCGACATGGAGCTGATCCTGGCGGATCTGGAGATGGTGAACCGGCGGGTGGAGAAGGCCACCAAGGCCGCCAAGGGCGACAAGAAGTTCCACCACGAGGCGGAGGTGTTCAAGGCACTGGCGGAGCATCTGGACGCCGGGAAGTCCGCTCGCACCTTCTCCTGCGGCGATGACGACCGGGCGCTGGTGGAGACCTGCGACCTGCTGAGCCTGAAGCCCATCATCTACGCCGCCAACATGGACGAGGCGGGCTTTGCCGATTACGAGAACAACCGCTACTTCCGGCTGGTGCGTGATCTGGCACAGAAGGAGGGCGCACAGGTGCTGCCCATCTGCGCCAAGCTGGAGCAGGACATCGCCGAGCTGGACGATCCGGAGGAGCGGGCCATGTTCCTGGAGGATCTGGGCATCGAAAAGTCCGGTCTGGATCGCCTGATCCAGTGCAGCTATGATCTGCTGGGCCTGATCTCCTTCCTGACCTACGGCAAGGACGAGTGCCGGGCGTGGACCATCCGCAAGGGTACCAAGGCCCCGCAGGCGGCGGGCAAGATCCACTCCGATATCGAGCGGGGCTTCATCCGGGCGGAGACCATCAACTTCGACGAGATGATGGCCTGCGGCGGCAGCGTGGCCGCCGCCAAGGAAAGGGGCCTGCTGCGGTCCGAGGGCAAGGACTATGTGGTCAAGGACGGCGACATGATCTACTTCCGCTTCAACGTATAAGCATGATCTGCAAGGGACACGGTTTGCCGTGTCCCTTTTTCATCCCCGGCCAATTCCGCCGTTTACAAAGGACGGTTTTTCTGATATGATAATGCATATCTATGGACTATCCACGCACAAAACAAAGGGAGAACGTCCTCCCCGTGCGGATAGAGCGCGCCCTTTTTATGAAAGGAGACAACCGTTATGAACCAAGAGATTCAGTCTATTCTGGCCAAGGTAGACCACACTCTGCTGGCCCAGAGTGCCACTTGGAACGAGATCAAGGCCATCTGCGACGATGGCGTCAAGTATGGCTGCGCCAGCGTGTGCATCCCTGCTTCCTATGTGAAGCGGGCGGCAGAGTACGTGGACGGCAAGATCGCCATCTGCACCGTCATCGGCTTCCCCAACGGCTATGACACCACCGCCGCCAAGTGCTTTGAGGCGGAGGACGCCGTGAACAACGGTGCTTCCGAGGTGGATATGGTCATCAACATCGGCTGGGTGAAGGACGGCCTGTACGATCAGGTGCTGGAGGAGATCCGGGCCGTGAAGGCCGCCTGCCACGGCAAGCTGCTGAAGGTCATCATCGAGACCTGTATGCTCACCGATGCCGAGAAGATCGAGATGTGCCGTGTGGTGTCCGACTCCGGCGCCGAGTACATCAAGACCTCCACCGGCTTCGGCGGAGGCGGCGCCACCCGTGAGGATGTGGCCCTCTTCAAGGCCCATGTGGCTCCCCATGTGAAGATCAAGGCTGCCGGCGGCATCGCCGACCTCAACGACGCCCGTGACTTCGTGGCCCTTGGGGCCGACCGTCTGGGCACCAGCCGCATTGTCAAGGCCGTGAAGGCCATGGAACAGGAATAAAAGGAGGAACCATCTATGCCTACCCCCCATAATAACGCCGCCCCCGGCGCCTTCGCCAAGACCGTGCTCATGCCCGGCGATCCCCTGCGCTCCAAATTCATTGCCGAGACGTTTCTGGAAAACCCCGTGCTGGTGAACAACGTCCGTGGCGTGCAGGGCTATACCGGTACGTACAAGGGCGTGCCGGTGTCCGTCATGGCCTCCGGCATGGGAATGCCCTCCATCGGCATCTACGCCCACGAGCTGTACACCCAGTACGGCGTGGAAAACATCATTCGTGTGGGCTCTGCCGGAGCCATGCGGGCGGATCTGGAGCTGGGCAGTGTGGTGGCCGGACAGGGTGCCTGCACCAACTCCAGCTTCGCCGACCAGTATGAGCTGGGTGTCCACTATGCCCCCATTGCCGACTTCGATCTGCTGATGGCCGCCGTGGAGTCGGCCCGTGAGCTGGGCGTGAAGATGCCCGTGGGCAACCTCTACTCCTCCGATACCTTCTATGACGCCGCCGGCCGCAACGCCCGGATGCAGAAGATGGGCGTCATGGCCGTGGAGATGGAGGCCGCTGCTCTGTACTGCACCGCCGCCTATCTGGGTAAGCGTGCCTTGGCTATCTGCTCCATCAGCGACAATCTGGTGCTGGGGACCGAGCTTACCGCCGACGAGCGCCAGACCACCTTCACCAATATGATGAAGATCGGTCTGGAGGTAGCGGTGAAAATGGCCCAATAAAGTCGGTTTTGCAGCCGAAACATCAGTTTTTCTGAACCCTGTCATGGTGAAAAATGCAGCAGACCCTGCAAATAGGGCTTGCCCTTTTCTGTCATATCTGTTATAATGCACCTGAACGGGCAAGCTTTGCCCGAATAAATGAAGGAAGGTAGAACAATCATGAAAAGAGTTCTCGCTATGATCCTTGCGCTTGTCATGGCTCTGGCTCTGGTTGCCTGCGGCAACAAGAACACGGACGACGGCAAGAAGGATAACCCGGATGACAACAAGACCCCTACCGTCATCACCAACCCTGATAAGGTCCAGGATGAGATGACCTCCTCCGACGGCAAGTACGAGGTGGCTTTCGTCACCGACGTGGGTCAGCTGAAGGATAAGTCCTTCAACCAGGGTACTTACGACGGCGTGAAGCTGTACGCCGCCAACAACAACCTGTCCTACAAGTACTATCAGCCCGCCAACGGCAGTGAGGCCACCGATGATGACCGCTTCGCCGCTATGAAGGCCGCCGTGGACAACGGCGCCAAGGTGGTTGTCTGCGCCGGTTATCTGCAGGAGGCTGCTCTGCGTACGGCGGCCAAGCAGTTCACCGATGTGTCCTTTGTCTTCATTGATGGTTATCCCGTCGGTGAGGAAGCCAATGTGAAAGATTCCCCCGCTCTGAAGAACATTGCCGGCGTTGCCTTTAAGGAAGAGCAGTGCGGCTATCTGGCCGGTTACGCTGTTGTCAAGGAAGGCTACACCAAGCTGGGCTTCAGCGGTGGCGGCGGCGGCAACAACCCCGCCTGCTGCCGTTACGGCTATGGCTTCGTGCAGGGCGCTGACGCCGCTGCCAAGGAGCTGAACGAGAAGGTAGAGATGAACTACTCCTGGCAGTATGGTGCCAACTTCAACGCCTCCCCCGAGCTGCAGACCATGGCCGCCGGCTGGTATCAGACTGGCACTGAGGTCATCTTCGCCTGCGGCGGCTCCATGTTCGCCTCCATCTCCGCTGCCGCTGCTGCTGAGGAGGGCAAGGTCGTCGGCGTGGACGTGGACCAGTCTGGTGAGTCCACCACCGTGATCACCTCCGCTATGAAGGGCCTGGCTGACTCTGCTCAGTGGGCTCTGGGCAAGTTCTATGCCGGTGAGTTCGCCTCCATCGGCGGTGTCCAGACCTCTCTGGGTGCCAATGAGAACGCCGTGGGTCTGCCCACTGCTACCTGGTCCCTGACCAAGTGGAGCGTTGATTCTTACAAGGTCATGGCCCGGCGGAAATCCAGCGTGGCGTGGAGCACTGCCAGGGACTCGTTTTTGGCCATATTGATCTCATCCAGAACACCAAAGCCGCCTTTTTCCGCACACTGGTAGATGGGGCCCTTCCGCAGCTGTACGGCGCCGTTTTCAAAGGTGTCCGTGCCCAGCAGGGTGGCGGCGTCTGTGTTGATGTAGAAGGACACGTTCCAGCTGGGGCGGCCGAACACGGTGGCCAGGTTTTCCGCCAGCACATTCTTGCCAGTGGCCTTGGGGCCTACCAGCAACAGGTTCTCTCCGCAGAGGATGGCGGTGATGGCCTCCTCCCAGATGGCCTTGCCATAGTAGAGGTACCGGGGATCCGGCACCCGGCGGCGCAGACTCTCCTCCGGCGGGAACTGGGCGCGGAAAGCCTTGACCTGCTCGATCAGGCCGGCGTCCACACCCTCATCCTTCAAAAATTCCAACATATCCAGCATAGGGATTCCTCCGTTGTTCGTTCTGCCTAACATCATACCACCATTCCGAAAAATGGCAAGCGCCCAGAGAAATTCTCCAGGCGCTTTTTTATAAAAAATGTTAAAAATTGTTCTCCAGTGGGAAAGTTACCTGCCAAAGGCCTTCAATAAGGGTAGATGAGGTATAAAAGTCGCCGCGGAG
>OHAO01001947.1_pt1 | contig 13396 bp, 7 predicted proteins | sample 1577151 | NCBI WGS metagenome assembly OHAO01 (sample SAMEA3541585, study PRJEB24748) | human gut metagenome | biome: human gut; feature: human-associated habitat; material: faeces | place: China | collected 2012 | reverse complement strand
ATTCTGTTTCTCAACCGGCGCGGCAGCGCGCGGATGCTGACGACGGAGACGGCTCTCGAACTGGCTTGCGCGAACAATCCCTCGCTGGCTGCCGCCGAAGCCCGCATCGAACAGGCCCGGCAGCAGATCGCCCAGGCCCGCGCCGACAAACTGCCCAAGCTGTACGCCGCGCTCGTCGGCGCGTGGCAGGGCGAAGAGGGAGCGATACCGGCCTATCAAGGGGAACCCGGCCACAGCCTCCCGATAGGTTACGCCCTCAACTCCTTCGAAGAGGCGTATCAGGCCGCGCTCGGCGTGCAGTGGCTGATTTTCAGCAGCGGCGCCGCCGAGAATACGATCGCCGCGCGCAAAATGGCCTTCCGCGGCATCCAGACCCGCGAAGTCCGCACCGGCCAAGCCGTGGAAAACGCCGTGCTCGTTTCCTATTACAACCTCCAGCGCGCCCGCGCCAAGCTGGGCGTGGCCGAAGAGGTGCTCGCGCTCTCCAAAGAGCATCTGTCGCAGGTCAGGAACTTTTTCAAGTACGGCGTCGTCGCTCAGGACGAAGTGCTGCGCGTGGAAGTCGACGTATCCAACGGCGAGCTGAACGTCATCTCCGCCAAAAACGCCGTAGACGTGCGCTGGCGCGCTCTCGAACGCGCCGTCGGCACCGAGCTGCGCTCGAAATTCGATCTGCCGGAGCCGAACAGGAACGCGGCGTCGAAGGACGCTCCCCAATGGGACGAGGCCAGCCTTTACGCCCTGCGTCCCGAACTGAAGGCGCTCGATTTCTCGCGCCGCGCCGCGCTGGCCGTCGCCGCGGCCGCCCAGGGATCGAGCGGACCGAAGATCGTCGCCGGTGGCGAAGCGTTCGCTCAAGGGCGCGATTTCTGGCCCGACGAACTCGACACGTGGAAGCTGTCGCTCAGCCTGCGCTGGGATTTTTACGACGGCGGCAAGGCCCGCGCCCAGGTCAAAGAGTACAAAGCCCGGGCGCAGGAGCTGCTTGCCCAGATCGAAGACGTGAAACGGCAAGTCGCGCTGGAAGTCTCGTCGGCGCAGCTGAACTTCGAATCGGCGCGCCAGCGCATCGACGTGGCTTCGCGCCAGGTCGCCAGCGCGAAAGAAGACTATCGCATGGCCCTGCTGCGCTACAAGTCCAACGTCGGCACCAACCTCGACGTGCTCGACGCCCGCACCGCCCTGACCAACGCCCGCACCCAGCTTGTCGACGCCGTCTACGACATGAACAGCAGCCGCGCCGATCTCGACTATGCGCTCGGCCTCTCGGAACGGTTCAAGCTGCCCGACGGCGTTTCGTTCGCGGCGGAAGGACGGCACAGCGCGAAAAAATGAAAAGCGCGCCGGCGGAGCGGCCGCCTTTTTGATGAAAGCGACCGCTCCGCCGCGCCCCTTTCGCGCTTTTTCGCCCGCCGAAGGGACAATACAGGATGGAAATTGTTCTCCCGAGCTGCACGCCGCGAACGAAGAAATTTGCATTTGCCCGTTGACTTTTGACGAAAACCCTTTATAATGTCTTCCTGTCAGGCCGGCGTAGCTCAGTTGGTAGAGCAGCTGACTTGTAATCAGCAGGTCATCAGTCCGAGTCTGATCGCCGGCTCCAGTTTTGACAACTTCATATGACGTGGTAGTGTGGCCGAGTGGTCAATGGCATCAGACTGTAAATCTGACGGCGAGAGCCTACGGTGGTTCAAATCCACCCGCTACCACCATTTTTAAGCCGACTTAGCTCAGTAGGTAGAGCACATCCATGGTAAGGATGGGGTCCCCGGTCCGAATCCGGGAGTCGGCTCCATTTTTTTATCTTTTTGCCGTTGACAAGCAATGTTTTTCAACGAAGATTAAAGAACGGGGACGTTGCGCCGCAACGTCTCTGTTTGTTATAATTCGTTTAAAGTCGTTAAGTGTCATTGGTTGTTATTATGCTCGATCGGTGACGTAAAGTGGTGACTTAAAACTGCCCTATCGTTTCGAGTCACCGCTAAAATCGGTGACTTGAAACGGAGGCGTTGAAAATGCTCGATCGAACGGGGAAGAAAAAGAAGGCCGACGGCACGCCGCTGACGAAAGTGACGATCGACCAGGCAAAGCCGGAAGCCAAGGCGTATGTCCTCGCCGATACGGCGAATGGTCTGTATCTGCGCGTCTACCCCAGCGGGTTGAAAAAGTGGGTCATCCGAACGCGCATCGGCGGCGTGGAGGCTCGCCGGACGATCGGCAGGTATCCCGACATGTCGCTGAAAGACGCCCGCATCGAGGCGAGCAACATCGCCGAAGGGCTGTTGAACGGGGGGGAGCTGCGCGGACCGTCTTTACAGCAGCTGGCCGATCGCTGGCTGACGGAGTTCGTGCGCAAGAAAACGCCCGACGAGGAGTACATCAAGCGCCTGCGCTTCTCGTATTTCAGTGCGGCGCTGCGGCAGAAACCCTGCGCCGACGTGACGCGCCGCGAGCTGGTCGTGGATCTGAAGCGGATCCAGAAAGAGCATTCGTACAAAACGGCCCAGCGCACCGCGACCATCGTCGCCGGTCTGTTCGCCTACGCGCTCGACGAAGGCGTGCTCGGCAAAAGCCCGGCCGGCAATCTGTCGCGCGCGCTGATCCCCGACTCGCCCGAGGACACGGAGCAGCAGCACTTCGCGGCGGTCACCGATCCTGCCGGCGTCGGGCGCCTGATGCGCGCCATCGACACCGTTTCCACGCCGACGACGCGTCTGGCGCTGCTGTTTGTGATATACACGTTCGTGCGCCAGAAGGAGATGCGTCAAGCGACGTGGGCGGAAATCGACTTTGAAAAACGCCTCTGGATCATCCCGGCGTCCCACACCAAGCGCCGGCGGGAACAGCGGGACCATGTGGTGCCGCTGTCGCGCCAGGCCATGGCGATTCTGGAAACGCAAAAGACGCGTTCATTCACCAGCAAAGAGGCGCTGATCTTTCCGTCCGATATCAAGGGGGCCCAGCTGCCGAAGACGCTGCTGCTCAACGCCGTGAAAACTCTGCGCGCGACGCTGCCGGAAGACCAGCGGCCGCCGGAGACGACGGTGCACGGCTTCCGCGCGACGGCCAGCACGCTGCTGAACGGCATGGGATTCCCCCGCGACGTGATCGAACGCCAGCTGTCGCACAAGGAGCGCGACAAGGTGCGCAACGCTTACAACCGCTTCGAGTACATCGAGGAACGTACGGCGATGCTGCAATGGTACGCCGACTATCTGGACGCGTTGCGCGACGGCGCCCCGACGCCCCCTAAACCTGACATATGAGCAAAAGGGCCTTCTCCAACCAAGGAGAAGGCCCTTTTGCAACGCTTTTTATTTTATACGCTTTGTATTATCCAGCCACTCCGCCCACCAGTGCATGATCTCAACGCGTTCGTCCCAGAAATCGCTCCGGTGGTACGCGACGCGGGTGCTGTCGTTTTCGGCATGGGCGAGCTGGAGTTCTATGGCCTCGTCTTCATGCGCCGACTTGGGATTGTTCATTAGCTCAAACAAGTCCTCCTATCGAACGGTTATTCTTACCGGCTGGACCGGTGTAAAACGACCAGCCGTTTCTCTGACAATTTCAGAATATAGATTTCCTGCAGCGGTTAAATCTTCAACTGTTATTACAAGCGAATATGGGATCTCCTCATCATCTTGAATTCCCCATCTTGTAAAGAGCTCAAGCCACACTTCCCAATTGCCCGAACCGAAACTTGAAAACTCTTTGCTGAAGTGATAACAGGTATCCCATTTGTTGCGGTTATCACTGATAGAAGGGTTATCAACCACATTTATCCCATTGAGATTCAACCGGTGTATTGACGCAGAAATATAAGCAGCAGAATATTCGCTGCCTTTAGTCCTATCAACAGGCGGCTGTGCTATACACGTTACCGTAACACGTATTTTCTTTTCCCCACGTTTAAGTTTCAAATCTGCAATAGCAGAGGGAATATAAAATTTTACACGCTTCTTTGTAAGACGATTCATGGTACCGCTGTTGAGAAAGGACACTTTATCTTCAGAAGAGTACATGCTATTCTCGGGAGAGGATAGCCCTCTGCCATAAAGACTTCCCGCCAAATCAATTTCGCCTTGCGCGATGCCAGATTTTTCGTATAGAGGCGTAACACCATTATATAGCAGAGCCTGTGCAAGCCCAATATCGTTGTCTGGCACTACGGTAAGCGTTTGGGCAAGGTCTCCAGCAACTGTCGGCGCAGTGAAACTCGTTCCGGCACGAAGACACCATCCCGCTTTCGAAAGACAAAAGGCGAAAAGATCTTCCGGTACTCTGCCGTCTCTTAATTGGGTTGCTCCATACGCAACTAAATCTGGCTTATAAAAACCACAAAAACCGGGGCCTCGACGAGAATAAGGAGCAATTTCATTTCGTCTGCTGATACTTTCCGGATAGTCGAAACCAACAATGGCTCCCACCGTTATGCCAAGCATAGCATCGGCAGGAGATGCAATTCGTGATTCATCATCAGAAATTATATCTCTAAGTGTATCTTGAGTCCTGCATAGATCATGATTTCCAGCAGATATAACGAATCGAACACCGTATTTTTTGCTGAGCAAATCTAACTCGCATCCGAGAATACTCATTTCGTCGCCTTCAATGCAATTGGACGCATTATATGAGAAGTTGAAGATCTTTGCCGCATCTGCAAAAGCGTCCACCGCTTCCCGGATGCGCTTTAGCATTACATCTTCAGGAATACTATCGGCATCAGCTATCTGGGCATCAATAATTCGCGCTCTTGGCGTAAGGAAGGGCTTAGCCCTATACTTTCCTGCGTATCCAAAGGCAACTCTGCTAGCAACAGGTGTGCCATGTTTGCCAAATGTACTATTCTTTTCGCAACCTGTTGCTTGCCAATGGATCGGCACTATGTTTTCTAGTCCAGAAGGTAACGAGACGCCGTCATCCAGTACAACTACAGTGGGAAGAGAGGATACATCTATATTATCATCTAACTGCAATCTAACAGAAAGAGAAGAAACATCGCTAGACTGCAAACCGTGAAAAAAAGCGGTTTTCTCCACTCTGTATATATGAGGATCTTCAGCTATCTCGTTTAGTCCACTTGGAGAAATGCTTGCGCGAATGATAGATGTTCCATCTGTCAGCTGATATGGGGCTCCCTGAAGTGTGCCGTTTTTCTGTCGAATTTTTTCAGTAATATTAGCCTCAGCTCTCTGTTGTACGTCGGGAGCCATATCGGGAAGCAACATCATTTGCACATCAATAGTTACAGCATCTGGATTCTCCTTGATATGGCGCAAGATAGATGCGGTTTTTTTATCTTCGGCACTGAACGGCTCAAAGCCTTGAATATACTGAAAATCCTTTTTAATTCCTTTATCACGGTAACGATATACTCGCCTTTGAAGATTATCAAAAACGTCCTGTGGCGCAGAAACAATTGCATGACGACTGTCTTTCACTGCATTGATTGTCAGCCCCTCGTTTTCAATAAAATCCTTCTGTAAGGCAAAATCTTCCTTGTCTTGTAGAATAACCTTAAAGGTAATCAGGTCTTTTTCGTCAAGAGAATCAGAGGACTGGAGATTTTGAAAAAAATCAACAATGCTCTGCAGACCTTGGGATAGTTTCTGTCCATGTTCTGAATACTGAAGATTATACTGATTGCTGCGTCCGGTCAGTTTTTTACCAACATTATCAATTTCTTGTTCTGGAATCCATAAATGGGATTTAGTGCTTTCTGCCATCACTCATCACCTCGAAATTTTTTAACTTGATATTCTAATGTGCTGTGAGATATTCCAAAAGCAGAGGCTGCGGCTCTTAAAGAGACACCTCTATCCAGCATTTCACAGATGACCTTCATAGACTCTTTGTTATTATCAGAGTACTTGGTCTTCTGTTGGATAAGAATTGACGTTATGTCCGCCGTCTGAAGGCTGCCATCAATCAAGTATTTCTTTGCCGCTGCAAGCATAAGTTCTTTAATGAGGGCCCCACTCATACCTTCCGTAACTTTCGCTATCGAATTAACGTTAATTTTTGCGGAGATGTCATACTGTGCCAATCCTTTCTGAATCAAAAACTTCCGCTGATTCAGAGCAGGAAGATCAAGTGTAATTGTAAAATTGAATCGTCTCCAGATTGCAGGATCAAGGAGATGCTCATGGTTGGTCGCGGCAATCAGTATGACATTGCTCGGAAGGTTGTCAAAATTTTGCAAGAGCGTTGTGACGACTCGCTTAAGTTCACCTAATTCATTGGCGTCATCGCGTTTCTTGGCTACGGCGTCAAATTCATCTAAGAACAAGATGACCCTCTGTTTTTTTACAGAATCAAAAACCTTTCGGAGGTTTGTGCTAGTCTGTCCGAGATAGGATGACACGAGCCCATCAAGCCGAACATATGCAATGGGTAAATTCAGAGCGTTGCCAATAGCATACGCAGTCATAGTCTTTCCACATCCAGGCGGGCCACAGAGCAGAAGACGATTTGAAGCTGGAATATTGTGTTTTTCCAAACTACATATATTGTTCTGTTCATCGATAAACTGCTGAATAATTTTCTTTTGGTTGTCTGGAAGTACAACGTCATCAAATGATATTTCCGAGTAAATAATGTCATAAAGTTCTAAAAGGCTATCTTTGTCTCGCGGGGCAACTGTCTGTGAGGATTGTGAAAAAAATAAAGCAGAACCCCCAGTGGTATCAAAAGCTGGGCTGGATGTCTTCTTCTGCTCATATGCCTTACGAAACCGTATAGCTGTAGGCATGTTACCTTTCTTCTCCTCATCTTTGATGAGTATATTTAGGGTCTCGGAAAACTGTTGCTCATTCCCGCTGCAATGGGCAACAATCAAGTTTTCAACTAAGTCAGCTTTCATGAGAATCACTTCCAATCGCATATTTTCGTACATTCATCTACATTTCGAGAATATTATAGCGCAGTAAAGCTAAAACACAACAGTAAGTTCGTACATTTTCGTACAGCAAAAAAAAGATAAACACCGTTAATAATAGACGATGTTATTTTGCTATTGATGCACTCAAGGAATTTTCACAGGATACGATAAAAAATGATGAGCGGGCACCGTCGCTGAAGACGATGCCCGCTCATCATTTTGCTATGGCCACACCCGCGGCCCCGACCAGCAGCCCGATCAAAATCCCCTGCGCCCGGCCTCGCCGTATGCGGCGGTTGTACTCCGCCCGCTCTGCCGCCAGCTCGCGCCGCAGGTTATCGACCAGCCGCCTTGTGTCCTCCGCCTGCGCGGCGATCTCCGCCCGCAGCTCGTCCATGCCCTGACGCAGCACGCGGGCACTCTCGCGATCCGCCGTCCAGCCTGCGACCGTGTCGCGCATGGCTTGCTCGCTCAGCAGGTAGCCGCCCTGGACGCGCTTAACGTCCTGCGCGGTACTCTGCCAGCAGAACGTCGAGAGCAGCAGCGAGGCGGTCAGCAGGCAGATCAGACATTCCCTTTTTAACCTGAGCACGGACAGTCACCTCCCTCTGGCGTGTGGCGTCAACAATGGCATCCGCCCGGCGCTCGGACGTGGCGGCGGACTCGCGCAGGCGAGAGATCAGCGCGTCCGTCTCGCGCCATCCCTGATACTGGCGCCAATAAATAAACGCCAGCAGGATTACGCTCGCCGCCAGCCATAACATCCAGCGGCGGCTTATTTTCTCAAGAATTGTCGCCAAGAAATCACTCATCGCGCCCATGTCGATCCCACTTCCCCTCCGACAACCACTTTTGCACGCCGTCGAACGCAGCCTTGACCGTCTCCTGGATCTCCGTATAAGCAATGTCCAGGAGCGGGCCGCCGACGTAGCCGCACATGGCGATAATGATCGCGCTCAGCTGACGGCTCACGCCCAGTTCGTTCAGCCCCCAGGCGATGATTGCGCCCAGCGCTCCGGCGCTGATCAGTCCTACTGTAAAACGCCAGCCGTCGAACGGTTCCCCAAGGTGTTCCCGGCCGGCGCGTACTCCCTGAAAAATCATGGCCAGTATCGCTCCCACACCTCCCGTCATGGCGATGTCGATCAACGTCCGCTCGTGCTGTTCCTCTCCCGGCATATAGCTACCTCGCTTTTCTTCGATCCCACGTCCTCAGATGCCCATCCGGCGCTTTGGCGATATCGATGTGCACGCCCCAGTCGTAGAGCCCGACGCCGCCCAGTTCGGGCAGCCGGCCGTCGTGCCATGCCTTAGCGATGGCATTATAGACTGCCAGCGGCGACAGCCGTTCGCAGTGAAAGTCCATCGCCTGCCCTTTCAGGTGCTTCGACGTCGGCGAACCGCCCTGCTTGGCGTTGCGCGCCTTGCACCGACAGACCGAATGCACGTGCATCGGCTCTTTCAGGATGCTCCTGACCTTCTCCGCCAGTTCCAGCAGCCGCGGGTCGGGCGTGTCGAAACCGCAGTAATCGCGGCAGGCGCACTCTCCCCGGCTGAAATGCTCCGACAGCATTTTTCCTTCCATCAAACTCACCTCCATAGATAAAGAGGAGACTGCCACGCAGCCTCCTCTTGTATTACCGTTTGCGTCGATCGAGCTTCTCCTTCACGGTGAAGTAGCTCCCGACCGCCGCTTCCGCCTCCTGGTTCATCCTCAGGCGGATGCGGTCGATGACCTCACGTTTCCGTTCCGGCGTCATGCTCTTCGACTGCTGGATCGCGGCGATGTCTTTGCGCCAGTCGGAGAGTTTGCGCGCCGACTGGTCGAACGCTTTCGCCATATGGACGCCGGCCGAGTATTCCGGCTGCTCGCCCATCTTGCGGCGCACGTCGTAGGCGTTTTTGGCCACCGTGGCCTGCCTGCGCAGGTCGTAGAACTTCGCCAGCGATTCGCTGTTGCGGTTCGGATCGACCGTGAAGCGGCTGAACAGCGGTTTTTCGCTGAGCTTCTTCGCCTCTTCCTGCGGTTTCAGCAGTATGTCCGGTGCTTTGGACAGGTACTCTCCTACGCCGCCGCCATAGCTGCTGACGTAGTGGTCGATCAGGATCGGCGACACGCCCCACGTCTTGCCGAGGAATTTGGCCATGGAAGAAGTGTTCTTGGTGAACTGCAATTCCGGCGGCAGGTTCTCCAGCTGAGGCGGGATCAGCGGCGAATCGTAGAAAAACGTCTTCCCCATTCGATGCTCCAAGATCGGTTCGGCAAACGTCGGCAACAGATTCGGGCTGAATCCCTCCCAGACGCTGCGCCCGAGTTCGCGGAACGCCATGGGATCGTCCTCGAATGCCGCATCGAGCACGCGCTCGACGGCGGCCCCGAACATCCCCGCCAGCTCCGGCTTGGGAACCCGCAGCCACGTGCCGCCGACCTTGAAGACCCAGTAGCGGTCCTTGATGTTGCGGCTGATGCGCTTGTACTCGTCGTCGTCGCGCCCGGCCATCCAGGAGATCAGCGACGGCAGGATCACGTACATCGCCGTGCGCGCCGCGAACCGGCCCGAGTGTGCCGCCGCCGTACGGACGAGCTTCGACGTCCCCTGCACGGCGGGGTTGAAAAACGCCGTGTAGCGGTTCCAGGCCTTGCCCCACTGGCCGCCGCGAGAGAAATCGAGATTGACCTCACGCGCCATGCGGGCGGCGTAGCGTTTCGGATAGCCTTCTTTCACCAGCCGTTCGTACTCGGCGAATTTCGGCGCCAGCTCAACCATCTCGTTGTATTTGCCGATCGTGTTGTCCCACGTCGACGCGAGCTTTCGCAGGAAGCCCTTGTCCCCATGGACGGCCTTGCCAACGTATTTGGAAATCCCTTTTTCCGAGGCGTTCAACCCCAGTTCCGTGATGCCCGAATACGCCAGCCCGTGGTCGAGCGCGTCGGCGATCCGCTGTTTCGAGGCGTCGTCCTTCGCCGTCTGCATCAGCAGCCCTTTGACTGTGCTAAAGAACGGCATCGACCGTACGCCCTTGGCGCTGTTCGTCAGGCTCGAATACATGGCGTCGCGAATGAAATTCGTGAGGATGAACGCCGGGTTCGCCCGCGTCGCTCCCAGTTTCAGCAGATTCGCGGCGCCTTGCGCGGCGCGGTCGAGGCTGCCGAAGATCGGGTTTCTAATGCCCGCGGCCTGTTCCATCGCTGCCAGCGCGTCGATGAGCTTCTTGTCGCCGGTGAACGCCCGCCGCGTGCCGTCGAACCAGACCGTGAACGTGTCGCTGGCTCGCTCGCCGCCCTGCACCGGCTCGATCATGTCGGCGAAGAGCGCCGGGTCGGCCAGCGCGGCGCGGACCAGCGCCTGAGCAGCGCGGTTCTTTTCCGCGAGCTGGTTGAACACCAGCGCGTTTTTGACCATCATCTCGAACGGGTCTTTGGTGTCGATCACCGCGTCCGCCGCGCCGACACCGGTCGCCTGCTTCACCTGGTTGGGCAGGTTGACGATGCCCTTGCCGCGGCGCGTCGGCGACGTCACCAAGCCGTCCTCGTTGACGCGCACGAACGGCACGTAATGCGGCCAGCGTTTTTTATACTCCTCGTACTGCCCGCGGCTCCACACGCCCGAATCGATCAGCGTCCGCTCGACCATCACCTCGTAGGCTTTGGCGATATCCTCAGCGATCCGTGCCAGTTCGGGGTTCTCGTGCCGGGTGCGGTTCACGACCGCGCTCACTTCCGCGCGCGTCAGCCCGATGCCCGGTTCCAACCCGTTGTCCCAATAGTCCAGCGCGCGCAGGGCTTTCATATAACCCGTCAGCTTGGCATACGCTTCGTCGCCGAGCTTTTTGACCGGCTCCATCAACGCCAGGACGTCGCGCTTCGCCTTGCCCATGTAGCCGGGCATCGTGCGCAGCATGTCGTAAACGGCAATTTCGTCTTTCAGCTCGCCGTGCTGGAGCATGTTGGCGTAGCGTCCGCCGTGTTCCTTCGCCAGCTCCCGCACGCGGTCGCGCAGGAGATTCTGCATCTGCTCCAAGTAACGGAGCTGATCGTCAAATTTCTGGCGGAAGCCGTCCCACGCCTCGGCGGCGGAAGCGCGCCAGCTTTTCTGGTTCTTGACCTTCTCGTCGCCGCAGATCATACCGGCGCGCAGTTTCTGTTCCGGCGTCAGCTCGCTGTAGCTCCGTATGACGTCGAACAGCTCGCCCACCGGCTGTTGGTATTCCTCGTGCGCTTCCAGCGCTTCGCGGAACAGCTTCGTGTACTCGGGCGCCACGACCTCCATCAGATCGGGGTTATAGGCGCAGGCGCGGAAGTACTCGGCGATTCCCTCTTTCATCAGGTACTGCTGCGCCTCTTCGAATTTCAGCGTCGCCGCGCTCACGTCGGGGCCCCGCGCCTCGGCTCCCGAAGCGCGCATGGAGCGCCCGTGAAGCTTTTCGTAGAGCGCCGTCACATTCTGCGGCGACGTTGCCTTGCCCAGCTCGCACAGCTCGTCGTACAGCTGCCGCGAAGTTTCCGCGTCGCGCACGCTCTCGCGCAGCCCCAGCTTGTAGTCCAGCGCGTGCCCGATCTCGTGCAGCGCCGTGGGAAAATCCCCCCAGTGCCGCTCGCGGGCGACGTCCGTCTCGGGCGTGTAGTACCCCGCCACGTTCGTAGGCGCGCTCACGCCTTTGCGCACCGGCGCGATCGCCCGTAGCTTGTCGTAAATGTCCTTGACGCGGATCAGCGTGCCGGCGGATTTGCTTTCCGGTGACGCCGTCACCGTGACCTGCGGCAGGTCGCTGCGGACGGAGAAGTCGCGGTTGTCACTGTTTAGATTTTGTGGTATAGTTTGGGTGTCGGACTGAGGGAGGAAGGCACTTTCCGAAGATCTCATGGCTCCGACTGTGGGCGGGAGTGCCCCGTCTGCCCTGCTCAAATCCTCGACGTATTCAACAGAACCCTCGTTCTTTTCCAGTTGCTGGTTAAGATAACGAAGGGTTCTGTTCTTTTTGCTTCGCGAATCCTGAGTAGAAAATGAAGTGACCACCACATTGCCGCCGTTGGGATCGACCGCGACGATAACATAATCGCCGAAATTTCCTTGCCCCTTGATGCGGTCCGGAGCGTGGTAAATCGACGCCAGCATTCGCGTGTTGCGATCCGGTTGGTAGATCCCCAGATTAGGATGCTTTATCGTGTCTTCGGCAAGCCACAACGCCGCCAATCGTTCACGTTGCATAGGCCCCCACACTCCATCAGGGTCGATAAGGCTCCCTTGTTGAGTCCTCAATATTTCAGCCTCTTGGGTTCCGTTCTTCTTTTTATCCCCTCGAGTAAGATGATTGAAGTAGTAATCGAAATCCGTTCCCGGACGTTCCTTGAAGTGTGCTGTAAGTCCGGCCTCGCTGCGAATGTCGCCTCTTTTTATCAAGTCCCGAAGTTTACTCTTAGCGATTTCAACCGCCCTATCACTGGGGATCGCCCTGAAATCAGGAACAGACAAAGGCATTTCACGAACTCGAATATTCCGTCCGCTCACATTGACGACGTCTTGATCTTTCTTCTTGATTACATCCTTTGCGCCCTTCTCGCCGCTGATCATCATGTCGCGTTCCGGCGCGCGCCCGATCACGTCCTGTACGTTGGGGCTTTGTTCGTAACGTCGCCCCGATTGTTCCATCAGGTCGGCGAGCACAGACGGCGGCAAGGCTTCGCGTTCCTCGGCGTCCATCTGCCGGATGTTCTGATACTCCTCCGCCATCTGGGCGCGCAGATCGTCCAGCGTTTCGCCGGTGTCCTCGGGGATAACCTCTTCCTGCATAGTCTGTTCGACCGCCGGCGCGGCAGCCTGCATCTCCGCGACCTTCTGCATGTTCGCCGCGGCGATTGTTTCCGCCTTTCTGCCCGTCGGCGCGGGCGTCTCCGCCGTCGGCATCGCGCCGGGCAAAGGCTTTGCCGTTTCCGGCACGACCGGCTGCGGCTCGGCGGGTTTGAACACGTCGCTCATCTTCTCCGGCATCTGCGGAGCGACGTTGCCGGGGACGGTTCCCGCCGTTTCCGGCTTGGGGATTTCAACGGACGGCGTGGAAAAGCCACGGTTCGTTACAACCGTTCCGGCTCCGCCCATGAGCGCGCCGGATACGGCGGCGGGCAGCCCTTCACGCATAAAAACTTCGGGCGCGTTCCTGCCCTCGTTCCACAGTGCGCCAAGGTAATCCGACAGGTCGCCTCGGGCGGAGTTTTCCGCCGCGGGCTGCAGAAGGCCCTGATACGTCTCCTGCAGCGCTTCCTGCACGGCTTCCCCCGCCATGGAACGGAGCACAGGGTTCTTAATGACGCCTTTCATGGCCCGAGCGCCGGGCAGGAAGCCTAACGCCGATTCGCTAAGGATGTCGAGCGGCGCTTCCGTCAAAAACAGACGGTTCGACGCCCGGTTCGCCTCGTCTTCGGACAATCCTCGGTCTTTCAGCGAACGGTACACGCCGCCCGCCGTCCCCGCCGCCTCGGAAAGCCCGATCGTCCCCCCCGCCGCCAGAGATCGGAAG
>OHAO01001945.1_pt1 | contig 13424 bp, 8 predicted proteins | sample 1577151 | NCBI WGS metagenome assembly OHAO01 (sample SAMEA3541585, study PRJEB24748) | human gut metagenome | biome: human gut; feature: human-associated habitat; material: faeces | place: China | collected 2012 | reverse complement strand
CTATTTTAGTTTATGACGTAATGTTTCAAACTGCAAAAGTACTTAATTATAACGATTACTGGTTCAACAGGAATTCTCACCTTCGCCTGTGCTGATATTTCCGATTCTCCCCGTACGCAATGGCGTTGTTTTCTGCTAGATTCCGGACGTCAATACCAGAAAATATCCACTATCAAGAAATATATTGATATGGTTTCATTACTTAAAATGAATTATTTCCATTGGCATTTGACCGAAGGACTAGGTTGGCGAATCGAAATCAAACAATATCCGCGTCTTGCACAGATAGGAGGCTCGGTAGGAAAAGGAGAAGAACAACAAGGATTTTATACACAGAAAGAGATACAGGAAATTATCGAATATGCCAGCGAACGAAACATAACCGTCGTTCCTGAAATTGACATGCCGGGGCATGCCGAAGCAGCACTTTCCGCTTATCCGGAACTCGGTTGTTTCGGTCAACCTGTTGAAGTACCACAGCACGGATTTACTCAAAATATATTTTGTGCAGGAAAAGAAGAAGTCCTGCATTTCCTGAAAAATATATTGGATGAGGTATGCGCTATTTTCCCTTCACCCTATATACATTTGGGAGGAGACGAAGCCCCGAAAGGCAATTGGGACAAATGTCCGGATTGCCAAAAAAGAATTGCAGCTATGAATCTGAAAGATAGCCATGATCTGCAATTATGGTTTTCGGCACAAATGGCGGATTATCTGAAGTCGAAAGGACGAAAGGCCATATTCTGGGGGGATGTAGTTTATCATGACGGATATCCGTTACCGGACAACATAGTAATTCAATGGTGGAACTACCGTGGGCACAAAGAGCTAGCACTTCGGAATGCAATTAAACACCATTATCCAGTCATTTGCAGTTCCAATTATTATACGTATCTGAACTTCCCGGTCACTCCTTGGAGAGGATATACCAATACACGTACCTTCGACCTGAAAGACATATATCAGAACAATCCTTCCGACAAGGCGATCAACCAAAAGGACCCTTTAATTCTTGGCATGACTTGTGCTTTGTGGACTGACGACGGAGTTACAGAACGAATGATAGACCGGCGTCTGTTTCCCCGTATCTTGGCATTGGCAGAACAAATGTGGTATCAGGGAGAGAGACTTGACTTTACCCGGTTCCACCAAAACATCCTTCAACGAAAAGAATGGTTCGAACAAATGGGATTCGAATTCGGACCGGCCTTAAAAAGTGAAGTAAAGAAAGGGTATCAATGGGATTAAAAGAAATAGAAACACCCAATGCCATGATTAGTTACTTTGCCGAACAACTCGGTCCACTGATAGAGAAAAGCGAAATAAAACAACCCACCTATTTATATTGGGAATTGATGAGAAAGGCGGGAAGCGGAAATCTATAAAGAAAAGAGTTCGGCAAGATATCGCCAAAGTTATTTCGTTGGTGTATCCTCCCGAACTCTTACTAGCCAATAACAATATCAATGATTACTTAATTATATGTCTGTCACCATTCAAACAGAGAACTTACTTATACTAACAGGATATATTTATTTCTCTTGCTGTATTCCCTTAACAGCCTCAACCAAACGGACAAATTCTCTCCTGTATCCTTTATCATCATGATCCAATCCCTGTTTAGCCAGACTGATTACTTTGTCATAAGTAGCCTCACCCTTGAAATCAGAATCCCGGAGTAACTGCCCGAACATAGCTACGGCAGACGCAAAACGGAAATCGGAAGATACATTGTTACCTTTATTATCCACAAAAGGAAGTTCTATTTTCCTGCTGACATCTTTATCTGGAGCCTTATAGCGGAGTTTCACTGTCAGAAGTTCGTCAGAACCGGTAGGCTTCACACTCACTTTTTCTTTCTTCTGATATTTCAATTCATCCACCTTTCCTGCATACGTATTCTTTCCTCCTACCGGAATCACTTCATAGAAAGCCGTCACCGTGTGCCCTGCGCCCATATCTCCGGCGTCTTTTGCATCATTATTGAAATCTTCATCTTTCAGCAAACGACTTTCATAACCTACCAGACGATACGCTTGTACTTGTGCCGGATTAAATTCAACCTGTAACTTAACATCTTTCGCCACCGTATGAAGCGTAGCGCCAAACTCACCGACCAGCACACGGTTGGCTTCCTGCAAATTATCTATATAAGCATGGTTACCATTTCCCTTTTCGGCAAGTACCTGAATCTTTTTATCTTTGTAGTTACCCATTCCATACCCCAGTACAGTCAGGAGCACTCCACTTTTCCGTTCTCTCTCGATTAGCTGTTCCAGTCCTTCTGCCGAAGAAACACCTACATTGAAGTCACCGTCAGAACAAAGGATAATACGGTTATTACCATTAGAGATAAAATTCTTCTTCGCTATTTTATAAGCCAGCATAATACCTGCGCCACCGGCAGTTGAACCTCCCGCCGTCAGTTCATCTATCGCTTCACGAATCTTCTGCTTGTCACTGCCCGAAGTCGATTCAAGTTTTACACCGGCACTTCCTGAATAGGTAACAATGGCTACTTTATCCTTATCACGCAAGTTATTGACCAACAATTTAAGAGAAGACTTCACCAAATCCAACCGATTGGCTCCCCACATAGAACCGGACACGTCAATCAGAAATACCAGATTGGAGGCAGGCAAGTTATCCGTAGGAATCTCCTTTGCTTTCAGTCCGATACGGACAAGACGGTTAGCAGGATTCCAAGGACAGGCTCCGGCTTCCATTGTAATCTTCACAGGGTCGTTTCCGGTCGGTTTCGGATAGTCATAAGAAAAGTAATTGACCAGTTCTTCCGTACGGACAGCATCTACCGGAGGCAACTCACCTTTATTGACAAACCGACGCATATTACTGTAAGAAGCTGCATCTACATCAATGGAGAAAGTAGAAAGCGCTGCATCCGCCACCTCTTTGAAGCCATTTTCCTGAAAGGAACCATATTCTTCCGTATTCACACACATATCATACGCAGGTGTAGGACATATCGCCATATTAGCGCTTGTTATAGCCTTAGTCTTCCGGGTTCCGTAGCCAACCACCACGCATTCTTCCAACGCAACCTCATCAGCTTTCATCCTGATATCCAGTCTGGCAGATTTGACGACTCTGCTTTCTTGTTTGTATCCGATAAACTGAAACAACAACGTCTCCCCTTTCTTCGCTTGAATAGCATATTGTCCATTTACATTTGTCACCGTACCTTTGGTAGTACCTTTCAGCATTACAGAACAACCGACAATCGGAGTCCCGTCCGCAACATCCGTCACCGTACCCGTCACAGTCAGCGTCTGCGCGTTCACCACACCTAAAGAAACAACTGCCATGAGCAGTACGAGCATCATTGCTCTGAATTGATTTGCTTTCATAACTTTATCGTTTTAAAATGTTACTATTAATTTGCTTTTGATATAGAGATGCAGATTTCACACAGATTCCATAAACCGATTGAAGTTTTTTTTATTTTTCTTCCGACAGTTGCTATATTTAGTCCCAATCCCTATCTTTGGCAACAAAAACAGTTTTGTTTTTCAAAAGAAACATATCAAAACTATCGGACGAGGAATTACTGACACATTATACAAAGTCCGGTGATACGGAATATTTCGGTGAGCTATACAACCGTTATATCCCGTTACTGTATGGACTTTGCCTGAAATATCTGCAAGATGAAGACCGTGCACAGGAAGCGGTGATGCAATTGTTTGAAGATTTATTGCCGAAAACGGGCAACTACGAGATAAAAGTCTTCAAGCCGTGGCTCTACCGGGTAGCCAAGAATCATTGTCTGCAACTTCTGCGAAAAGAAAACAAAGAAATTCCGTTAGATTATACGATCAACGTTATGGAATCCGACGAATTTCTGCATCTATTAAGTGAAGAGGAAAGTCCGGAGGAACAACTGAAGGCATTGCATCACTGTCTTGAAAAGTTGCCCGAAGAACAACGGACCAGCATTACACGTTTCTTTTTAGAAGAAATGTCGTATGCCGATATCGTCGAACAGACCGGATTTACTCTGAACAATGTGAAAAGCTATATCCAAAACGGAAAGCGAAACTTAAAAATTTGTATTAAGAAACAAGCCCTATGAAACTATTGGACTACATACGAGGACTCCGCAAAGGAAAAGAGGCACACCGACTGGAACGAGAGTCGATGCAGGATCCTTTCCTGGCCGATGCTATGGATGGTTACAGCCAAGTGGAGGGAAATCACGAACAACGGATCGAGAAACTGCGGATGCAGGTTTCAGCTCATTCGGCAAAGAAAAAGAACACCCGTGCTATCACCTGGAGCATCGCTGCCTGTCTGGCTATCGGATTCGGTATCAGCAGTTATTTCCTGTTCCTGAAAAAGAGTATGACGGACGAAGTGTTCATTGCCAAAGAGAGTGTTTCCTCCAAGTTGGCTGAACCTGCAGCTCCGCCTACTCCGGCTATTCCTGCAACTCCAACAGTTCCGGCAACTCCACAAAAGGAAATCGCATTGGCTACCGCAAAGGTAAAAACGGATTCCACTCCTATTTCCGAAATTACTGCGAGACAAGCGGATAAGAAAGATATGATTGCCAAAATCCAAGCGACTTCCCAACCACAACAAGGTACGCCGCCTGTGGCAACTGTGCCGGTAATGGAGGAAGTGTCGGAAGAGACTGCCGCATTGCAAGAAGTAGTAGCAACGATGGATACTTTCGAATCTGAATCTGATAAGAAAATGAAGTTGGCTAAGGTAGCGACTATCCTTCCTCAAAAGAACATGATTAAAGGGAGAGTGACCGACGAAAAAGGAGAACCGCTTATCGGAGCCAGTGTGACATATAAAGGAACGAATATCGGAACCATCACAAATATGAATGGAGAATTTTCGTTAGTCAAAAAGGATGATAAGAAACGATTGACAGCGGAGTATATCGGATATAATCCGGTAGAAATCCGGATAGATACCAGCCGGACGATGCTCATTGCCATGAACGAAAACAAACACTCGCGGATTATTCCAGGTAGACCATCACGTTGCCGCTGATCTGCTGCAACGAGATTTCGCACAGTTTGGTGTTGTACTGCGCCGTGAGGATGCGCTCCTCGGCGTCCAGCAGGCTCTTCTGCGCCTCGCGCATCTCGATGCCCGGCAGGTCGCCCAGCAGGTAGCGTTCCATGGCGATTTCGTAATTCTCCTTGGCGGCGATCAGGTTCTCCTCCTCGAGCAGGATCACTTCGAGGTTGTTGCGGTAAGCCTGCCAGAAATTCGACAGGTCGGCGCGCAGCGACTGTTCCAGCCGTTGCTGCGTCAGCTGCGCGTTCTCGACGCCGATGCGGGCGTTGCGCTGTTCGCGGCGGCGGTTGCCGTCGAAGATCGTGAAGCCCACCTTCACCCCGGCGTTCAGCCCGAGCGTTCCCCGCGAAAGGTTCCCTCCCGTGCCGTAGCGGTTGTAGGTGTATCCGTAGCCCGTCGTGAGGTTCACATAGGGATAGTTCCGGGCCAGAACGGTCTTCAGGTCCAGTTCGGCCAGCGAACTGTCGTGCTCGGCCATCAGCAGCGAGGCGTTCGCCGAAAGGGTTTTGGCCAGCAGGTCGTTCCAGTCGAGCGTGGCGTTGACCCGGATCACCGAGTCGGGGATGCTGAACCTCTCGTCGAGGTTCTCGTTGGCCAGCAGTTCGTTGATGCGGATGCGCGAGGCGGTCACCAGTTCGTGCTGGGACATGTATTTCGAACTGTCGGCGTTGAAGTCGACGCGGGCTTGCAGCAGGTCGAGGCGCGAGAAGTTGCCCACCTGGACGCGCGCTTCAGTGATGCGCAGCCGCTCGCGCGAAAGCGAGACCGCATAGCGGAAGTTCTCCAGGCGCAGCGTCTGCTGGATGTAGTTGTAATATTCGGCCGTGAGGCTGGCCATGAAGTCCTCGATGGTGATGCGCGTCTTCAGCGCGCCCATCTGCTGCATCTCCTTCAGGCGTTTGTAGTTGGTGCGGATGCGCAGTCCGTCGAACAGCGTCCAGTTCACCGCCAGCCCGACGTTGGCCGTCTGGTCGTAGACGCCGGTCTCGGTCGTGGCGTCCCCGTTGCGCGGGGTGACGGTGCGGTCGTTGTCCAGCGTGCCCGTGTACCCGGCCGAGAGGTCGACCGTGGGGAGCATCCCGGCGTTTCCCGCCGTGGCGTTGTTGTCGCTGACGCGCTCCTCGTTGCGCACGATGCGCACGTCGTAATTCTGTTCAAGCCCGATCTCCAGACATTTGCGCAGGGTCAGCGGAGCGGACGCCTCCCGAGCCGGCGGCGCCTCCTGCGCTCCGGCGGCGCTGCCGATTCCCAGCAGCAGGGCCGCTAAAAATGCTATTTTCATGCGTCGTTGTGTTTCGATTTCTTGATTCGGTTCGTCGATACGTAGCTGTAAATGGCCGGAACGATGTAGAGCGTCAGCAGCGTCGAGACCACCATGCCGCCCACCACGGCGATACCCATGGCGATACGTCCGTTGGCGCCTTCCCCCGTGGCGACGGTCAGCGGCAGCAGGCCCAGGATGGTCGAGGCCGAGGTCATCAGGATCGGGCGCAGGCGTTGCAGCGAGGCCTCCTCGATGGCTCGCATCTTGTCCAGCCCGGCCTCCTGTTTCTGGTTGGCGAACTCGACGATCAGAATGCCGTTCTTGGCCACCAGTCCGATCAGCATGATGATGCCGATCTGGCTGAAGATGTTCATCGTCTGGTCCGCGCCCCACATGAAGACCAGCGCGCCGGCGATGGCCAGCGGCACGGTGAGCATGATCACCAGCGGGTCCTTGAAGCTCTCGAACTGCGCGGCGAGGATCAGGTAGATCAGCATGACGGCCAGGATGAAGGCGAACATCAGGCTCGACGAGCTTTCGCGGAACTCCTTCGAGTCGCCGGCCAGCGCCGTGCGGAAGTCGTCGCCGAGCGTCTCGTCGGCGATGCGGTCCATTTCGTCGAGTCCCTGCCCGATGGTCTTGCCCTTGGCCAGTCCGGCCGACACGGTGGCCGACAGGAAGCGGTTGTAGTGGTAGAGCTGCGGCGGCGCGACGTTCTCCGCGAGCGAAATGAGGTTGTCCATCTGGATCATCTCGCCCTTGTCGCTGCGCACGTAGATCGAACGCAGGTCGGCGGGCTTGTTGCGCTGCTGGCGGTTGATTTCGGCCAGGATTTCGTATTGCTTGCCGTTCATGTAGAAGTAGCCGAGACGCTGGCCGCTCAATCCGTACTGGAGCGTCTGGGCGATGTTGCGCGTCGAGACGCCCAGCAGGTTGGCCTTGTCGCGGTTGACCTCGATGCGCACCTCGGGCTTGCTGAACTTCAGGTCCACGTCGGCCATCTGGAACACGGGGCTTTCGTAAACCTTGCGCATGAATTCGGGCAGCACCTCCTGCAACCGTTCGAGGCTGGTGGCCTGGAGCACGTACTGCACGGGCATGCGCCCGCGGCGTCCGCCGAAGGTGCTCTGCTGCTGCACGAAGGCGCGGGCCTTGGTCTTCGAGCGCACGGCGGCCGAGATCTGCTCGGCGATCTCCATCTGCGAGCGTTTGCGGGTAGCGATGTCCGTCAGGGCGATGCGGACGTTGCCCGAGCCGCTCGACACGCGGGCTGTCACCGACGAGGCTTCCGGCACGAGCGAGTCGACCAGGCGGTTGATGTCCTCGGTGTAGTCGCGGATGTATTCGTAGGTGGCGCCCTCCGAGCCGCGCGTGTTGATCGAAATCTGCGAACGGTCCTCCAGCGGGGCCATCTCGGCCGGGATGGCGCTCCACAGCCAGCCGATGAGTCCCATCGTCAGCAGGACCAGCGGCAGGGCCAGCCACCGGCGGCGCAGGAACGAGGCCAGCGTGCGGCTGTAAAAGTCGTTGAGCCAGACAAAGAACGGTTCGGTCTTGCTGTAAAACCAGCTCTTCTTCTCCTGCCGCACGAGCAGCTTGGTCGCGAGCATCGGGGTGATCGTCAGCGCGGCGAAGGTCGAGATGACCACCGCGCCCGAGATCACCATGCTGAATTCGCGGAACAGGCGGCCCGTCATGCCCTCCATGAAGACGATCGGGAAGAAGACGGCGATCAGCGTGATCGAGGTCGAAATTACGGCGAAGAAGATCTCCTTGGCCCCTTCGATGCCGGCGTCGAAGGGCGTCATGCCCCGTTCGATGCGGATGTAGATGTTTTCGGTCATCACGATGGCGTCGTCGACGACCAGTCCCACCGAGAGCACCACGGCCAGCATCGACAGCACGTTGATCGAGAATCCCGCGGCATACATCACGAAGAACGTGCCGATCAGCGACACGGGGATCACGATGCAGGGGATCAGCGTCACGCGCCAGTTGCGCAGGAAGAGGAAGATGATGATGATGACCAGGATGAAAGCCTCGTAGACGGTGGTCCTCACCTCGTCGATCGAGGCGCGGATGAAGCGCGTGTTGTCGAATCCGTAGGAGGTGACCACGTCGTCCGGGAGGTCCTTCTTCATGCTCTCCATGCGTGCGTACACGGCATCGGCGATCTCGATGTGGTTGGCGCCCGGCTGGGGGATCACGACGACGCCCACCATCGGAATGCCGTTCATTTTCATGTAGCTGCGCGTGTCCTGCGGACCCAGTTCGGCGCGTCCCACGTCGCTCATGCGGATGATGCGGTCGGCGTCTTCGCGCACCACCAGGTCGTTGAACTCCCGCGTGGTGTGCATCAGTCCCATCGTGCGGATCGTCAGCTCCGTGGTGTTGCCCTCGATGCTGCCCGAAGGCAGTTCGACGTTCTCGCGGTCGAGGGCCGTCTTGATGTCGGTCGGGGTGATGCCGTAGCCGGCCATCTTCGCGGGGTCGAGCCACAGGCGCATCGAGTAGCGTTTTTCGCCCCAGATCTGCACGCCGCTCACGTCGCTGATGGTCTGCAACTGCTCCTTGACCGTCAGGTCGGCGATCTCGCTCAATTCGAGCAGCGACCGCTTGTCGCTCTGGATCGTGACCATCAGAATCGGCGAGGCGTCGGCGTCGGCCTTGGTCACGGTCGGGGGGTCGCAGTCGCGCGGCAGGTAGCGCTGGGCGCGCGAAACCTTGTCGCGAACGTCGTTGGCGGCGGTTTCGAGGTCCACCGAGAGTTCGAACTCGACGGTGATGCGGCTCTGGCCCTGGCTGCTGACGCTCGACAGCGAGCGGATGCCCGGGATGCCGTTGATGTTCTGTTCGAGCGGCTCGGTGATCTGGTTTTCGATCACGTCGGCGTTGGCGCCCGGGTAGGAGCACGAGACCGAGATGATCGGGTTGTCGACGCTCGGGAATTCGCGCACGCCGAGGTAACTGTATCCGATCAGACCGAATAGCAGGATGATGATCGTCAGCACCGACGCCAGGACGGGCCTCCGGATGCTCAGTTCGGAAATGTTCATGCGGCGGAGGGTTTATTCGACGGTGTCGAGTTTCACGGGAAGCCCCTCGCGCAGCTGCAACGTGCCGGAGGTGATGAGCGTGTCGCCGACGTTAAGCCCGTCGATGATCTGGATGCTCGAATCGGTCCGCAGTCCGGTTTTCACCTCCGCGGCGTGCGCCTTGCCTCCCTTGTAGAGGAATACCTTGTCGACGCCCATCTCCGGCACGAGGGCCTCGGTCGGGATGGCGATGGCGTCGGGAATTTCGTGCATGCGGATCTGCACCGTCGCAAAGCGTCCCGGCAGCAGTTTGCCCCGCGTATTGGGATACTTCGCCCGGACGGCCAGCGTGCGGGTGGCGATGTCGACCTTCGATTCGGTGGCGTAAACCGCGGCTTCGAAACGCTCCTGCCGTCCCTCGATGGTGAACGAGAGGCGCGTGCCGGGCTTGATCTGGTTGGCATAGCGTTCGGGAACAAAAAAGTCGATCTTCAGGGGCGAAATCTTCGTGAGCTTGGCCACCACGACGCTGGGCGAGGCGTAGGCGCCTTCGCTGACGTTGCGCAGGCCGATCACGCCGTCGAACGGCGCCCGCAGCTCCGTGAGCGCGATGTTCGACTTCACGATGTCGATGTCAGCGTTGAGCATCGCCAGTTCTGTGCGGGCCTGTTCGTAGGCCTCCTGGCTCACGGCGTCTTTTTTGAGTAGGGCGCTCTGGCGGTAAACGCGGTCTTCGGCCAATTTGAGCTGCGCCTCGTAACGCGAGAGCTGGGCCACGAGCGGCAGGTCGTTGACCTTGGCCAGCAGCTCGCCCTTGCGGACGACGGTGCCCTCCTGGAAGTTGATCGCCACGATTTTGCCCGAGGTTTCGAACGAGAGGTCCACCTCCTCGTCTGGCAGCAGGTTGCCCACCGTGGTGATGCCGTCGGTGAGCCGCTGCGGACGGACGATGCGTCCGTTGACGTTGAGGGTGCTCTGTCTGCGGGGCGCGATCGGCGCTTTGGCGGCGTCATCCGATGCCGGAGCTTTGTCGTTCAATAGATTGTAGAGGCTCAGGATCAGGCAGAATACCACGAGAACGATGGCTGTGATGATCCATTTCTTTTTCTTATTCATTGCGAGAGTCCGGTTTTGCGTAGGGTATTGTATGCAAAGATACGAAAAAGGCGGATGGATACAAAACCGAATGGGCGTCCGGTTCTGGTGCCCTTTCCGACGAATAAAAGTGTCGTAACGATGCCGAAAATGCCTAAAAAGCGTGTTGACCGTCGGCTTTTGACAGCGAAACGAGCCGGTTGCTGAAATATAGAATTAGAAAACTTTGTCCGATTGTCCGGTTTCGGACGGGTGAAACGGAAAAATTCGGAGGTGAAATAATGCCGGCTTTACGCGTCTCTGCATTTTTCGATCGTCTCGAAGGCCGTGTTCATCGGGATTTTTCGGTTTACGCATTGGTTTAAACAAATTCCCGATTTCGCCGTGAAAACCACAGAAAACAAGATGCGAAAAAACCGCCTGCAAGTTGCAAGCGGCTGTAAACAACAGAGGGAAAAGCATTTGCCTTTCCCTCCTTGTGACACCGACAGGACTCAAACCTGTAACCTTCTGATCCGTAGTCAGATGCTCTATTCAATTAAGCTACGGTGCCGAATTGCGAATGCAAATGTAGGGCAAAAATCCGAAACACGCAAATAATTGCTTAAAAAATTTAGTAAAAAAGATGATCCGGACGACGGGTGTTATGCCATCGTTCGGATTATCAGTCGTTTAAAAAATGACGCTATTTCATCAATTCCTCCAGCCGGGACTGCAATTGCCTGCCGGGAAGGTTGCGGGCGACGATCACGCCGTCGGGCGAGATCAGGAAATTCGACGGAATGAAGCGGATGCCGTACATTGCTGCGGCAGGGCTTTGCTTGCCGCAGCCGGGGGACAGCACGTTCGTCCACGGCAGGTCGTTTTCGGCGAGAAACCGCTGCCAGCGTGCCGCATCGTGGTCGATCGACACCGCGTAGATCGAAAATCCGCGTCCGCTGAATGCGGCATAGGCTTCTTTCAGGTAGGGGATTTCCCGGCAGCAGGGACCGCACCACGTGGCCCAGAAGTCGAGCAGCACCCAGCGGCCGGGTCCTGCGAGCGACGAGAGGGCGACGGTCTCTCCGTCGGCGTCTTTCAGCGTGAGGTCCATGTAGGGTCGGCCGACGGACGAGCGTTCGACGGCTTCGATCTCGCGCCGTACGCTCGCCAGCACGGGGTGGTTCTGCAATTGGGCGGGGAACTGCGCGAGCCGTTCGCGGGCCTTCGCCGGGTCCGCATCGGTGCGGCGGGCGTAGAGGAATGCTCCCAGCAGGTTGTCGCGGTTGGCTTCCAACGCGTCGCCGGGAATCTGCCGGTAAATCCGTCCCAGCGAGTCGAGTTTCCGCCTGCGCTCGGGTGTGTCCGGTTCGTTTTCCAGTGCCTGCAGGACGTTGCCGAGCGATACCTGCGCGGCATTCATGGCGTTGAATGCATCGTTGAGCGGCGTTCCGGTGAACTGGAAGCCGCGTACGTCGCCCGTGGGCTCGAGCCGGATGTCAGCCGCTTCGAGCAGGATCGGCGCCCCGATACGGCGGTCGTTGTGCATCAGGTTGGCGATCGTCGGTTCGGAGACGTGTCCGCGGATGCGGAACGAGCTGTCGCGGCGTATGACCGTCGTGGCCAGCACCGAGTCGTTCTCGTAGGGCGAACACAGGCGGAGCGTGTCGCCCGGAGCGAGGCCAGCCCTGCCCGAAAGGGTGTAATTGGGGCCTCCGCAGCCGGATAGCGCCACGGCGGCGAGGATTGTCGGGCAAATTCTGTTCATCGGAAAGTCTTTATTTGAGTACTTCTGCGAGTTTTGCTTCGAGGTGTTCGCCGCGCAGGTTCTTCGCTACGATTTTACCTTCGGGTGAGATCAGGAAGTTTGCGGGGATGGAACTGACGGCATAGAGCGCTGTTGGATCGAATCCTCCGCCTTTTTTCTGTGCCACATTGATCCAGTTCATGCCTTGTTCGCCGATGATGTTTTCCCAACGGGTCAGGTCCGTGTCGAGCGATACGCCGTAGATTTCAAAGCCTTTGGCGTGAAAGGTTTCGTAGGCTTTTTTCAGGTGGGGCACTTCGTTCATGCAGGGCGTACACCATGTGGCCCAGAAGTCGAGCAGCACCCAGCGGCCGGGACCTGTGAGTGACGAGAGCGCAATGGTCTCTCCGGCGGCGTTTTCACAGGAAAAATCGGTATAGGGTTGGCCGACAGCGCTCCGTGCGGTGGCCTGGGAGGCATCCTGCGACTTTTTCAACATCGGATGCGCTTGTATTCCGGGGGTGAATTGCGCCAGCCGGGCTTTGACTTTTTCGGGATTGTCCTTGATGTTCTGGAATTCGTAGCTGTTGAAGACCCAGGCTCCGAAAACATTGTCGAGGTTGGCGTCTACGGTTCGGGTATAGAGTGCATTCATTTCGGCCAGGATCGCTTGGAGCGACTGCCCCGGGGAGCCTTTGCGGAGTTTGTTTCCGAAAGCGTACATCGCTTCGTCGAATGCTTTTTTCCGGTCGTTGAGCGGTGTTCCGCAGACGACATAGCCGAATGCGGGATCGTATTTCTCGATTCGGATTTTTCCGGGTTCGAGGAAAAACCAGGCGGGGTGGTTGGTTCGCTTCGCGTTGGCCAGGAAAACCAGGTCGGGAGTCGTAACGGTCCCTTGCAGCGAAACGGTCGTGTCGGCGTTCACGACACCGGCGGCGAGCACCGTGTTGTCGGAAGCCAGCAGATAGACCGAGTCGCCCGGAGGCAGTTCGTAGCGGCCTGTGATGGTGTAGTTTGCGCCTCCGCAACTGCATAGCAGGGCGGCGAGGGCGGCGGTCAGAAGGTCTTTCATGGCGGTGGGTAGTTTGGTGTTGGTTTTATTTGATCTCCCGGTCGGGATTCTTTTTCAGGAATTGCTCCCAGCTCTGCGAGCCGCCCTTCGAGGCGGCTTTTTTGCCGCCTCCGAGCCCCTTGACGCGTTCGTCGCCCAGCGCGGCGTTGAGCGGACTGGCCGAGGTGAAGT
>OHAO01001941.1_pt1 | contig 13447 bp, 8 predicted proteins | sample 1577151 | NCBI WGS metagenome assembly OHAO01 (sample SAMEA3541585, study PRJEB24748) | human gut metagenome | biome: human gut; feature: human-associated habitat; material: faeces | place: China | collected 2012 | reverse complement strand
CGATGCCACAAGAACGACACCCTCTAAGCTGCGATTTCTTCGCGTTGACGCCTCCTGAATTCATGACATTTTTGTTCGAAGGACAGAACGTGCCGTCTAAATATATTGCGTAGTTACGAGGTTGTTTTTTCTCGGTTATACTTTTGTCTTACAAGGTAAGACACTAAAAAAGGGCTATATGACATCATCCGTACTGATTAACGTTCGCTTGCCGCAAGAAATGCGCAGTCGGTTTGCCGATTTGTGTGAACAGCAGGGCATAAGTGTTTCTGAAGCTGTTCGCCGTATGGTTGAACACGCCGTTGCTCTCAAAACCGTAAATCCCGATGACAATATCTGGGACTCCATCGGTAAAGGACAACTGCCTGCCAGATTCAAAAACCGGTTTGCTATGCTGGCGGAACTCACAAAGGATCTGCCTGAAAAAGATTACGAAGGCGAAGAACCTTGGCACATTCGACCCGAAAACAAATGGACGGAGCGTGAGGTTTTCTGATGGCTTCCGGTTTCCTTTTGGACACTAACATCGTCTCATATCTGCTTGACGGGCGCGATACGGTGCTTATTGAACGCGTCGCGGCGGTTGATGAATGTCGACTGTTTGTTTCTTCCATTACCTGCTATGAACTGTGGTTCGGACTGACGCGTCGACTGATGCAAGCACCATCGAGCAAACGTCTGCTTGAGATTCAATCCAGACTGGAGCAATGGTCGAAAGACTTGAATATCGTCTCGTTTGACGGGAAAGCGGCAGTCGTGTCCGCTAGGTTCAACTCTACTCTGGTACAGCGAGGTCGGACTCTGCTACAACTGGATATGTTCATCGCCGCCCAAGCGATTGCAAACAATCTGGTTTTGGTTTCACACGATCACCGGGCATTCGAAGGGCTTCAAAAAGAAGGTCTGCTTTGGGAAGATTGGTGTGCACGGTAATCTCATTGCCGTGTTGTTCCGAGCTGGCAACATTCGAGTTTTATGAGCGTGGAAATGGCAACCTCGCAAACCTGCGGTTTTTCGTTGTCGCCATTTCAGACTACAGGCGCTTTAACTGCACCGTTCTTCACAGTTTGATTTTTCAGCCAGCCGTTTTCCAAAATTAAGCCTTCAGAGAACTAGCCTCAATTCATTCTGACGTCCTCACAGCTTTGCAACGCACTTCGTTCGGAACCAAAGGTTGCTCGAAGGAGGCGATGATCACTCTGGCATCTTCTCTGCCGAGAACGAACCTTTCGTTGCGCTCGATAACAGAGCAAGCGGCCTCAAGTGCCGCTTTTCTAATGAAGGCAGACAAAGACTCGCCTTCGTAGGATGCAGCCAATTGCAGCAGGCCCTTGTCCTCCGCTCTAAGTCGAAATTGAACTCGTTTCACTGCAGAGACGGTGCTACCCATTGTTATCTCCCCGAACTTTCACTATCTGTGTTCTGCCTGCTATGCCTTGCTTGTCCGATTCCTGCGCAATTAATCCGTCCGGGCCTTCGTTTGTAAAGAGTTCCAACGCAATCGCCTCCACGCGTTTGTCAAACGGGAAACAATCGTCCCAATCGCGCATGACGCCGAGTTCGCCGCGCAGCATTTCTCGGATTTCGTCGTCCGTCAGATGTTGGGCAGAATTCCGGCTCAACAGATTGCTGCGGATGATGAACGACTTATCTGTCTTGAGCTCGTCCACGACGGCTTTGGGCAAATCTCGGCGTTCTGAGAGTTTGCGGCGAACATCAAACGACTTGCTTTGCGCAAGCCGCGTGAGCAATTCCTCCTGAACACCCTGCTCGTCCCAATACGCCAGAGACGAGTGAACCGATACCGGCAGCCAGAAAATCGGCTCGTTGGGATCAATTTCCGATGCATTGATTTCGCCGTCAGGTTTAAGAAAACCAATGGCGAATACATACTCGCCGATGCGTCCGTACGGATTGTCGCAGGAAAGATTCTCTCTGCGGCGCAGATGGGCCGACTTTGTCGCAACGAATTCGTTTTCTTCGATTCTTATCCGCAGCTCCTCTGCCGTCTCGCGCAGCTCACCATCGGAATCATTAGTAAACGCTTCGACAAAAGTCTTGAGCTTCTCGATGACTCCGGCCTCAATCATGTCCTCCGAGAAACCGCTGAAGTGCACAAGGTTTTGGAACACCTGAGACTTGATCGCCTCATCGCGCGTGACGAAGGCGATGAGCTCTTCAACATTGAGCTTGAAAAGGTTCTCAGGATTCTTTGCAAGCACGTTGCAGACGTCGAACCCGTGATCTTTGGCAAGCAGTCGCACGGCTTCTTCGGAAAGACCGTGACCGGCAGCGGCAATCTCGCGCATCCAAACGTCGTGGTGTTGGGCAAGGCGGTTGAAGAATGCGGATGCCTCTTTGACGACGATTGACGCCGTATTCTTGTTTAGCACTCGTGACATCAGACTGCCGGCCTTTTCCGTTTTAAGCGGACAGATAAAAACGTCCTCGAGCGTATCGAAAGAGAGTTGCCCTTCTTTTCTGCGGCCTCCGAACAGTGAAAGCAAAGACACCGACTCGAGCTTGTCGGCAAGTTCATAGAAATTGTGATGTCTGACTTTGCGAAGCATGAATTCACGCGGGAAAAATCCCATTTCTTGACTCCTTGCTGCCGATCTTTTGGCAGCCAAAGTTCGTTTTGCAGGTAACCTCACGAGGCTATGTTGGATTGGCCAGGCTTCAAATATTCCTTGAAAAACGCCAAGGCTTGATTGCCCAGCCGTTCTGCTTGTTTCAGCCCCCAGGTCATGAAGTCAGCCGCAGCCTGTCTGTCAGACGGTACGACCGGTGTTTCGGCAACGCGGGCAAGGCAACCGAGAAGTTGTCTCATCTGCCAGGCAGCGGACCTATCAAAAGGAACATTGGTCGTAGCCTTGGAACGTGCATTGCTGATCTTGGAGTGAACAAGTCCTGCCAATACCGGATAACTCTCGGCGATGGCCTGCAATTCCTGCTCGTTGTTGCCAATCAGCCAGCCGCGTTGTCCTCCCCTCAGTGTGACTTGAAATGCTCCTCGCAAGGTGTCGTTTACTTCGTCACAAAAGACGTAGCTCCTCCAATAGTCCTTTTTGTAGCGGCCTTCGCCAATCGGTGTCGAGAAGATGTCAAAGCCATCAGGGGAGCATTGTTCTCGACAGTATTCCTGCATGATCGCCAGTGCTTTGTCGACCAGGAAGTCCGTGCAGATCACGAAATCACGAATTGAGCACTCAATGAGACCGGCCTCCGACGTTTCTCGGCACTTGAGCAAATCCTGAATGCCGTCGGAGCAGTGACACACCGCGTTAAGAAGCGAAAACGGATTGACACACTTATCGGCTTTGAATGTCTTCACAAATCCCCAGTAGTCATCGTGGTCGTCGTCCTCGTCGCTGTCCCATAGTTCGTGAACCTCAATGCATCGGAAACAATCGACCGCTGCGTAGAAGTCGAGCGCCTGCTGTTGTTTCTCGTGCGGGAAATGGATAAGCACCTCATGGTGTTCATCGTCGCAATCGCCGTAGAGCTTCAGGAAGAAATCCGTCCTCGCCTTTCCGTTTTCAACAAAGATCGGGTATTCAGCTCGGATGTCATCCACTTTGAGCGTGACGCCGTCCACACGGAACTTTTGATTGCGAAAGTCCTCAACTTTGAGGTTCTCGCCTTCGACGATATGCATCACAGGCTCGTACTTGGAGTTCAGCGCCTTCATCAGGTCATCGACATTGGTAAACCAAGGCATTTTCTCTTTCCCGGCTAGGCCGGCTCCTCTCTTCCCATAACCGTTCGCTCGCATAAGCTGACGGTGTTCAAACATTTTGTTGACTAGATCGTAAGAAGGGATGCGACAGACTGCGTCGCACTGCAACGAAAGCAGCGATCAGGAAAAACAATTGCACATCAATTGATCAACGAACACTCCATGCGTCAATCGTTGACGCATCGAGACCTATTCTGCACTTGTCGAATTTCACGAAATAAACAATGAGAAAGTGCTGTATGTCTGATCGCGCCACGTCTTTGAACCTGAACAATTCCAACATTGGGCACTCCGTTATCAACCTTTGGATGCTGCGATTGCTGTGCAATGGCGACTTATGGGCAAAAGTAGCCCGCAACGACATGTACTCCCACGACGCCTTGCCGAAGTTCTTCTGGGGACTCAAACTTCGTCGTCACCTGCATCTGGGAGCATTGATCCTCAACAATGAGAAGTTCTTGGGAACCGGCGCCGTCAAAGACATCAAAGCAGTTACGGACGTCGAGATGGAACTCGATGAGGATGCTGTCATTGCTCCCGAAAGACGCATCCGATATTTGATCGAAGAAGTCTGGCCTCAATACAACTTTATCGACGGATTGATGCCTTTCCTGACGGTGCAACCCCGTCATCCGGAGACCATCGGCGCATACTGCCGCCCTTTTCTCGGCCATCCGTTTACCGCCAAGTTGTTGGAAAACGGCATGCCGCGTGCCTTAAGCCGTGAACTGCGATATTTGGAATCGGCCTGCTCCGACGAACTCTCCGCTTTGCCTGAAGCCTTTGCCGCCAACCTTCGTCTGCTTCAGGAAAACTTCAAGCTCTCGGATCTGGAAACCCGCATTCTCGCCTTCGTCTACTGTGCGCGAGATGTGAAGCTCGTCAACCGACTGCTGTGCGATCTGTTCGACTACGGAGAGCAAGGCATGACACTTGTCATCGATACGCTCTCTCTGGCTCTGAACGCTGATCGCGAAGACGTCAAGAAAGCCCTTGCCGCCGAAGGAAAGCTTGTTTCCATCGGTCTTCTGGATTACGGTGAATCGGGCGACGAATTTTACGAGCAGATTGTTCCGGGTGCCGTGCTGTCTCCTTCAACCTTAAGCGTGAAACTGTCCTTGTCCAAATTGCTGCAGGAGTCGTTTTTGCCGGCACCCGAACCGACCTTGAGCGTCGAACACTTTCCGCATCTGCCGATCGTGAGCCGCGTTCTTCTCCCCTACCTCAAGTCTGCCGTAGCCGGCGAGCGCAAAGGCGTCAACATCCTCTTTTACGGACCTCCGGGCAGCGGCAAAACGGAACTTACGCGTGTCATTGCCAAGGAACTGGGACTAACCGGTTACGAAGTGCAGTTCGCCGAAAAGGAAACCCGAAAGAAGGAGGAGCGAACCTCGCGACTGAAGTTCTGGAAGGCTGCGGGCAACGTCCTTTCGCAAACCAACACCAATCTTTTGGTGATCGACGAAGCCGAAGACGTCTTCAACGACCTGGGATCGTTCTTTTTCAGCGGACGTACCAACAAGGGTGAAATCAACCGTCTTCTGGAAGAAAATCCGGTTGTCACGCTTTGGACCGCCAATTCGATTCGCAACATCGATCCTGCCATGCTGCGGCGCTTCAATATGGTGATTGAAGTGAAGTCGCCGGGGCTTGCCTACCGACGCGAAATGATCGACAAGGCGTTTGATCACCGACTCTCGAAAGGCACGACCGAGCGGCTTGCCTTGACGGAAAATTTGTCGAGCGCCGTGATTCGATCGATTTTGGACATCGTTCGCGAAACGGGCAAAACGTCCGAATCTCCTTCTGAGGACGAGATCATCGAGATGGCCGACCAGATGCTCAAGGCCCAGCACATGGGACGCGTCGTTGACAACAACACGCTGTTGCCGGAGCTCTACGAGCCTCAGTTTGTCAATTCTGAACTGGATCTTGAAAATCTGCTCGAAGGGCTGCGTGCTGCTCACTGCGGGCGTCTTTGCATCTACGGGCCTCCGGGCACGGGTAAGTCTGCTTATGCCGCGTACGTTGCTTGGGAACTCGGCATTCCGCTGATGCGCAAAACCGGCGCGGAACTCACGAGCTGCTACGTGGGCGTGACCGAGAAACTCATTGCGGATGCCTTTGAGACGGCGCAGCGCGACGGCGCTCTGCTGTTGCTTGATGAGGTGGATTCGTTCCTTCGTAATCGTCAAGCGACTCGGTACAGCTGGGAAGTCACGGCCGTCAACGAAATGCTTGCTCAGATGGAGCGCTATGGCGGTTACTTCATCGCAACCACGAATCTGAAGGACGACCTGGATCCGGCTTGCCTGCGGCGTTTTGATCTGAAGACGAAGTTTGACTACCTGCGCCCCGAACAGGCCGTGGCGATGGCCAAGGCTTATGCGGGCAAGCTTGGTTTGACTGATGGCATCGAAGCGCTTGGCCGTGTGGCCGACTTTGGGAATCTGACGCCCGGAGACTTTGCGGCCGTGGGCCGTCAAGCGGCGTTCAGGAAACTTTCGGGGACCGAGGATTTTGTCGAGCGTTTGGCTGTCGAGTCGAACTTGAAGGCTGCAGGGATGGGAAATCCGAAGCGGTGGATTTTGTAGTGAGTGATGTTGGTTGATGCAAGTTAATCAAAGAATGCTTGAGTTTCTTGCATCAACTAACACGCATGACTGAGCAATCGCCCGGTTTACTGACGAGTGCGAGCTTTTCCTTGCAGAGCCTGATCTGGACGAATCACGATGGAACAAACAGGTCTCTGTTACGCATCAAAGACTTGCCACGAGCTCGCGACGGCTCGACTCCATTCCCCTCTCACCAACTCGGCAAGGCCGTCATGATGTCTCGGGAAGTAGAATGCTCGCACCTTGTTTCGGAAACGCCATGTCGCTTGCCTACGTTCCACTTCATTCACTACGACGCGCTTTCGTTGCCGCTACCTGTGCGCTCGTCGGATCTTTCGTCTCCCCGGCCTCATTCGCCTGGGATCTGACGATCCTGCACGTCAACGACGTCCATTCGGCGGCGGCCGGCGTCAACGACCGCGGCCCCGTCTACGACGACACCGATGCCGTCGGCGGCCTCGCCCGAGTTACGGCGCTCGTAGCCGACGAGAAAGCAAAAGCGAAGGTCCAAGGCAAAGCCGTGCTGGCGCTCGATGCCGGCGACTTCTGGCAGGGAACGCACTTCTTCCGAACAGGCGGCATGCCCTGGGCACGGGAAGCCATGAGACGCATGCCCTGGGACGCGGTGACACTCGGCAATCACGAATTCGACCTAGGATGCGAAACACTTGCCCGGTATGTAAAGGCCCTTCCCTTTCCGGTTCTCGCCGCAAATCTTGAAAAGAATCCCGCCTGCCCGCTCTCAACCGCGCCGCTTCCTGCAACCGTCGTAAAGGACTTTAATGGAGTCAAGGTCGGCATCATCGGTCTGGCCAACGATGAAGGCAAAGACATTTCCGAAGCTTGCCCCGAAACGACTTTTGCCGACCGTGCGACGGCGCTTCGACGTGCCGCGGCGGAACTTGAAAAAGCGGGCGTGACGCACATCATCGCAGTGACGCATGTGGGCTACGAGTCCGATCAGGCGCTTGCCCGCGCCGTGCCTGCTATCGACGTGATCGTCGGAGGCCACACCCACAGCGTTCTCGGAAATCACCCGCATTCGGAAGGCCCCTACCCGACCGTAATTCCGCATGCCGACGGTTCACAGACGCTCGTGGTGCAAGCGGGTCGCTCGACGCGCTATCTCGGACGGCTTACGGTTTCCTTTGACGATGCGGGCCGCATCGTGCAGTTTAAGGGCGACCTTGAAGAACTCGTACCACGCCTTCGTCGCGACGAACTGATGCATGAATTCGTTGTCCAGTCGATTGAGGCCATTCGCGCCGATCAGGAGCGTTTCGTGGGCGTCAACACGTCAACGCTTCCCGACGGGCTTGATCCCTGTCGAGAAGGCGACTGCCTCTCGGGCATGGCAACTGCCGACGCGTTTCTCGCTTGGGGTCGCTCACGAGGTGCGGTAGCGGCAATTTTGAACGGCGGTGCCATACGGGCCGCCATGCCCATCGGTCCCGTCACCTACGCCGATCTTCTCGACATTCACCCGTTCGGGAACCATATTCAATTGGCTGACGTCTCGGGCGCGGTGCTTCAGGAGGCACTCGAACACGGCATCTCGGAGCCCGACGTGATCGGCCCGAGAGTCCTGCAGACCGCGGGGCTTCGCTATCGACTGAATCCTGCTGCCCCCATAGGTCAACGCATTGAATCCGCTGAAATACTCACGGAAAAAGGAACCTGGGAGTCGATTCTTCCCGAGAACGTCTATCGCATCGTCACGATCTCCTATCTTCTCGGCGGGGGAGACCATTTTTCGATGCTCGCTCAACACGCCAAGATTCTGGAAACCGGGCCACTGGAAGTCGACGTTCTCGAAGCCTATCTTCATGAACAAAAGGACCGGGACAATCATCTGCCCACGCCCACAACCAGGCGAATCGTCGGTATGCCAGCGCACTGAGATCTAGCAGGATCAATGGGTTCCGAGTCTTTTTACGTCAGGAGATGACCGAGCGCACCAGTTACCGCCTTTGTACGCGGCAAAATGCGAGATTGTCGATTGTCCAGTACCTTTCTCGACCGCATCGCTCTTCTTGCAACACACGCGCGATTTACTCCTCACTTGCCTTATCTGTTTGCAAACCGCTCCCAGATGCAACGGAATCTGCCACGGCACTTCATAAAATTTTTTCGCCCCATTTGACAGATTTAACCTTTGCGTTATAATTTTTTTATAATTTGAAGGCCTAACGGCTTTTGCTCGGTCCTCTCAGCTGATGAGGGGACTGAGCTTTTTTATGCTTGAGCCTAGCCGCTCCGACTTTGAGCCCAGCCAATCGTTATTTTGCAAACGATGCGATGTAGTCAGGCCAAAAAAGGTCCATCGCCGCCGTACACAAGCGATTGGCAAACAACGCCTGCTTATCTGCTGTCCGCCCTTGTGAGAAATTGAACACCTAACTTGAGAACCACGACAATACCTCCCCGTCAACGAAACCCTTTGTGACTAATAAAAGCCTTTCGATTCCTTTTCACAATCAGAGATGATTGCTTTCACAGCAGTTTCGGTTTGCTGTCTGGTGAGAAAAGGACATTGTGCAAACGTAACTACCGAACCGATTCTCGCCGCCAAATGGCCTTGACCGAGCAAAGACTCCGCTCCCGGCATATCCAGCGCAATCTTGGAACTGGCTTCACTTGGCAATTTCAGCGCAAGTCTGTTGCCGAGATTGTCGCGGATTTGCATCGGCACCACATCTTTGTCTGGACGCTGTGCAAGCAAAATGAGATAAATTCCTGCAGCGCGGGCTTTTGTTGCGAGAGATTTGATTTTCGGCGTAACAGCTTGGTTGTATTCGGGATCAATCATCCACTGGGGCAATTCGTCGTGAACGAGCCAGATAAAAGGAAGTTTTGAATCTGGATGCGATACGTTGTAGTCGATTAAATTCTCGTTACCAGACTCACTAAAAAGGTGATACCTGCGTTCCATTTCGGCAATGATTTTGTCAAGAATGTTCAACGCAGCCTGCTCTTCGGTAATCAACGGAGCAGCCAAATGAGGCAAATTGCGCAACGGACCGTAATCAACGCCTATCTTGGGATCTATGATGTAGATGTGGGCTTGCTCCGGCGTGTTTGTTGCGGCGATATCAAGCAGCATCATGCGCATTAGCACGGATTTTCCCGATCCCGTGCTGCCCGCTATCAATGTGTGAGGCTCATTCTTTTTACTCATAGGATCCAAATACAGAATGGATCCGTCAAGCTCCTTGAAAGCTATCGCCAGCGAAGTATTGGATCCATCGGCGTTCCGGCGTATTTCCCTTTCTTTCCACATGTTCCACATGGGTACTGCTTCCCGATCTTCGCTCTCAAGAAAAATTCTGAATTCCCCAGGAGCAGGTTCGGTAAATCCGATTCGGAGCCTTCTCGTCATGAGCAATCGATCTTTGAGCGCTTGCACCGGTTTTTGACCGAGTTCGTTTGAACCTTGATACACAACCAAACACCCGTTTGGCGTTGGAACATGACGCAGTTCCTTGACGGAAATGCCGTTTTCCGCAAAGCCCTGACGAAGCTGAGCGGCTGCATGATCACACCAATCCAGTCTGGCTTGCGAGTAACCGCGAGGTTTTAACTCCTTGGAGATCAATGTCGATAATGCTTTCCCGTATTTTCCTGCGGGAATATCCGTCCCAGTTTTCTTTGTGTTGGATGCTATTTCTATCTTTCTGGATCCGTAGCCATCTTCGGTAACAGTCTCCCACCCGTTGTCGTCTGTCGGCAAATTTTCGACATTTGTGTCAGCATTAACTTGTTCCGTAGAACTGCCAGCAGAGACGATTTTGGCTTGCGGACAGACCATTTTGAACACCCTCGGTATAGCCCCGTAGCGATATGCGGAAGACGCATTTTGATCCAAAGTCTCCACGATGGATTGTGGACTTTTATTTTCGGCAAGCGTTTCCATAAGTTTGAGGATGTCGTTCTTGTCAAAGATTTGCTGATAAACGGCAATGTCACCAACAGTTGACTCCGCAAGAGAAGACACGCCGGTCTGATCGAAGGCAAAGTAATGCGAATACCCGTTGAGTGTCAGTTTGACGTCACCTTTGCGAATTCGATTCAGATGGCTGTAGAAAGCATCCGAATCCGGGGCGGACGAAATATCGGCATCCATGATCATGTTCGCAAAGCGGTTTAGCCAAACGCCCATTCCCAACGAACTCTCAATCCCCTGATCGGTCTCGTCCGACAAAAACCTTAGTATCTTTTCGATGGTATTGCAGGTTTGCGCCAGCGAATGTTTCGTTTCCGCCATATCTTTCCGATATTTGCACTCGGCAATCAGGATATGTAGGTGTAGATTGTCTTCGCCGTCAAGCGTGACACCGAAAGCAATGATGTCGGCTATGGTGCGATCATCGGACTTAGAATTAAACCATGACGCATAGTCGTCGAGCATCAAATAGGCGGAGAAAAGATGAGTTTCGTTAAGCCTCGCACACTCGCGAGCAATCATGTCCGCCAGAATGTGTTTCGACAAGCATAAGCCGATCAGTTCTCCAGCCGAAGGGTTATATTTGCTGCCCTCAGTCCGATGTAGCCGGAAATAGTCAAAGCTTCGCGAAAGAGTCTCTGACGAACGGTATCGACGTTGGGTCGAATGTTTTGCTTTCCCAATTCTTCAAGGCGAGCCTGAATCATCACGTCAAGCGAGTCAGCAGAAGCCGACGAACTGATGATTACGGAGGATTCCGAAGATGAAGAACGCTTGCATCGAATCACGAGGTTTTGGTTATATGTGATCTGCTTTTTCGTTAGCATACCGTCGTAGGTGACAACCCAATCCGCCAGTTTGTGAGCGTCTTGAAGAATTTGCCCGAGCTTGTTGCTCTTTCCTTTGTGCGTACGCACTTCCAAAACGGGCATATAAATTTCGTCCTTTCGGTATGCATTTCCCGCTTCGCAACGGGAACAGACATAGTAGGCATGTCTTAAGAACCAAGCGTCGCATTCGGTTAGAGAGGGACTTATCAAGAGCAGCTGAGAGAGCGTTTCATCATCGAAAACGTACTTTCTTCTGTCGGAAAGATTTGGTCGGCAGGTTTCAGGGGGTTGAGTTTCAATCCACTTGACTGGAATCCAGTGAAACTCGGCCGCACTGGAACCGACCATATCCATAAGCGCAATGTGAAACGGTCTGACCGAAGAGCTGGACGGACGGAAATGTCGCCTCAGAAGCTCTGGCAGCGATTCCGCGGTGATGCGCGTTCTGAACGAAGTAACGGGCGTATCGCAGACTTCGCCGTTTCTGTCGTAAGAACTGGTAAGCGTGTTATAGATGCGAGCGGCCGTTTCTTGGTTTTCAGCTTGAAGCGTCAGTTCCACATCCAAATTCTGCTTGAAAGCGTCAGGGTATTTCTTTTTGAGCAGTTGATTTGTTTCGTGATCTTCTGCACTGATCTGAAGGACTTTTACGTCCGTTGTCAACGAACCCTCGACGTTTTGGTAGGAGTCAACCGCTTCTACCAATTCGTTAACGGCGCGTTCGGCATCTCTCTGGGTTTTTATGTCGCTGCTGCCTTCGTCAACGGCGGCGCACAGGCTATACCAATGATTGTGCTCGACGGGGAAGCTTGCCACTCCGCCGTTTCTGAGATCTTCGTCAAGAGAAACCGTCATCAGGGGAGACGAAGGCCGTGCGGATTCCTGACGCAAAAGCGTCAAATATTCACCACCGATCTTGATTTTGGCGTCACCTGAAATTATGCGTCGGACAGCAAAAGCGACATCCCTGTGATGCCTTGCGATTTCGTATAACCGCAGAGGATGCCAGGGCGGAACAATCTCAAAAATCTTGTCACCGACGGTGGAGCGCATTGTGCCGATTGCCAACAATGGCGAAAGGATGCAGGAACGGGTTTTGTTGCCGGGAGGCAATCGCGACGCCTCGATCAACAGTTTTTCGTAGGCAGTGCGGACAGCGGAAGCAGACGAATAGTTGAAACCTTTATCCGGAATTTCCTTAACAGCGCTGCGATAAATGTTGGCGAATTCTTCGTAAAGCTTCAAAAAATCGGGAGAAATTTCGGCTTTGCGCTCAGTAAATTGAGTGTGAATGATTTTGTCCACGTCAACAGTTCGGATTTTTCGCCCCGACTGATACAGCGTGTCTGCCTTTGTCAATATCGCTTTGCTGATTACTCCTTTGCGTCCAGAGTCGTTGGAGCTGCGCAAAACCATTACCTCGAGTGGGTTAGCCGCAGCACAGTTAACGAAGCTCCCCTTGGTTTCTCCGCAAACAAAGCGGTCCGTAGAACATGCCAGCGATTCGGGAGATAATTTCCAAACCAAATGCTTCTTTCGACCAGTTTCTTTTTCAATAAAAACGCCGTTTTCGGTTAAAACTTCAATTTCAGAAACAACGAATTTAAGCGCCCAAGCGTGTTCTCCGCGATTGCTTGTCCTATTGACATCGATATTCTTGAGGGCAACCCACTTTCTCCATTCGAACAAAGGATCCACGGAGGTCTGATAATCCGTTTTCCAACGAACGGCATCGCCCAGTGCGTCTCTGAAACCGCGATACATGAGGCCGAAGTAAAGCATCATCTCTTCACGGACTTTTTCAGTGTATGACCTGAACTGCTTTGACTGAAAAGAAACAGACAGTTTTCGGTTGGCCTTGACCTCGCTCGAATTCTTCAGATCCGCGGAAAAAAGTGCATTCGCTGCTCTCAAAAGTCCTTCGGCAAAATCATCACATTCGAAATCATTCGGATATATGAATTTGCTCCACTTTTTGACCAATGTTTCGTCGTGGGTGATATACGCCGCGTTTTTGTTGAAAAAATTGATGTCATCTTCGGTTGCCGCCCCTTTTTTGTTCTGACGGGTTTTTAGTTCGTCGAGATAATCCAGAATTTGCGTGAGCGCTTCGTTGTCCTCGGCGGAAGAGACAGAGAAATACTGCTGAATAATTTTCTTCGTGCGCTCGACCATTGAAGATTTGGAATCTTTCCGGCTTTTTGCAGTAAGAAAAACCCCAATAAAATCTTCTTCCCAGTCGCATTCCAGAAGTCTGGTCATTGAATTGCGGTCAGAGGCTTCCACGTATACCCTTCGGGCAGTCGGACCGTTTGCCACC
>OHAO01001938.1_pt1 | contig 13450 bp, 13 predicted proteins | sample 1577151 | NCBI WGS metagenome assembly OHAO01 (sample SAMEA3541585, study PRJEB24748) | human gut metagenome | biome: human gut; feature: human-associated habitat; material: faeces | place: China | collected 2012 | reverse complement strand
ATCTCTGGTAAAGAAGAAGTTTGCATTGATGATGAAATCCCATTTGAAATTCCAGATTCATGGGTATGGGTTCGCTTGGGAACGGCATTGAACCAAGCGTCAACAGGACCATTTGGAAGTATGGTTCACAAAGAAGATTATGTTGAATCTGGAATTCCAATAGTCAACCCTGCTAACATTATTCACGGTAATATTTCTTCCGAAAAAATCAAGAAGGTTACAAATGCGACTGCCAATCGTTTATCGAACTATAAATTAAAGGCATTTGATATTATTATTGGTAGACGTGGTGAAATGGGAAGAAGTGCAGTTGTAGAGAGCCATCAAGAAGGATGGCTTTGCGGCACAGGCTGCTTCTTTGTCACACCATCGAAATTATTGCTGCCACAGTATCTTGTCTTTTTACTTAACAGCCCATTTGTTAAAGCTGCTTTGACAGAAAATTCTGTTGGAACAACTATGAATAATTTAAATCATAACATCCTACAGAGTCTACTAATCCCCGTTCCACCCATAAATGAACAGAAGAAAATAATGACGAATTATCAGAAAAGCACAGCCATTCTTGATGGGTGAGTTCTTATTATGAGAAGGTTGATGAAATTGAACGCTGCATCGATGATGAGTTGCCATTTGAAATTCCCGAAAGTTGGGAATGGTGTCGTTTGAAATCTTTGACAGAGAACATTACCAGCGGTTCACGCGATTGGGCAAAATATTACTCGACTACCGGTGCAGCATTTCTTCGCATGGGAAATCTGTCAAAAAATTCTTTTGACCTGCGGCTAGAGCATATCCAGCGTGTTTCCATCCCCTCAAAGGCCGAGGGAACACGAACTTCATTACAAAGTGGCGATTTACTGTTCTCTATAACAGGCGATGTCGGAATGCTTGGTCTGATACCAGATGGATTTGAGAAAGCCTACATCAACCAGCACACTGCGATGATACGTTTTCTTCCAGAAATGCGAAATAAATATATTCCATATTTGCTTCTGACTGACTACGCCCAAAAAATTTATAACGCAAATCAGCATGGCATAAAAAATAGCTTTCGACTTGATTCCATAGGTGAATTATTGGTTTCTATTCCACCGGAAAAGGAACTGTTCCGCATCCTTCAAAGAATCTCTCTAGTCCTTTCAAAAATAGCGGTTCTATAACTCTTTTTGTATACTCATGGTGAAAGGAGGTCTTTCACTATGATTGAAGAATTTGAAAGACACTTGAGAGGAACGAACCTCTCAGAAAACACTGTAACGTCCTACTTGTTTGCTGTGCGGCAGTTTGAGGAACGGCATGATGCCGTCACTAAACGCAATTTGAAAGAGCACAAAGCCTGGCTGATTGAGCAGTACAAGCCCAAAACAGTTAATCTACGAATCCGCGCTATCAACTGCTACCTCGAAAGCATCGGAAAGGATTCATGGAAATTGTCATCTGTCAAGGTGCAGCAGAAAGCCTTCCTCGAAAATGTCATTAGCGAAGCAGACTACATCTACTTCAAAAACTGCCTGAAGCGCGATGACAATATGCTTTGGTATTTTGTCATCCGCTTTTTGGCTGCTACGGGTGCGCGCGTCAGCGAGCTGGTACAAATCAAAGTTGAACATATTAGATTTGGACACCTCGACCTTATTCTAAAGGTGGAAAGTTGCGCCGCATCTACATTCCAAAATCATTGCAAGATGAAGCCATTGTCTGGTTGGAAGAAAAACAGCAGGACAGCGGCTTTATCTTTTTGAATCGTTTCGGCGAACGAATCACCACAAGAGGTATTTCTGGACAGCTGAAAAAGCTGGCGATAAAGTATGGCATTGATCCTGCAGTGGTTTATCCCCACTCTTTTCGGCATCGGTTTGCAAAAAGCTTTTTGGATCGGTGCAGCGACATTGCATTCCTTGCAGACTTGATGGGTCATGAAAGTATTGAAACGACGCGAATTTATTTGCGCAAAACTGCAACCGAACAGAGAACTTTGATAGATAATATCGTAGACTGGTAAAAATGAGGGCATACATTCTTATGATACGGAATGTATGCCCTTTGTTTTTTATAGCCTTGAAATATTTTGGAGAATTTGCTTAACTTGAGTTGAAATTTTGTACTGTTCTGAAAGTGGTGGCAATGGAAGAAGTAGCGTCAGAACGCTGTTACGGTCAATCCCTGGGATGACCCCTTGCCCTTTTGATTTAAGTAAATCAAAATTTGCTTGTAGAAAAAAGCGTATATATTCCATATCCAAGATATCATTTTTCTTTATCGCCATAATTTGACGCGCAATATGCGCTACATCGACATTACAGATAATGCTTTTTCCATATCCAGAACCCTTGCAAACAAGAAGTATATCTCCCTTATTAGCAATAATGCGAGGAGTTTCAGTCCACCGTGTTACTAAAACTTGATTTTTGCTCAAACTACTGGCACCTGTGATGTACGGTATTCCATTTCCGCTTTCGTTATACTCTTCGGGTTTGAAGTCTGTTCCAGATAGCAAAGTGACAATGGTTCCCATTCGCGTCCATTCCCACGAATCTGGAATCTCAAACGGTATTTCATCATCGATGCAGCGTTCAATTTCATCAACCTTCTCATAATAAGAATTATCGGAAAAGCCTAAGACAGTAATCTATGCGTATCGTGCTATCGACACAAAAAGGTAAAGTGGATTTTATCTGCTTTGCCGTTTTTCTTTTTGCCCCAAATTGTGAAATTTTCAAAACTGTATTCCAAAACGGCTCTGCGGATTCCTATTAGTGTAGAGGCTTTCAAAATCTTTTGTAAAACGGCTTTCCGCTAGTTCTATAAGTGGATAATGAACAAAATCTATATTCTAAAATTAGGCAGTTCAACAAAATTTGAAAATCTGGTTGCCAAACACCCATTTTAGATTGTTATAGGTAGAGGGGAACGTTGGAAAAATGAATTTTCTTTGAATTTTCAAAAGACCCGGTTTAAAAACACCCCTTTAAGTTTGTATAGGGTGTAAGGACTATCTTTCCAAACAGACCTATTCACTGTTGGCTTCACTTCCGAAAATCCCTGATTCCTTACAAAGCCACATCGAACCTTGACAATTTCATGAGCCACCCCAGCAGGATATCTCCGGTACTGAATGTGCATTCTGCGCGTCTTATCGGAAAATACGCCGGAGAAAATCGGGCAGGAACGGGCTGGGACAGAGTGGACGGTAGTTAAGAGCAAGATTCGCCTTTGTATACGAAACCGCTCCTACGGGCGATTTTTCTACGGCGGCATCTTGATGGGGATTGTGCTCCCCATACCCTCACATCGTGCAAAATCACATGATTTTGCCTGTTGGTGGCCTGTCGCAGCAGGTCACAGCCGGAGTGCAGATGCACTGCCGGGAAAATCAAATCCTTGATTTTGGAAAGGAGACCCCATGCCACGAACAAAGAGAAAAGTGAAATCTATCGTAAAGACAAAAGTAATCTCCGCACGAGTTACAGAAACAGTACATGAACTTTTACACCGGCAGGCAGAAGATGCCGGAATGACCCTCTCTGAATTTGCAGCGCAGATGCTGATGAAGGGCCGCGTGAATACCTCGTATGCGTTCTACGTCCACCCGGACGAGATAGAAGCAATCACACGGGAGTTTGCCGCCATCGGAAACAACCTGAACCAGATCGCGGCTTTCTTCAACAGCGGCGGTATCCAGTCCCGTGCGATGCACGAAAACATCAACCATGCGATTGCCTGTATTTTTGAGATGCGGGAACAAGTCGCAGAAATGGCAGGAAAGAACTATGGCAATCTTAAAGCACATCGCAAGTAAGAGTTCCAACTATGGTGCTGTACTGAAGTATCTGATTTTCAAGCATGACGAGCTTCGGAAAACTCCGATCCTTGACCAGAACGGAAATCGCATCATGCGGGATGAGTTTTATCTGGACGGCCTGAACTGTGAACCCTATTCCTTTGATGTGGCCTGCCAGCAGTTGAACCGCGAGTACCAGAAAAACAAAAACAAGAATGAAATCAAAAGCCACCATTACATCATCAGCTTTGATCCACGGGACAGCACAGAAAATTGCTTGACGGGGAAACGGGCGCAGGAGCTTGGACTGGAATATGCAAAAGCTAATTTTCCGGGGCATCAGGCATTGGTCTGTACGCACATGGACGGTCATAATGGCAGCGGCAACATTCATGTGCATATCGTAATCAACAGTTTGCGAAAGCTGGATGTACCTAAGCAGCCCTTTATGGAGCGATCCATTGACTGCAAGGCAGGATACAAGCACCATGTGACGAACGAGTACCTGAAACACCTGCAGAAATCCCTCATGGATTTGTGCCGCCGCGAATTTCTGCATCAGGTCGATTTACTGTCACCATCCAGAACGGGTGTGACCGAAGCAGAGTATTGGGCACAGCGGTGGCTGGATGAGAAAAAACAGGAAATCGAAAAGGAAGGGTTTACGCCCAACCCGACAAAGTTTCAAACACAGAAACAGCTTATCCGGGATGCTGTTGCCGCTGCTCGTGAGAAAGCAATCTCGTATGAAGATTTTCAAGACATCCTGCAGGATGAATATGACGTTTTCGTCAAAACACAACGTGGACGTTACAGCTATCTGCCGCCGGAACGGAACAAGTTTATATCGGAGCGTTCCTTGGGGGACAGTTGCAAAAGAGAATGTCTGGAAGGATTCTTCATTCAGAACGCAGAGAGAAATCTACGGTACAAGGAAGAACCCATACTGATCTTTACGACCAGAACCAGACTGCGGCTCGTTGTGGACCTGCAGGAGAATGTCAAGGTACAGGAAAATCTGGCCTATGCACTAAAGGTCAAAATCAGCAATTTGCAGAAAATGGCCGAAACGCTGGTATGGGGTACAGGAGAACAACATCAACAACCTGACGGAACTGAACGATCTGTGTAAGACAGCACAGGCCAATGCGCAGGCTGCGTATGAACGACTGTCACAGGCAGAAGATGAACTATACAAAATCAATGAACAGATTCATTATGCGGGGCAGTACCTTTCTACAAAAGAGGTTCAGCAGCAATTTACGAAAGCAATTTTCAAGAAAAAATTCCGCGCAGAGCATTCCAAGGAATTGGATGCCTATGCGGAATCCGTGAAATATTTCCGGGAAGAAAACGATGGAAAGCTGCCATCGCTGAAATCTTTGAAAAAACGGAAAGAAGAACTGACCAAAGAAATCGCGGAGAGGAAAAAGGCATATGCTCCCCTGAGGGAAGAATCCAGGCGTCTGGAAATTGCATCGGATAATGTGTACAGCATCTTCCGAAAAACCAATGAGATGAAATCCGACCTTGCATGGAAACGCAAGTGGGAGGCTGAAGTCTGCGAAAAGGCAAGGCAGGAGCAGGCTCGACAGGAACAGCGCGAGCGTCAACCGAAACGCAAGAAGCACAGCTATGATATGAGCCTGTAATCAGCAGGGTCTTCCACCCCGCACCCCGGAACCCTGCCGGATGCGTAAGCCCGTGCAGGACTTTCCAATTCGGCAGGGACTTTTGAAAACGATTAGGAGGAACTTTGAGTAAAGAGTACATCAAAGCACAAACCCCACTACCCGCTTATTTCCCTTATCCGAAATTTCTGCTGCAGATGAGCCTGTCCCATACGGCACGGCTGACGTATGTTCTGCTGCTGGACCGCATGACCCTTTCCCAAAAGAACAGTTGGGTGGATGCGCAGGGCCGGGCATATGTGCTCTATCCGCTGGCAGGGCTTGCGGCAGATTTGCAAAGCAGCATTTCCAGCGTCACCCGTGCCCTGCGGGAACTGGAAGCCGCACGGCTGATCGAACGGCGGTCCAATGGCTTTTCCAAGCCAAACCAGGTGTTCCTAAGCTTCCCATCTACTGCGCAGAAATGCGCAATCGAGGTGGCCCAAAATGAGCAGCCTGATTGCTCAAAAGTGAGCAATACGGTTGCGCAAAACTGCACACCTAACCAAATAAATAAGAACAACCTAAGATTGAACCAACTGAGTAGAACCAAAGAAGCATATGGGCGTTATCGGAATGTCTATCTGGAAGATTATTCGGAACTGGAAATGGAAATTGCAGAGTTGGATACTCTGATCGAAGACCTTTCAGCCTATATGCAGTCTACAGACAGGAAGTACGCACAACAAGGAGGAAAGTTTATGACGGAAACGATCCAGGCAGCGATGGACAGGCTTATGACGATCTCTGTGGAACCGCAGGACTATGTTGCAGAAGATGGGTTGCTGTACTGCGGCAGCTGCAAAACTCCCAAGGAAGCGTTCTTTCCGAATGGCAAAAAACTGTTTGGGCGTGACCGCCATCCGGCTGAATGCCGGTGCAGGCAGGCTACAAGGGAAAAGCAAGAGAAAGAAGAACATGCAAGGCTGCATTACGAGAAAGTGCAGCGGCTGAAGCTGCAGGGCTTTACCGACTGGGCGATGCAGCACTGGACATTTGCAAACGATCACGGGCAAAATCCACAGATGCAGCTGGCACAGCGGTATGTGGCCCACTGGCCGGAAATGCGGGAAAAGAATGTGGGGCTGCTGCTCTGGGGCGGTGTTGGTACAGGCAAGAGTTTTATGGCGGGTTGCATTGCCAATGCCCTGATGGAACAGGAAGTGGCCGTCTGCATGACGAATTTTGCCCGAATCATGAATGAACTGAATAACGCCTTTTCCGGGCGGAATGAAGTCGTGGACAGGCTCTGCGGCTATCCGTTGCTTATCATTGATGATTTCGGCATGGAGCGCGGCACAGAATATGCGCTGGAGCAGATTTATAACATCATCGACAGTCGTTACCGCAGCCGAAAACCACTGATCGTCACCACGAACCTGACCCTGACGGAGTTGAAGAACCCGCAGGATACCGCTCACGCCCGTATCTATGACCGTCTGCTGGAACTGTGTACCCCGATTGCCTGCACAGGCCCCAGCATGAGAAAGGATATCGGACAGGCAAAATTGAACTTGCTGAAAACACTTCTGGCTTGAATGGGAGGAACACGATTGCAAGAAAACGGCAGAATGAATTGGCTGGAGCAGATCCACCAGATGAAGAACCGGGACATCCGCACGATTGAACAGTCTGAACTGGAGGAACTGCCGCAGGATGCAGTGGAACACGGACTGCCGCAGGAGGAAAGGCTGAAAAATCTGCTGGATAAGGTCCGAAATCCTTATTGCTATCTGGACAACGGAATTATTGTGAAGCTGAATTTCGCACCGAGAGGGAGCAGTACACTGTCTGAGTGCATTGGCAGGTGTTTTCAATCGGCCAGCTGAAAAGGCAGAGAAACTTTCGGCAAGCTGCTGAAAAAACACGCAGAAAAATTTCACACTTTAATGCGATAAAGCGCTGGACAAAAGATGATGATTCTGGTAAGCTGTTTGTGGGTAAGAAAATAGGAATGTGCCAACTGAGCAGAATTTGCTCGGTGGGCTTGTTCTACATAGAAAAATGTGGAGCCTTTCGCTTCTCTGACGAACAGTATTGCCGATTCGTTAAGGAGGTGGAAGGCTTTTGTTATACCCTGATATGAATTTGCAGAAGAGAACACAGCAAAATACAACCAGATACCGTACAGCCTTGTACTTGCGCTTGTCTCGTGAGGATGGCGATAAGACAGAGAGCGACAGTATTGCAAACCAGCGCACACTACTGGAAGCCTATGCCGCAGACCACCCGGAACTGTGCATCGTGGATGAGTTTGTGGACGATGGTTACTCCGGCTCGAACTTTGAACGGCCTGCGTTCCAAAACCTGTTCAGGGAACTGGAACAAGGGACTATCAACTGCATTCTGGTGAAAGATTTGTCCCGCTTTGGACGGAATTACATTGAAGTGGGACGTTATCTGGAACGTATTTTCCCGGTCATGCGGGTCCGGCTGATTGCAGTGACGGATAATTATGACAGTCAATCTGCGTGGAAGACCAGCGATTCCATCATGGTCCCAATGCGGAACCTGCTCAACGATGTGTACTGCCGGGATATTTCCGTCAAAATCAAGAGCCAGCTTGCGGTCAAGCGAAAACGCGGTGATTTTGTGGGAAGTTTTGCAACCTATGGATACCAGAAGGACCCCGGCAATCATACCAAGCTGATCGTGGACGAACTGGCAGCGGAAACAGTGCAGAACATTTTTCACTGGAAGATCAATGGCATGAGCAATCAGGGCATCGCAAATCGTTTGAATGCGAAAAAGGTACCGTCCCCAGCTGCACGAAAGTTGCAGAGCGGTGCAAAGCTGAGCCTGCATTTCCGCAAGAGCGATGAGCCGCCGTGGTCTGCCAAGGCAGTGGACCGCATTCTGCACAACGAGGTCTATATCGGAAAGCTGGTGCAGGGAAAGACACGACGACTGGATTATCGCTCCAAAAAGAAAATGAACGTGCCGATGCGGGACTGGGTAATCGTGGACAACACCCATGAAGCAATCATTCCGGCAGAGCAGTTTGAACTGGTGCGGCGGATTCTGGAAACCGAAACTCGCAGACCGAACGATGCCGAAACGGTGGCCCTGTTTGCAGGCTTTCTCTACTGTGGGGACTGTGGTAGTCGGTTGGTGCGCAGGTCGGCCAGCTATAAGGGAAAGCGGTATATCTATTATCAGTGCTCCGGCAGCAAGCAGAACAAGGGCAGCTGCACGAGCCATAACCTGCGGGATGAAAAGCTCTATAACATTGTGCGGAATGCGCTCCAGATGCAGATCCAAATCGTGATGGAGGAAACAGAGTTTGTAGAAAGCATCCGGCAGGCCCAGCAGGAACCCTACCGTGTGCGGCGCATCGAACGGCAGATTCGGCAGCTGACTGCAGAAAAGGCCCATACACAGGGCATTAAGGAAAAATTGTATGGGGATTACGCAGAGGAAATCCTCACACGGGAGGATTTTTTGAACTACAACGAACTGTACAGCAAGCGGATCGAAGAGTATGACCGCAAAATCACAGAACTGGAAGCGGAACAGCGAAATTTACAGACTGCTCCAAACGCTTATCCGTTTCTGGATGTGTACCGTAAGTATCGAAAATTGGAAGAAATCACCCGCCTGATGATTGTCGAATTGATTGAGAAAATCGAAGTCTATGAGGGCAATCGGGTGGAAATTACGTTCCGATTCCAGGACGAAATTGCAGACCTGCTGGAGGAATTGCACCAAAAGCAGCATGAAGTGTCAGCTTGAAAGAAGGTCGTGATTTATGGCAAGAGTAAGCAAGAAAGTAAGTGCGGCGCAGCGGGAAGCCGAGAACGCGCAGCACCGTATCTGGAAAACCGCAATTTACGCACGATTGTCTAATTTCGATGATGTGCTTCGGAATACGGAATCACTGGAAGTGCAGATTTCTTACATCAAAGAGTATATCAACCACCGGGATGATCTGATGCTGCTGGATGTGTTTGCGGACAAGCGGTGCACAGGAATGAACTTTGACCGCCCGGAATTTGAGAGGCTTCTAAAAGCACTGCAGAAGCGGAAAATCGACTGCATCGTGGTAAAGGACTTCTCGCGTTTGGGCCGCAATTTCGTGGAAACAGGCCAGTATCTGGAACAGGTGTTTCCGCTGTTCGGCGTAAGACTTATAGCCATCAACGATAACTATGACAGCCTGAACAGCCAGAGCCGTGACGGGATGCTGGTGCCGATCAAGAGCATGATCAATGAAATGTACTCGAAAGACCTGTCCAAGAAGATTCAGTCGTGCTTTCGTTCTAAGGAAGCACGTGGAGAAATCTATACCCCTGTTCCATTTGGCTACAAAAAGGATCAGAAGAATCATTTGGTTCTGGATGAGGAAGTCAGCGATGTGGTAGTTCGGATTTTTCTCTGGAAGAAATCCGGCATGAAAGAGCGCGAGATTGCAAAGAAGCTGTCTGCTCAGGGAATCCCAACACCTTTTATACGCCGTTGTCAGTTGGGTTATATGAGAAATACCTCACGGGTAAAGGGCCCTGCATGGCAGCCAGCTTTCGTGACAAAGGTTCTGGAAAATCCGGTCTACACGGGAACCATGGTGTATAACCGCATCGCCTACGATGAAGCGAATCGGAAAATCGGGCAGAATCCACGGGAAAGCTGGCGGATGGTGCCGGACAGCCATCCGGCGATTATCAGCTGGGAATTGTTTGATGAAGTTTCTGCATTACGGGAAGCCGAGCAAGCAGTCAAGGAAGAGCGAAAAAAGTGGTGCAGACAGCGCAGAGAGAACAATCCGAACATCTTCAAAGGCAGAATCTTTTGCAAAAAGTGTGGAGAAAAATTGGTTTGTCATTGGCAAAGTGATGGTACGCTGTATTTTTACTGTGCATCTTGCCATGTTTCCATCTCAGAGAAAGACCTATGGAACGGCATCCATAAGGAACTGCACCAACGGTTAGAAGAACATAAGAACCTGAAAAAACTGATGCAGAAGAATTCGGGGAAAAGCGGCATTGAAACGAAGAAAGCGGCATTGAACCGTGAAATGGAACGGCTGACGGGCAACATCGTTCGACTGGAATCACAGAAGCGCAGCGGTTATGAGCAGTATGTCCTTGGAAAAATTTCAAAAGAAAAGTTCTTGGAATTGAAGCAGGATGCAGAGAATGAAATCACAACACTGAAACAGACAAAATCTGAAAAAGAGAAAGAACTGGCCGTTGTTCAAGAAGAATTGCTGAAGAAAAAGCAGATCGCAGGCAGCACAGAGGTCCTTTTAACGGCAGACAACCTGCTGCAGTATGTAAAGAAAATTGAAGTGGATCGCAGGAAAAGCACTTACACAGAATTTTTACTGTAATGAAAAAGGAGAGCAGGACAATGAAAGAGAAAATCTACGATGCCCGGACAGGAATGGAATATGTTTTGGTAGGTGATTATTACCTGCCAGCCTTGAAAGTGCCACGGACTCGTCCGGTTGGCCGCTGGGGGATGCTGCATAAGGCGTACCTGAAACTGCGAAAACCGGCCTATTACCAGAGCTTGCTGCTGAGCGGAAAGCTGGACGCTGTTTTGGCAGACGTGGAAGAACAGGCAGCAGAGCGATATGAGGTTTTGATCGAGCAGATGAGCCAGCGGGAGAGCATTTCAGAAAAACTGAAAGAAGAAAATCAGATGGAGTGGGTGCGCCGTATGAGAAATCTGGAAAATCGTGCAGCAGAAATCGTAAAGGCAGAATTGATCTACACGTTTGAAAGGCGGTGAGCAGCAGATGATCGGAACCTATTACCGGCTTTCACTTGCAGACGAGGATGTGGGTGCTGATAAGGCCGAGAGCAACAGCATTCAGGGCCAGCGCGGACTGGTAGAGGGGTATATCATGGCTCGCCCGGAACTGGCTGCAGAGCCACGTCAGGAGTATGTGGACGATGGCTACTCCGGCACCTCCACGAGCCGCCCGGCGTTCCAGCGGCTGATTCAGGACGCGCAGGATGGCAAGGTGAAAACAATTATCGTAAAGGACTTTTCCCGGTTTGCCCGTGATTACATTGAGGCAGGCGATTACATGGAGCGTATCTTCCCACTGATGGGCGTTCGCTTCATCTCCGTCAACGATGGGTACGACAGTGGGATGCAGGCCGGAAACGATGTGCGCGGACTGGAAGTAGCCATCAAGAACATCATCAACGCATCCTACAGTCGGGACCTTTCCGCTAAAATCGCAGCAGCCGATCATGTGATGCAGAAGAAAGGAATGTATCTCGGAGGATACCGCCCGTTTGGATTCCTACCGGACCCGAACGACTGCCATAAGCTGATCCTTGACCCGGTAGCCAGCCAGTATGTGCGCCTGGTTTTTGAACTGGCATTGCAGGGCAACAGAACAGGCACCATCGCAAAAATCCTGAACGAAAAGCAGATCCCGACCCCGGCAGCGTATCACGTGGCGGAAAACCATGTGTACAGTGAGCAGAAAGCATGGGATCTGCAGCGCAGCCATTGGACAAGCGGAATGGTTTACCATATATTGAAAAATGAGAAGTATAAGGGAACCTATGTGGGCGCGAAATTCATTATGCCTGTTCCCTGTAAGCATCGGGTCCTGCGCGCTCCCTTGGAACAGCAGGTACGAATCGAGGACAGCCATGCCGCTATTGTGACCCCAGAAGAATTTGCACAGGCGCAAAAGGTCATTATGCTGCAGCATGGGAATCATCAGGCCGGGAACTACACAAAACACCAGTATCCCTTGAAAGGCAAGGTCTATTGCGGCTACTGCCAGAAGTTGATGAAATATCGTGTACTCAAGAAGATTGGCCCCTCGTTTAACTGCAGATTTTCGGCCACAGCGGTGGACAGCCCTTGCAAGCGAATCCCGATTTCCGAGGAACTGCTGGAACATATCGTCCGAAATGCGCTGACAGCGCAGATAAAGCAGGCAGAGTATGTACTGGAAATCCTGCGCGAACGGGAACGCAAAGCCTTGGTTTGCTTCTCCGCACTGGAACGGCAGGAAGAAAAGCTGAGTGCAGAAAAGGTAGAGATCGTAAAACAGCGCGTTGCACTGTATGAGCAGTATGCCGACGGAAATATAAGCAAGGAAGAATTCATCCGGCAGAGAGATGCCTACAGAGTGCAGGAAGATGAAAAGATAGAGCAGATTCAAAGGCTGCGTACCGAGAAAGACCAAATTTTCCTGCCAGTAAGGAAAGATGCTGATAATTTGCAGACTGTCGTAAGTGCAGCAGAAGAAGCAGGCGATGTGATGCACTTATCACAGAATGTGGTGGAAACCTTTATTGACCGCATTGAGGTTTTCAACGATGAGCGCGTGAAAATTCGTTTTACATTTGAGGACACATTGAAAAGTTACGAAACAGGGTAAGAAATGATATTTGCGTTTTTGGAAAGTTCATGCTACAATAACTATAGAAGGGAGTGTGGAGGAAATGGTTCTCCAGTACTATGTGGTAGAAACTGCGACCGGAAAACAGATTGAGATCGATATTGAATCGGCAACCAACGAAGACCTGACCTCTACAAAGGAAAAGTGGCAATCTGATTGGACGAGTGAATTTATCCGCGATCCAAAGCTAGAAAAGTATGTAGCGAAAACAGATGCTGGCGAAATTGTAGCATTGGGTGCATATCGGGAAGATGATCACGGAATATCAGTTTTTATTGCGAATATTGAAGCGCATCCTGAGAGTAATCCGACAATTAGCACAGTGCGTAAATACGCAGGTATTGGCCGAATGATGATTGCTTATGGTATTCAATTGTCAATTGATAGTGGGCATGGCGGCATTGTTACCTTTGAAGCAAAAACAGATGAACTATATGATCACTACATCAAAGATTTTCATGCAGTTCCGATTTTTCAGCCACATTCGGGAGGCCCAAAGCTGCTTATGCTAGCTGATGAAGGCGCACAAGAAATTTTCAGTACCTACTTATCTTAAAGATTGGAGGGTTCTGAAAGAGGATAAGAAAAGCTGTGCCCCAGGGCATGGTGAATATGCTGACAGCA
>OHAO01001933.1_pt1 | contig 13486 bp, 8 predicted proteins | sample 1577151 | NCBI WGS metagenome assembly OHAO01 (sample SAMEA3541585, study PRJEB24748) | human gut metagenome | biome: human gut; feature: human-associated habitat; material: faeces | place: China | collected 2012 | reverse complement strand
GGAGACTCCAAGAAACGCGCGGTCAGGGGCTCGCGACCTATAAGGAGCTTATCCGCAATATGTCCACCAAGACCCGCCCCGAGGGCGGCGCGCTCGAGTCGCTCGAACGGCTCTACGATCATCTCAAAGAGCGCTTTCCGGAACTGCGCGGGCTTGTCGTCAACGTCAATCCCGACGAGGGCAACGTCATCATCGGCAAAGAGTCCGTGCTCGTCAAAGGCGAAGACCGCCTGACGGAGCGGCTGGGAAATTTCAGACTGGATTACGACGGCACGTCGTTCTTTCAGGCGAACCCGGGGCAGGCGGAGCAGCTCTTTGCGTATGCCGCCAGCCTGGTGGAAGGGCAGAATCTGCTCGAACTCTACTGCGGCGTCGGCGCGCTGACGGCGTTCCTGTCTCGGAAAGCGAAGACCGTCACGGCGGTGGAAGTATGGCCCTCCGCCGTCGCGCTGGCGCGGGAAAACGGCGAATTCAACCGGATCGAAGGGCTGACCGTGGTCCAGGGCGCGGCGGAAAACGTCGTTGCTCCCGCCGATCTCGAAGGCATCGGCTGCGTCGTCGTCGATCCGCCCCGCGCCGGCTGCGACAAAAGCCTGCTCGAGACCATCGCCGCCAGCCGCGTGCCGCGCGTCCTCTACATCTCCTGCAACCCCGCTACCCTCGCCCGCGACGCTGCCCTCCTGCGTGACGTCGGCTACGCCCTCGACATGGACAGCCTCAGAGTCTTCGACATGTTTCCGCAGACGTGCCATGTGGAGACGGTATGTCTCTTAGTTCTGAGAAGCCCTGTTGCACATATCAACATCGACGTAGATGTTGAAGAAATGTTGCAGGAAAAGCGCGGACAGGCAACGTATGGCCAGATTCAAGAATATGTTAGAACACATATAGGTCTAAATGTTTCGCATCTGAATATCGCACAGATAAAGCGGAAATATGGAATCATCGAGCGTGAAAACTATAATCCTCCGAAGTCAGAGGACTCCAGGCAGCCGAACTGCACGAAGGAGAAAGAAGAAGCGACCAGGGAAGCGTTTAGACATTTCGGGATGATTTAATGTGTACCTTTTATGAGGTGTGAGGTGATTTATAATGTCCAAGACTCCAAAGAGTGTAATCACTAAAGCCAGTCCTCATACGATCAAGAAATTTGAGTTGGTTGAGGAATATATAAAATCGTGGGCACAAAAATTACTGCTGACTTATTCCTGCAACGGACTGATTTTTATTGATTGCATGTGCAACAGCGGTGTATACACCGACGATGCCGGGCAATTGGTGAAAGGTACAGCAGTACGCGTCTCAGAAGCACTTAGGGAAGCAGCAAGAACTTATACAGAGAAAAATATACACATTTACCTGAATGACAAGGACAAAGCGCGAGTAGATGAGTTGAAAAAGCATCTTCCACAGGATGAGCGCAATTTTAAGATTGTCACCTCCTGCGGTGATGCGCACGAGTTACTTCGAACTATCGGGCCACAGTTATATGGAACGGGGCATCTGCATTATTTCCTGCTCTACGATCCGTATGACGCGACCATTGACTGGGAAGCACTTCTGCCGTTTTTCCGAAACTGGGGTGAAGTTATGATTAATCACATGGTTTCAGATCCTGTGAGGGCGATCACAATCGCCAAGAAGAAAACGACGAAGGCAAAGTACGAGAACACCTATCTGGAGGATTTTGAGAAGCTGGTGCCTTACGGAAGCGACAAGAAGGCCTATGAGGCCAGAGTGGAGGAAATCATAAATTCACTAAAAGGAGACCGCAGATACTATGTATCGGCATTTCCGTTCTATAACACGCAGAATTCGCTCGTCTACAATCTAATTCATTGCACTAGCAATAAGGAGGGCTTTAAGCTCTACAAGAAGAGCGCTTGGAAAGTTTTCGGTGCACAGTCCTCCACAAAGCATTCGGCTGAGAACAGGCAGTTGTCATTTAACCTTTTCGGAGAGATTACAGAAGAGGAAGATGAAAGTTGTTTGCATATTATCGATATTGCGAAATATCTGCAGCGCTGCCTGAAAGGCCGCAAGCAGGTACCTCTTGATGAGATGTGGGAGCTTTTGGATAATCATCCGATTTTCCCTTCAGAGGGGTTTCGTAATGAGGTAAAAAGTGATCTTACTGGTTGCTTTGGTGCGATGATTGAGCAGATTGTGAATCCTGATACAGGGAAAAAGGAATCGGTGATCTCCTTCTCTTCGTGAGACTGAGTTTCAAATAGATGAGGTGATTGGATTTATGGCAACGTCGCAGAAATTTGGTGGCAATTGGACTGAGGAGAAGCTGAATATCTTTACCAGCTATTTGGACGCATACCTAATTGCACTGCAAAACCAGAAGTTCAAGAAGATTTATATAGACGCTTTTGCCGGAACCGGCGAGATAGAGACCAGCGATGGCGGGCAGTATCTTGTGGGCTCCGCTAAGCGTGCACTGGCGTCTGAGAAGAAGTTCGATCACTACTATTTTATAGAAGCGGATTCTCAGAAGGCGGGAGAACTTCAGGATATGATAAACTCCGAGTTCCCGCAGATGAGACGAATTGTGACGATTTTTTGTGGCGATGCGAATGATAAGCTCGCGGAGATTATTAGCAGCGTAGATTGGAGATTTAACAGAGGATTGCTGTTCTTAGATCCATATGCGACGCAGGTAAATTGGACTACGCTTGAAAATGTAGCGCAGACGAAATCGATAGATGTGTGGTACCTGTTTCCGTTCTCTGCACTTGAACGGATGCTGCCGAAAAACGGAAAGTATGATAAATGGGAGGATTGCATAGATCGATTGCTTGGGGATTCCGGATGGCGGGAGGAATTCTATAAGAAAGATCCCCAGATGACACTTTTTGACCTATTTCCGGAGCCCGGACAGAGCGATGGCGAACGGATGGTTAAAGACGCAAATCCAGATCACATAAAGGAATATATCCTCTCTCGGCTTGGGACAAGCTTTCCATGCGTGTCAAAGCATGCACGGGTTTTCAGGAACAGCAGGAACTCGCCGATGTTCCTATTCTGCTTTGCGATTGCGAGTGAGAGTCCGAAAGCGCAGGGACTTGCACTACGGATGGCAGACTACATATTAAAGAACAAGTAGGCGGAGGATAAAAGCAACTTGAAGACGATAAAACGAAAATCCATGCTTTATCAAACTGGGGTAGAGTATGGTGATTACACAATGAATCACGTGCAGGGCTGTGCACATGGGTGTAAATATCCATGTTACGCATTCCTGATGAAGAAGCGATTCGGGCAAATTAAAGATTATGAGAGCTGGCTTGAGCCGGTGCTTGTATCAAACACGCTTGAATTGCTGGATAAAGAGATACCGAGGCTCAGAGATAAGATTCAGTCTGTGCAGCTTTGCTTTACCACAGATCCGTTCATGGAAGGATATCCAGAGGTGTCCCAGATGAGCATTGCGGCTATCCGAAAGCTGAACGAGGCCGGAATCAAATGCACTACGCTGACGAAGGGACTGCTACCTATAAAATTGGCGGAGCTTTCTCCGGAAAACGAATACGGGATTACACTGATCACTTTGGATGAAGCCTATCGGGAGCAGATGGAACCGGGAGCTGTTTCCTGTGCAGATCGACTGGCAGCGTTGAGAGCACTTCACGATGCAGGTTGCAAGACGTGGGTAAGCATGGAGCCGTATCCAACACCGAACATGCTTGAGCAGGATCTGCACGAACTGCTTGAGGCGGTATCTTTTACAGATCGGATCATTTTCGGGAGAACAAACTATAGTAAGGTAGCAAACGCCTATGAAGGGCATAAGCATTTTTATAATGAGTGTGTGGCAGAGGTGATTTCCTTCTGTCAGGAGCACGGTATTGATTATCATATTAAGGAAAAAACAATAACGGAAGAATGAGGTGGCGTTATGGCATTATTACAAGACCTGATCCAGCAGATTGACGATCCGGCGCTCAAGGAGAGAATCTTGCAGGAAACAAATAAAATACTGAAGCAGAAGAAGTTCGGATTGGTGTTTGAAGAACATCTGCCGGAATGCACGCCGCTTTATGATGTGCCGATTCGTGTTGGCTCTAAGGTTGCTCTAAAGACTGGCTATGTCAGTGACATTTATACAGTTATGAATATTGACGGCGATGATGTGCTTTGTGACCGTCGTGAGACTCATGAGCAAAAGACCTTCAGGCTGGATGCGATTGTTGCGATAGCAGAGTTCGGTGAGCCGATTTATCCTACCCTGAAACCGATTGACACTGTGGCGAATGCTCCGGACAGCGGCCTTTGGCATACCCTGATAGAGGCAGATAATTATCATGCCCTTCAGCTTCTAGAATATCTCTACGCAGAAAAGGTGGACTGTATTTACATCGATCCGCCATACAATACCGGTGCAAAGGACTGGAAATACAATAATGACTATGTAGATGATACGGATGCATATCGTCATAGCAAGTGGCTTTCCATGATGGAGAAGCGACTGAAAATTGCCAAAAAGCTATTAAAGCCAGAGACCGGAGTGCTGATCGTTACCATTGATGAGCATGAGGTTCATCATTTGAGAACGCTTTTAGATCAGGTATTGCCGGAGGCTTATATTCAAATGGTGACAATAGTAAATAATCCAAAAGGTTCAACCAGAGGATATTTTTCAAGGGTTGAGGAATATGCAATTTATTGTTTTATGCCCAAAGCTACCATCTGTTTTGGAAATGATCCTATGTTAGGAGAAACAACTTCAAGCAAACAGCCAAGATGGAAAGGACTTTTGCGCTCTGGAGAAGGAGCGAGGAGAGAGGACAGTAGGAACCTGTTTTACCCAGTGCTGATAGACCCGATAAAAAAGAGGATAGTAAAAGCTGGAGCTGTTGTGCCATTTCCGGAAGAACCTCCATATGGTGAAAAAATTGAAGGCTATGAAGCTGCTTGGCCTATTCGAGATGATCTGTCAGAAGGCAGATGGATGCTCAGTGTGGAAACCTTTAACGATATGCTCGCTAAAGGATATATATCGCTGGGGAGGTATGATCCCAAGAGAAAAACATGGGGTATTTCGTATCTGAATAGAAAACCTCAGCGCCAAATTGAAAGCGGAGAATTAATTATCACTTCAAGAGATGCCGTCACAGGAACGGTAACAGTCGAATATGCGGATGAACAGGAGAAGCAGGTAAAGACGGTTTGGCATAGAACCTTGCATGATGCAGGTGCGTATGGTTCTGATTTAGTATCTGATATTGTTGGACAATCCAGAGCATTTACATTCCCTAAATCGTTATATGCTGAAAGAGACTCCATAAAAATGGTTGTAGGGAACAATCCAAATGCACTAATTGTTGATTTTTTTGCTGGAAGTGGAACAACGCTTCACGCAGTCAACTTATTAAATGCCGAGGATGGTGGTAACAGGAGGTGCGTTCTTGTTACAAATAATGAAGTTGCTAACGAGGATGCTGAAATACTGAGATCGGAGGGCTATAAACCGGGAGATCAAGAGTGGGAAAGTCATGGGATTTGCAAATCGGTGACATGGCCAAGAACAACGCACTCAATTTTAGGTAGACTTGATGATGGTACAAGTTTGAGTGGTGAGTACTTTGCCTCTACGAATATTGAAAAATCGTACTCAAGGATATATAGAAAGCTGGATTTTACCACTAACGAGATGGTCGAAAACGCGGCTAAGAAAAAACAGCTGCTCTCTTTGTTTGGGAAAGGCCGCATTTCACAGTCTTTAGCCAAAGCTGATACGAAATATGTGGTATCTGAAAAATATGATATATCAATACTCTTTGATGACGGTGCTGCAGATGAGTGGGTTGAGGCTCTTAACGGACAAGATCATATTCGTGAGTTTTATGTAGTAACTCAAAATAATCGTTTGTTTAACTCCTTGAAAGACAAAATTCAGAACTTACTTGGAGATTACACTGAGCAGGAACCAAGAAAAATACCAATGAGTGATGGCTTCCTTGCGAATGCCGCATTTTTCAAGCTTAGTTTTCTCGACAAAACATCCGTGGCACTTGGCAGACAGTTCAGAGACCTCCTTCCGGTACTTTGGATGAAAGGTGGGGCTATTGGAAAGTGCCCGGCGCTCGAAAGCGACGAACTTCCGGAAATGCTCATCCTGCCGCAGAACAAGATGGCTGTTCTGGTAGATGAAATATATTATTCTGAGTTCGATGCCGAATTAAGCCAGCATTCGGAAATCCAGACAGTTTTCATTGTAACGGATTCAGAAACGGCATACCGGTCGATGATCCGCACTTACGATGGTAAAGACTGCTATCAGCTTTACAGGGACTATCTGGATAATTTCAGGATCAATACGGGGAGGTAACCATGAGAGTAGAATTATTCCCTTTTCAGAAGAGAGCTCTTGCTGATATCCGCATGAAGACTGCGGAGGCAATGGGCAGCTATCACAGAACACATGCGCCGCAGGTGGTTTCTTTCACCGCACCGACCGGAGCCGGAAAGACCATCATCATGTCCGCGCTGATTGAGGCTATTCTTTTCGGTGATGAGCAGTATATGGAGCAGCCGGATGCAATCATCGTCTGGCTTTCGGATTCTCCTCAACTTAATGAGCAGTCTAAGCAAAAGATTGACTCCAAGGCAGATAAGATCAAGCTGTCACAGTGTGTCACGGTTTCGGAGGAATCCTTTGATAAAGAGGTATTTGAGGACGGACATGTTTATTTCCTGAATACGCAGAAGCTGTCGGTCACATCCAAACTCACGAAAAATGGCGATGGCAGGACTTATACGATCTGGCAGACGCTTGCAAATACTGTCCGGGAAAAGAGCGATCGGCTGTACTTTATCATCGATGAAGCGCACCGTGGCATGCAGGGACGTGAGGCCAGCAAGGCCACCACGATTATGCAGAAGTTCATCAAGGGCAGCGATTCGGATGGTATCCCGCCCATGCCGGTTGTCATCGGTATGTCCGCCACCACACAGAGATTCAATGCACTGGTCGAAGGCACGTCCTCTACAATTCACAAGTCTATCGTGACGACGGATGAGGTGCGAGCTTCCGGCCTTTTGAAGGACAGGATCGTTATTACCTATCCTGAAGAAGGCACGGTCAATAACGATATGGCCATTCTGCAGGCTGCTGCAGATGACTGGAAAGAAAAGTGGGAGCATTGGACGCAGTATTGCTTTGAGCAGCACTACGCCTATGTAAATCCAATCCTGATTATTCAGGTTTTAAATGGAACCGGTGATGCTCTGACGGATACAAATCTGGACGATTGCATTGCAAAAATTGAGGAACGTACCGGTTTTAAGCTGGAAAGCGGACAAGTGGTTCATACCTTCGGCGGCACGACGGCAACACGGACCGTCAACGGACTCGATGTGCGCTATGAGGAGCCTTCCAATATTGCTGAGGATAAAAATATCCGCGTGGTATTCTTCAAAGAGAATCTTTCTACTGGCTGGGATTGCCCGCGTGCAGAAACCATGATGTCTTTTAAGCACGCTAATGATGCGACATACATTGCGCAACTGCTCGGTCGAATGGTCAGGACACCGATGCAAATGCATATTCAGGTGGACGATGTTTTAAATGATGTCCATCTCTATTTGCCGTACTTCAATGAAGATACCGTAAAGGACGTTGTGGAAGCCTTGCAGAGCACAGAAGGCGGAGACATTCCGACCGATATTTATGGTGAGTCTTTGTCCGGAAAGAAATTTGAAACGCTGACTGTCAGACCGAAAAAGAAAAAGGAAGAGCAGCAGACACCGGGACAGATGACTCTATTTGATGTGTTCTCTGGGCAGAACACAGGCGAACAGCAGTCTGCCGGAACAACAGAGCCAGCTGGAGAGATGACTCCGACAGTACAGCCTCAAGCCACTGGTGGACAAGCTCAGCAAGTAGAAACGACAGAACAGAGCCAGACACAGCCGAGCACGGATACAACAACTCCTGCTCAGCCTGCACCGGTCACACCACAGCCCTCTGGTTCGGGATCATCGTCCGAAAGCGGCACTGCGGAAGGTCTGCAGACGGCTCAGACAGAAACGCCTGAAGAGGAAGATCTGTTTGACCGTGAAGAGGTTATGAAATTCATCAATGATGCAGGTCTGCTTTCATATAATGTCAGAGCGCTTAGGATCAATGACTACCTGAAATCTCTGTATAGGATGGCACACCTTCTTACGATGTCCAAATTGCATCGCGAGGCGATCCGGGAGGTTCAGGATGAGATCGTTGAAATGATCCACAGCTATGTGGAAGGCCTCAAGGCAGATGGAAAATATGATGACCTTGTTCAGCAGGTCAAGCAGTTCAAGCTGGCGACTCAGATCTTTGATGCCTTTGGAGAGACCGTGGACAATTACTCGGTGCATGATATGTTTACGACGACTGATACTGATATAGAGCGACAGTTCCAGATCGCGGATGTAAAGCTCGGTCGAGAAGGCATCGGTATGGCCTATGGAAACAAGTATATGGATATGTCTGATCTGACGGCATTTAAAGTTGACGTTATTCTCTTTGTAGCAGACGAAGAGTGCATGAACCGATTGCATTCTTATGCGGAGACTCGCTTCCACGGCCTGAATGACGATTATAGAAGATACATTGCCACCATAGATTCAGAGAAAATCCGCAAAGAATATGACAGCATTGTTTCTGATGGTGATCCTGTCAGCAAGCATAATTTCCGCTTGCCAGAAATCATACAGGTTCCTCATGAGGTTGGTGGTAAGGAATACAGAGATCATCTTTTTGTCAGTGAAGCGACTGGAACTGCAAAGCTGAAATTGAATGGCTGGGAAGCCGAGCTCATTGAGACGGAGGAAAAGCGTCCGGACTTTGTATGCTGGATTCGCAATCCTTCCAGAGGATTATGGGCACTTTGCATCCCATATGAAATTGATGGAGAAATCAAACCGACATACCCGGATTTTATTGTGGTCAGAAAAGATGAGCGTGTTGGGTACGTGATCGATATCCTTGAACCTCATAGTCCCGATTTCAAGGATAACCTTGGAAAGGCTAAGGGCTTTGCAGAATACGCACGCCAGAATCCGGGTGTTGGCAGGATTCAACTTATTCGCATGAGCAAGGATGCGGTTGGAAAGAACCAGTTTAAGAGATTGGATATGTATCGGACAGCTATCCGCGATAAGGTCTCTCATGCAATAAACACGGACGAGTTAGATCACATTTTTGATACTGACGGCACCTTCGAATAATTCAGATCACAAAATGAAATCGATTATTGACGTATAGGTCTTAACACAAAAGCACTGTGTTTTTCTCTACTTTTCGAGAGAGAATCACAATGTTTTTTCATTTTGTGAGCCGGTTACCTTGGATGATTTTCCAGTTTGTGTACACAACCGGCGAGGAAAATGGCGGGTGTTTTTTTAAGAAGGGCGGCGTTTTTCTTTTGGCTCCGGGGCATCCAATAGGTGCGAGCAGCGCCTCTTGGCATGGGAGTCCAGAGGAGAATCGCGTTCCACTTGACACACGATTTTCCGCAGGAAAGTCTAGTATGTGATACCTTTTGTGGCCGCTGGCGCGAAAAGGGATCCTTTGTTTTAAGCACTTTTGAGAACATTTTACCTTCGGTGAGACCGACTGCCTACAGCGTGAAGGACGTCTTGAAAAGTGCGTAGGGGCGGTCGTCGCGGTTGAAGATTTTGCGGTAGGTACGAAATCGGGAGAATGAAACAGACAAAAAGTGATCCTTAAGGAGAAAACGCCGATTTACTGCGTTTCCAGTAAACCGGCGTCCTTTTATTGTAAACGGGAAGAGGCTGCCTCGATCGGCTTTTGAGACAGCCTCTTCCCAAAGCTGTAGTTTACGCTCCGTGATACCGGATCATACGGCTCAGAACGGTATCACGGAGCGTACTCTGTACGGATATTCTGCGTACTTGATCGCTGTATCAGATATAGTATGATTGATGTGCTGAAAGGACGCATAAAGGTTTGCGGACGCGAACGTCGTTTTGCTTATAAAATGGAGGCAATGTCATGGGGAATGCAGTGAGAGTATTGCCGCGCTGTATGGAAGTGCGCGGTGCGAAGGTGCATAATCTGAAAAATATCGATGTGGATATTCCGCTGAACAGGATCGTAGGCATCGCCGGCGTTTCCGGTTCCGGCAAGTCTTCCCTTGCCCTCGGCATTCTGTATGCGGAAGGCTCCAGACGATATCTGGAATCGCTTTCCACTTATACAAGAAGACGGATGACGCAGGCAGAGCGTGCCGATGTCGACGAGGTCCGATATGTGCCGGCGGCGCTTGCGCTGCATCAGAGGCCCGGGGTCCCCGGGATCCGCAGTACTTTCGGAACCATGACGGAGTTGTCGAACAGTCTTCGCCTCATGTTCTCGAGACTTGCCAGCCATAGATGCCCGAACGGGCATTATGTGGAACCGTCCTTTGCCGTGGCAGCCATGCAGGAAATCACCTGCCCTGTCTGCGGGGAAAAATTTTACGGACCGGGAGCGGAAGATCTTGCGTTCAACAGTCGGGGCGCCTGCCCGACCTGCGGGGGGACCGGCGTGGTCCGCACGGTAAACGAGGCGGCGCTGGTTCCGGATGAAGATTTGACGATCGATGGAGGGGCCGTCGCGGTATGGGGGACGCTGATGTGGGCCCTGATGAAGGATGTCTGCCGGGAAATGGGCGTTCGCACGGATGTGCCGTTTAAGGATCTCACCGACAAAGAGAAAGAAATTGTCTATCACGGACCGGCGGAAAAGAAGCATATCCTGTATGTGAATCCCCAAACGCAACAGACGGCGGAGATGGATTTTACCTATTATAATGCGGTCTATACGGTGGAAAATGCTCTGTCCAGGGTCAAGGATGATACGGGGATGAAACGGCTCGAACGGTTCCTGAAGGAGGCCGTCTGTCCTGACTGCCATGGCACCCGCATGTCTGAAGCGACCAGAGCCCCCCGCCTTCGCGGGATCGGATTGGACGAAGCTTTCAAAATGACGCTGGATGATCTGATCCGCTGGGTGAAGGCCGTGCCGGCTTCCCTCCCGGAAGAAATGCGTCCCATGGCGAGGAATATCTGCGAATCTTTCCTGGACACGGCGAAGCGCTTGATCGATCTGGGCCTCGGCTATCTGTCGCTGGATCGTGCGTCTTCCACGCTGTCCACGGGGGAACGGCAGAGGGTGCAGCTGGCTCGATCCGTCAGGAACCGGACGACCGGAGTCCTCTACGTTCTGGACGAGCCGTCGATCGGCCTGCACCCGTACAATCTGAAGGGACTGACCGGTGTCGTGGATGACCTGATCGCGGACGGGAATTCGGTCGTCCTTGTGGATCATGATACACAAGTGCTGAGGCACAGCGACTATATGGTAGAAATGGGAAAGGGCGCCGGAGTGGACGGAGGAACTGTCATTGCCGAAGGAACGGTGGACGAGCTTGAAAATAATGAGAGCTCTCTCATCGGCCCGTATCTGACGGCGGAGGAGCGGAGAGAAAACGCCAGGGGCGGCGGGAAGAAGCTCGGCGGGGATCTATACAGCAGGATGAGACCCGAAGTTCCGAAGGAAGATCTGTTTTCGAACGGCAGGATCCATATGTCCACTGACCAAATTCATACCGTACGTCCGCTCGAGGTCGATATCCCTATGAGCCGGCTGACAGTCGTCACCGGTGTTTCCGGCTCCGGAAAGACGACTATGGTGCTGGAGAGCCTGGTCCCCGGGCTCGAGGCGGATATAAAGTCCGAAAAGCTTCCGGCTCATGTGAAGAGTATCGAGGCAGAAGGAATCCGTCAGGTGAAACTGATCGATGCGACGCCCATCGGCATCAACGTGCGATCGACCGTGGCGACCTATGCCGGCGTTCACGATGAGCTTCGCAAAGTATATGCCGGGACGGAAAGCGCAAAGCGGCATGGATACAAAGCGGGGGATTTTTCCTATAACACGGGAAAGCTTCGCTGCCCCAGCTGCGATGGGACGGGGCAGATTTCTCTCGACGTGCAGTTCCTTCCGGATGTGGATGTCACATGCCCCGACTGCAGAGGCTCCCGCTACGGCAAAGAGGCGCACAGGATTCTGCGAAGGGCGAAAGACGGCCACGACTACAGTCTTCCCGGCCTGATGAACATGAGCGTGGACGAAGTGCTCGCCGCGTGCAAGGGGCTTTCCCTTTTGCAAAAGAGGCTTCAGGTCCTGCACGATCTGGGACTTGGTTATCTGACCCTGGGAGAAGAGACGCCCGGCCTTTCCGGTGGTGAAGCGCAGAGATTGAAGCTTGCCAGCGAGATGGGGAAGGGACAAAGGGATTCGGTCTTCGTATTTGACGAGCCGACCATCGGCCTGCATCCGCGGGACGTACGCACGCTCCTGGATGTTTTCCAAAGCCTGATCGATCTTGGCGCTACGGTGATCGTGATCGAGCATGATCTTGATGTCATTCGGAACGCCGATTACATTATCGACATGGGACCGGGAGGCGGACTTTCCGGAGGAAGGATCATTGCAGAGGGAACGCCGGAGGATATCCGCGGATCCAAGGAGAGTCTGACGGGACAATTTATCTAAAGAGACGGGGAGAGCGAGTGATGGCAGAAAATAAACCAAAAGGATATATGACCTGTGTTGAATACCTTGCAATTGTATATGAGATGTGCATTATAGTACGGCCCGTTTCGGTCAGCTCAAGAAGGACCTTGCCGGTATCACCGATACCATGAAAAACTCAGCGGAGGTGCCTCATGAACATAACGGACCAAAGGGAAAAAACAGTCGAACGCTGGTTTGCTATGTGGCTTCGACAGGACGATTCCGGAATCGGCGCGGTATTCGAGGAAGACGCCGTTTACATCGAAAGCTGGGGGCCTCAGTATGAAGGCCTCGAAAAGATCGGAAAATGGTTCCGCGAGTGGAACACGCGCGGGCGCGTCCTGCGGTGGGATATCAAGCGATATTTCCACAGCGGCGCCACGACGGTCGTCGAATGGGATTTCAAGGATGAAATGGCCGGCGGCACGGTCGAAGAATTTGAGGGAATGTCTCTCATCGAGTGGTCGCCGGGGAACAAAATCGCTTTTTTGAAGGAGTTCGGCTGCAACAAAAAACGTTACGATCCTTATCGAAACGGAGAAAAACCGGTCTTTCCCGACGAAGAGGCGAAATGGTTTTGACTGGCCGCACATCCTGAACGCAATGAAGATGAGCATATGATCAACGGGGACGAGAAAACGCAAAATCGGGTTCTGTTTTGTACGTGTACGGACGTTAAATTCCCGAACCATCCGAGTAACCATAATAGAGGGTGCAATCCGTGTATCGCCAAAAATCTTGCGTTGGGCGAGATCTCGACCTGCTTCTTTAAGAAAGTTGCCCCGGAATACAGGGGACCGGGGTACTTTATGAAGGATTTTGCTGCGTTGGTCATGCGTAAGAACGAAACCGAAAATGAACGCCAAGAGCCTAATACTATTTCTTGATAAAAAGCATTAACATAGTTTGCAG
>OHAO01001930.1_pt1 | contig 13496 bp, 6 predicted proteins | sample 1577151 | NCBI WGS metagenome assembly OHAO01 (sample SAMEA3541585, study PRJEB24748) | human gut metagenome | biome: human gut; feature: human-associated habitat; material: faeces | place: China | collected 2012 | reverse complement strand
TATGTTGAAGTCGTCGTCGTCAGCCTTCTGCACGTCAGTCGCCTCCTTCAGCTTATGGTTGCGGCGCAGCACGTCTGTTATCTCGTCGATAGCCTTCGACGTGAGGTCTTCGGTTATTGCCGAGCAGGTTATTCCGCCGAGGAACGTCTGCGCCTTGATGCGCTTCATCACCGTTGTGTACGGCGCAAGCACGAGGTCGTCCTGGTCCATGCCCATCGAGTTGTAACCCTTCTTCTTCAGTACGCCCACCACGCGGAACGGTATTGCGTTGAAGCGCACCACCTTGCCTACGGGGTCCGATCCGTCGGGGAACAGATTGTCTACCACAGTCTGACCCAGTATGCACACCTTCGCACTCGCCTTGATGTCGGCGTCGGTGAACATTTCTCCCTCACTCACAGAGAGTTGTCTGATTTCGAGATAGTCTTGGTTTACGCCGTAGATAGACGACGGCGTGTTGTTGTTGCCGTATATCCACTGTCCGCTGCTGTTCACCGTGGGGCTGATGCCTTTGATGAAGTGGCACTCGTCTTTGATGGAGTTGTAGTCGTTGAGCTTCAGCGTCTCCATCGCCGATGGGTCCTGGCGCACACCGCCCGGACCGCGGTCGGCTCCCGGACTAATCATTATCATGTTTGAGCCCATCTCGGCGATGTTCGCCTGAATGCTGCGCTTCGATCCCTGGCCGATGGCGAGCATCGTGATGACCGACGCCACACCGATGATGATGCCAAGCGCTGTGAGGAACGAGCGCAGCTTGTTGGCTGCAATGGCGCGAAGGGCAATTTTGAAAAGATTGCTATAATTCATAATCTTGTTGTGTTTTGGCGACTACAGGCGCAGCCGCCGCTTTTTGTCATTTTCATTCGTCAGAGCCGTTCCTTAGGCTTCATTCGTCGGAGCTTGCCGGCAGCGCCGCCAGTCCTTCCTCAGCCGAGAGAATATTGGTGTTGTACTCGTCGCTTATCACATGTCCGTCGCGCAGCATGATGTTGCGCGAGGAGTAGTTGGCTATGTCGGGGTTGTGCGTCACGAAGATGATGGTTCGACCTGCAGCGTGCAGCTTCTGGAAGAGAATGAGAATCTCGAACGAGGTGCGTGTGTCGAGGTTTCCCGTTGCCTCGTCGGCAAGAATCACGGCAGGGTCATTCACCAGCGCGCGTGCTATCGCCACACGCTGCATCTGTCCGCCCGACATCTGGTTCGACTTGTGGTAGAGGCGCTCGCCCAAGCCCACAGCCTGCAGCGCTTTCACGGCACGCTCCTCGCGCTCCTTGGCTCCGATTGCGGCATTGTACATCAGCGGCAGCTCAACGTTCTCCACGCTCGTCGTCTTCGGCAGCAGGTTGTAGTTCTGGAAGATGAAGCCGATCTTGCGGTTGCGAAGCACGGCGCGCTGCGACTTCGACATCTTGCGCACCGACACCTCGTCGAGATAGTATTCGCCCGATGAAGGCGTGTCGAGGCATCCGAGCTGATTGAGCAGCGTCGACTTGCCCGAACCCGATTTGCCCATGATAGTGACAAACTCGCCCTCGTATATCTTGAACGACACACCGCGCAGCGCATGCACCGTCTCTTCGCCCACGAGGAAGTCGCGCTTCACGTTGTCGAGTTCTATTAATACTTTCTTTTCGTCCATAGTTCGTAATGTTTATTGTGTAGAGTTAGGGTGTTTACTTCTTCTTGTTCTTTCCCGGAGGGCCTGGAGCGAACGGATTGCTCTCGCCTTGAGCCTCCATCGGCTTCTCCTCTTCGCCGCCCATCACGTTGAGTCCGGTAACAACCTTTGTGCCCTCGGCTATGCCACCCACAATCTGCGTGTTCGTGCCGTCGGTCATGCCGATGTTCACCTTGTGCGCCACGATAGAGTTGCCCTCGATGGTCCACACCTTGTTCTTGGCGTTCGCTACGTCCACAATCTTCATCTTGCCCACGGTCTCCTTCTGCGGAGTGAAGCGCAGCGCTTTCGACGGCACGGAGAGCACGCCCTTGCGCTCGGCTGTGTAGATTGTGACGTTGGCGGTGAGACCCGGCTTCAGCTTCAGGTCGGCGTTCGGCGCAGAGATAACCACCTCGTACGTAACGACATTGTTCGTCGTGGTAGCCTCCTGGCGCACCTGCTTCACCTCGCCCTCGAAAGTGTCGTCGGGGTAAGCGTCTACGGTGAACGTCACGCGCTCGCCCTCCTTCACGTCGCCTATGTCAGCCTCGTCAACATCTGCCACTACCTGCATGTTCGTGAGGTCCTGCGCGATGGTGAACAGCTCCGGCGTAGAGAAGCTTGCCGCAACGGTCTGTCCTTCCTCAACCGACTTTGATAGCACCACGCCGTCGATAGGCGAGGTGATAGTAGCATAGCCGAGATTGGTCTGTGCGCGCTGCACCTCCTCCTTAGCCGAAGCCACCTGCTCCTTAGCCTGCGTGTACGAGAGCTTCGCGTTGTCGAAGTCGTCGGCAGCCACGAGTCCCTTCTCAAAAAGTGTCTTGTAGCGTTTGTAGTTGGCAGTCTGGTAGTTGAGCTGGCTCTGTGCCGTAGCCAACTGCGTCTTTGCCGTGTTGAGCTGACTCATAAGGTTTGTCTTGTCGAGCTCCGCAATCACCTGTCCCTTCTTCACTACCGAATTGTAGTCGACGAAGAGCTTGCTTACGATGCCACTCACCTGCGTACCCACCGTAACCGACGTTACCGGTTCGATTGTACCGGTAGCGGTGATGCTGTTCATAATGTTTGCCGGCGCAACGGCAGCCGTGTCAAACGTAATTTTTTCTTCCTTCTTGCCGCCCGACAATAGCCATACGGCAAGTGCGGCGATAGCGGCAACCGCCACTATCACCAATGTCTTTTTCTTATTCATATTTACTCTCTAATTATTTTACTTTTACTTGATGTTTCCCGTCTGATAGAATTCCAGCATGTTGAGGTTGAGTATCGCGAGATACTTGCTCTGCAGTTCGTTCTGCTGCGCCTGCAGAAGATTCGTCTTGCCCGTCATCAGTTCTACGGTGTTCTTCAGACCCTGCTTGAACTGCTCAGAGAGAAGCTCGTAGCTTGCCTGCGCACTCTCTGTAGAAACGCGCGCCGCCTTGAACTTGTTCTGGTTCGTCACAGCCTGCAGCCAGTAGTTCTCGATAGTAGAGTAGAGCGTAGTCTGCTTGTCCTGCAAGTCGAGCAGGTAGCTCTGCTTCTGCAGCTTCGCCTTGTTCACGGCAGTCTTAGTCTGTCGGTTGTCGAAGAGCGGTATGCTCACCGTTACTCCGCCGCCCAAGCTGAAGTTGTTCTTCATCTGCGTGCCCCACGCGTTGTCGCTCATCGACGATGTAGAGGTAGTAACGCCGGCATTGAGACTTACGGTCGGCATTCTGCCCGCCTTAGCCACCTTTATGCCGAGGTCGCTGCTCTCGATGCCGAGCTTCGCGTTCTTTATCTCCGGTCGCTGTTCGAGCGAAGCCGCATACACGTCGTTCAGCGCCGGCACAGCCTCAAGCGCCATGTCGTCTGTGGTAGAAGGTACGGCGACGTCAAACTCCTCGTCGCTTGTTATCTGCAACAGTTCCTTCAGCTGGCGCTTGTAGTTGCGCAGGTTGCTCTCGGCTTCAACGATGGCATACTCGTCCTGCGCACGCTGCGCCGTGAGCTGCGCCAGGTCTGCCTTGCTCATCTTGCCCACCTCTACCATTGTCTTGCCGCGCTGCTCGTTGGTCTGGCTTGTTTTCAGACTCTCCTTCGTCACGGCGATAGCCTCGTTCGAGTAGAGAATCTGCACGTAGAGCTGCGCAATCTGCTCGAGCACGTTGTTGGCTGTGGTAGCCGAGTCGAGTCGTGCCTGCTCGGCAGCCACCTTGTTCAGCTTCACGTTGTTGCGGTTCTTGTTGCCGTTCCACACCGTCCAGTTGCCCGAGAGCGAGTACGATCCGTTGTAGTAAACCTTATCCACGCTCGACTGCACGTAGCCGTCAGCCACCGTAGCTCTGCCTTGCTGCGGCCACGGCGTGTAGTTTACGTTCTGCGATGTAGACAGGTTGAGCGACGGCAGCAGCGCCGCTTGGCTCTGCTTCACATCTTCGAGGGCGGAATACTCCTTTATCTTTGCTTTCTGCAACTGGATGTTGTTAGCCAAGGCGTAGTCGATACAGTCTCTCAACGACCACTGCTTAGCCGCACATTCGGTTGACAGCGACAGCAGGAAAAGCCCTGCCAGACAAGTCATCCCAATCTTCTTCATAATTTAAATAGCCTTTTAATAATTCATTATTCTTTTATAATCTCTCTATATTCGTTTGATGTATCTTCTGTTTTACTTCAGCTGCTGCAAGCGTGCGATATACTTGCCGAGTATGTCGAACTCGATGTTCACACGGCTGCCCACCTTGATGTCGCAGAAGTTTGTGTTGTCATGAGTGTACGGGATGATAGCCACGGTGAACGAGTTTTCTGTAGGGTTGCACACGGTGAGCGAAACGCCGTTCACCGTTACTGACCCTTTGTCTACGGTGAAATAGCCACGCTCTGCCATCTCGCGGTCGAACTTGTACTCGAAGGTGTAGTATGTCGATCCGTCGGCGTCGCGCATCTCCTTGCACACAGCCGTGCCGTCTACGTGTCCCTGCACGATATGTCCGTCCAGTCTGCCGTTCATCAGCATCGAGCGCTCCACGTTCACGCGGTCGCCAACCTTTAGCAGTCCGAGGTTAGAGCGGTCGAGCGTTTCTTTCATTGCCGTTACGGTGTAACTATTACCGTCTATCGCCACCACTGTGAGGCATACGCCGTTGTGCGCCACGCTTTGGTCTATCTTCAGCTCGTTGGTGAAAGAGCAGGTCAGAGTGAAGTCAACATTCTCTTTGTCGTTCTTGATGGCTACGACCGTAGCCATTTCTTCTACTATACCAGAAAACATATATACTTTGTTTATGTTTATATTGTTTGTACTTGTTGCTTGTTTTTATTGTTGCATTATTTTCATTCGATGTCGAAATCTGCAGGCTTTAGCTTGTAGAAGTCGGGATACACGAGGTCTATGTCCTCTTCCGAAGTGATGCCATACAGTTTGAATACCCAATAGTCGATTTGCCATTCATTTTCTTTTACGAACATTTTGTCAGAATCTGGTTCTCTGTCTTTTGCGAATATTCTATCGTAACATGTCTCTATTTCAGAGAAATATTTATTGTTTTCATCATCTATTTCCGGTAGAGGAAAATTGTTTATGTCTGTTATCAGTACTTTGGGGAATGTTCCTTTGCTCGCCTTGGGAGCGAAGCGGAGAAGGAAAAATGTAGCCAGTCGGCTATTCAGTATCCCCCATAATGTCTTGAATGAATAGACGTTGTTGTCTTCATTCTTTATTACGTCTATTATTCCAGGGTCGTTGATGTATGTATCTTCAGCGTAGCAAGCCATCAACGGATTGATGATTTCACGAACGAGCAAACGAGGAGAACTGAAATATTTCATATCAACATATGTACCAACGTGTTTGCCATATTTAACGTACACATTGCTTGGAGTACATTTGTATTTTGTTATATTCTCTCCTTTTATTTCAAGTTCGTAACTATCGTTGAGTTTCGTGTCTGAATGCCATCTTTGTTCTTCTTTTATTATTTTGGCTTCTTCTTTGCCAAAGTTTTTCTCAAGATCTTTTAGGCGGTATGGTATATATCCTTGTGATACGTCAAAGAACTCGTTCAGTCGTCTTGGCAACGAGTTGATTTTTGACACAATGCCTTTTTCCTGCTTTGTCAGGTACAGCGCAAGTCCCCAGTTTTGTGAGAATTTATCAATCAGTTCTGATTTGTCAACAACGAGTCTTTTACGTCGTGTCAATTCCGTGAAATAATCCTTTCCCGACGATTTCTTGCCTTCCGTTTCGTCCGAAAGATTGCGCGTGTTTCTATAACCGATATTATTTTGCTGATTTGCTGATTTCTGTAGGGTAATAACAGAGTTGCGAACTGTTGCTGCCTCAAATATTTGAAAATTTGTACAATCCAGCAGTTCCACAATGCTCCAATTGTTGAATATGTCTTTACGATATTCTTTTGCATTGACATTGAATAGCCACGTATTCGGAATGATATACGCCAAATATCCGTTGTCTTTCAGCAACTCTTGTCCTAAGGCTATGAAATAGTAGTATATTTCGTAGTCGGGCATGTGCTCGTACTTTTCTTCCACGGTTTTGCGGTATCCGTCTTTTATGGATACGCCGTAAGGTGGATTGCCTATTATGCAGTCGAAGCCTATGAACTCGCCTTTCTCGTTCAGTGTTTCCGGAAACTCATAACGCCATTCAAATGCTCCCAAATGGGCATAGCGTGTCGAAGCCTCTTCTAATGAAACACGAAGCTTCTCTTCCTGCTTGCGTAAGTCGGAGAGCCGTTTGCTCTCGGCTTCCTCAGGCGGAAAGAGCGAGTTGTCGAGCAAGAGAATGTCGGAGCATACCTTCACCCATTTCTTGTATTTGTCGGTGTCTTTGTCGTAGCCTTCGTTGAGCTTCGATTTTATCATCCAGATGTCGTGCTCAACGATGTGCTTATTCTCTTTCGACGGACTGTTCTTGTTGTGAGCCACATGATTCTTGTAGTCGCCTATGGTGACGTTTGCTCCTCTTAGCACATGGTCAATAGGGGCATCCAATGGGTATTTCATCACCAACGAGTTGCCGCACTTTATGTTTATGTCGATGTTTGGCAGCGTCTGCAGATGGCGCTTGCCGTCGTTGCCCTTTATGTAATAGGCGTTTTTCAGCAGTTCTATCCACAAGCGTAGCTGGCATATCTCTGCACTGTTGGGGTTTATGTCCACACCGAAAAGGCAATTCTCGATGATTGTGCGTTTCTCCTCGAAAAGTGTCTCCTGAACCAATTGGCTCTCGCTGTCGTTCGGGTTGTAGCGCAGCTCGCCGTCGGCATCGGTCACAACCAGTTCGTCGTCCTCTACGTCTACGCGATATTTGAAACGCTTGCCGTCGATGGTCTTCAGCACCTTCAGCTCCCATTTTATGGCTATCAGTTCGTTGAGAGCCGACACGATGAAGTGGCCGCTGCCGACCGCAGGGTCGCAGATGCGTATGTTGTTGATAAGGCTGTTCACCTCGTCGCGTCGCGTCTTGTCGGTAGGGTCGAAGTCTTCGGCGAGCTCGTCGAACGAGGCGTATTGTGTGGCATACGTTTGGTTGTATTTGTCTGTTACGCAGCGGCGCAGCGTCTCGCGGCACAGGTATGACGTGATGTATCCTGGCGTGAAGAACGAGCCGTCCTTGTAGCCGTTTATCTTCTCGAAGATGAGTCCGAGCACCGAAGCGTTTATTATTGTCTTTCCGCTCTCGCCTGTATCAGCACCGAAGTCGTAGCTGTCGAGAAACCTCTTCAGATAGTCGAGTATGTGTATTCTGCCAGTCAGTGTCTTCCCCTTATTGTCCTTCAGACAGGTGTTCTTCATAACAGCCACTTCGCTGTCGCGCAGACTGCTTATAGGGAAGTATTTCTGCTCGATGTCGGTAAGCTCAAAAAGCGAGCTGTTAAGATATGGAACCTCTCCGAATTTGGCTCGCATCTCGTCAGAGCGTTCTGCCTCGGGTATTGCCATCACTTTGCAGAACAGGTAGTGCATCAGTGCAAAGTCGGTGAGTTTGTCGAAGAATGCATATTTTCTCTTGCTTCCGTTGAAGGCTATCAGTTGCGACTCAAGAAGCTTCATGAATAGTGTGCGGTTTATCCACACTATCACCAAGCCGAGAGCTGTCTCAAAACGTGCGTCGATTTCTCTACCCGTTACCTTGTCTGTCGTAATGTCGTAGTCGGCAAGTAGGGCGTATGCTTGTTCGAACACGGAGTAGGCTTGCCGTTTCTTCGCTTCGAGGCGTTGTATTTGGTGCTTTTCGCCACGCTCCTCAAGTCCCATTATGTACAACAATTCGGTATAGAACTTTCTGTTGAGGGTGTTATGGTCTTCAGCAAACGGCAGTTTCTGTAGGTGGATAGGGGAGAACAGCTTGAATAAAGCCTTGAAACGTGGCTTTGCAATGATGTCGGCAGCAGAAGTTTCTTTAGCGATTGTTTCCAAATCGACGAAAGTGAACGAAAGTTTGTCTTTTACAGCCTCTACTTTCGGCCTTATTATCTGGTTGTAGATATACTCTCTCTTCTCGTTTGCCGTGTTCTCCGACGATTTTATCTCGCTTACCAGTTTCCGGTCCTTGCCGAATAGTTCCCAAAACTCGGCTTTCTCGAAAATAAAATATTTGTACCCGTCGGATATGACGAGGTGCTTTATACTTGTGTTTTTCTTTTCGTGTTCTTCAAGTATATAATAAAGTACAAGCTCGAACATGGCTTTCTTTACAAGATTGTCTTTTGTTACCATTTCCGCGCTATTCACTTTCTTGAACTCGAAAAGTACCACATTGCGTCCGATGTTCTTGTCCTTTATGGTAAGGTCGGTTTTTTCCGACGCATTAATCTCGTATGTCGTTGAAGGCCATAAGGTCTGCTCAAGAAACGTTTTAACACGTCCCTTGTTGCTCTCTTCTGGGTCGGTTGGGTTCAGCTCGTTTAGGAGTATCTCGAGCTGGCAACGGAAATTTTCCAGCTCGCCCATGTCGGTGGGTTGTCTCAGATACGACTTCTGTATCGACTGCGATGGAGTCAGTATGTGTTTGCTTTCGTATACCATTGGCGCAAGTTGTATTCTACAATTACAAAGTTACTTAATTTTATCCGACTACAGTGTGTGTGTGTATCCTATTTAACGTGATTTATAAAAAAAAAGGAGACTGCGCCAACATGTGTCGTAATCTCCTGTATATTAAAAAGGGACGCCCAGTGATGTGATGAAACTCCGAGTATACAAGATTTGAGAGCTCTCCGCCTTTGTAATCCACCGGCTTTGCAGCTTAGTCCACTGAGGTTTTATATGGCCCGCCATTGGCAAAAGAAGTCTTCTCGGTTTCGATTTTTTTATTGATGAGTATCCCGATCGAACGTGGCGCGCCCCTATGGGTTGAGTGTCTGTTTCTGTTTTCTAATGCAAAGTTAATACTTTCATTTTATTCTGACAAGTGTTTCGCCCATTTTATATGTTTGCAATCGACATGATGTTGGCGAATACGCCAGCCGCCGTCACGCTTGCGCCCGCTCCGTAGCCCTGGATGAGCATCGGATACTCGCGGTAGCGTTCGGTTGTGAGCGCCACGATGTTGTTGCTGCCCTGCAGGTTGTAGAACGGGTGGGTGCGGTCCACCTCTTTCAGCGCCACCGACAGTTTGCCGTGGTCGAACGTAGCCACGAAGCGCCAGCGCTTGCCGTCGGCGTCGAGCTGTTTGCGTCGAGCCTCGAAGTCGGCGTCGAGCTTCGGCAGGTTCTTCCAGAACTCCTCAATGTTGCCCTCGAAGAACTCGTCGGGTATGAAGAGGTGTGCCTCCACGTCGGTCTTCTCTACCTTGTAGCCGGCTTCGCGCGCCAGGATGACGAGCTTGCGTATCACGTCCTTGCCCGAGAGGTCAATGCGCGGGTCGGGTTCGCTGTAGCCCTGCTCCTTAGCGCGGCGCACAGCCTCAGAGAGCGTCACGTCAGCCGAGATTTCGTTGAAGATGAAGTTGAGCGTGCCCGAGAGCACCGCCTCTATCTTCAGAATCACGTCGCCCGAGTTGCGCAGGTCGTTGATGGTGCCGATGATAGGCAGACCGGCGCCCACGTTGGTCTCGTAGCGGAAGAACACGCCGCGTGCCAGCGCCGTCTCCTTCAGGCGTGCGTATTTCTCGTACGACGACGATGCGGCTATCTTGTTCGCCGCAATCACCGATATGTTGTGCTCCAGCAGCGGCTGGTAAATCTCTGCCACCTCCTTGCTCGCCGTGCAGTCGACGAACACGCTGTTGAAGCAGTTCATTTCTATAATGGCGTCGCGCAGCTTGCTCTCGTTGCTCTCGTTGGCGTCTGCGAGCAGTTCGCGATAGTTGGCGAGGTCGATGCCGTCGCTGTTGAAGAGTGCCTTCTTCGAGGTGGCTATGCCCACCACGTTCAGCTTCAGACGCTTTGTGCGCTTCAGCTCCTCATACTGGTTGTGAATCTGTTCGAGCAACTGTCCGCCCACTGTGCCCACGCCGCAGACAAAGAGGTTGAGCACCTTGTATTCAGACAGGAAGAACGAGTCGTGAATGGCGTTGAGCGCCTTGCGCAGATGTTCGCTCTTAACGACGAACGAGATGTTGGTCTGCGGTGCACCCTGCGCACACGCTATCATGCTGATGCCGGCTCTGCCGAGTGTGCCGAAGAGCTTGCCGGCGATGCCCGGCGTGTTCTTCATGTTCTCGCCTACGACGGCGATGGTAGCCAGTCCGTTCTCGGCGTGCATGGGGTACATGGCGCCTGTCTCTATCTCCTTCGCAAACTCGCCGTCGAGCACCTCTACAGCCTCCGCAGCGTCCTGGTCGCGCACGCCGATAGACGTAGAGTTCTCTGACGAAGCCTGCGACACCATGAACACGCTGATGCCGTTGTCTGCCAGGGCGGTGAAGATGCGGCGGTTCACACCGATCACACCCACCATCGACAGACCCGCTACGGTGATGAGCGTTGTGCCGTTGATGCTCGATATACCCTTGATGGGTTTGTCGTTGTTAGCTACTTTCTGCTTGATGATGCTGCCTTCGCCGTCGGGGTTGAACGTGTTCTTCACGCGGATAGGAATGTTCTTCACGCAGACGGGGTAGATAGTAGGCGGATATACCACCTTCGCACCGAAGTTGCAAAGCTCCATCGCCTCGATGTAGCTCAGCTCCTTGATGGTGTAAGCGGTCTTTATGACGCGCGGGTCGGCGGTCATGAAGCCGTCCACGTCGGTCCAGATCTCAAGAATTTCGGCGTCGAGCGCTGCGGCGATGATGGCAGCTGTATAGTCTGATCCGCCACGACCGAGGTTCGTAATCTCGTCGGTGTCGCGGTCTTTGCTTATAAAACCCGGAACAAGCGAAATGCGCTGCAGGTCGCTGAAGGTGCGACGCACGAGGCGGTTTGTCAGTTCGGAGTCGAGAGTGTTCTTATGATTCTTGCGCACGGTCTTGATGAACTCGCGCGAGTCGTACCACTTTGCGCCCTGCACCAGTGTAGCCACGATGTTCGAGCTGAGACGCTCGCCGTAGCTCACGATGGCGTCCTGCGTCTTCTTCGAGAGGTCGTGTATGAGGTACACGCCGAAGTAGATGGAACGCAACTGCTCGAAGAGCGAGTCGACGATGTTGAAGAGCTGTTCGCGTTTGCGCGGGTCGGTGATGATAGTGTCTATCATCTTGTGGTGGCGTTCCACCATAGCCTGAAACTCGTCCTTCCACGTCTCGTCGCCCTTTTGTGCGAGCAGCGATGTGGCGATGAGCTTATCGGTGATGCCGCCCAGGGCGCTCACTACGACGATGATAGGCTGCTTCTGCGCCTCTTTCTCTACGATAGCCTTAAGGCTGAGAATACTCTCTACGGAACCCACTGAGGTTCCGCCAAACTTCAATACTTTCATTTCTTTTTGTTCTGTGGTTAATGTCTCCATACCAGGGAGACGCTTGTGTTTCGATGCGGGCGTGGCTTGATGCGCGGTGCGACTGGCGTGCGTCGGGGTCCTCTTTACGAGCGAGGTTTTACGCTACTCCTTGGTCGTCATCTGCGTCGGGGCTGCGGCAGCACCGTGTCGTTGACAATAAAGTGATGGGGATGTGGGGGCAAAATTACGAAAAATGTTCTTAAAACGTTTCATTTCTTATGAAAATCGCATAAGTTTGCGTAATTTTGTACCCTAATAGGAGGAAGCTTTGTCAAAACTCAATTAATGCGGGCTGAAAGCCCAAAAGCACATAGCCCAGGGTAGCGCCCTGGGTATAATGGTGAATATATAATTAACAATGCGCCCTGGACTCGGCTTTGCCGCTTGCCAGAGCAAGAAGGGCAACACCATAATAATTAGGCTTTTGCCCTTGCAGGGCGTATGGCTCGTGTTCGTCTTTTAACCCAGGGCGCTGCCCTGGGCTATGTGGTGCTGCCCCTTCGGGGCGTACAGCTTGCGAGCTTTGACACACCTCCCACGTATCTTTACATGCTACCCTCTATATTTAATAAATATATAACAACATGATTCAGAAATTTCAAATACGAGTGCTGCCCGTGGTAGCCTCGAGCGAGCAAAATATAATAAGCTACATTGCCGACGAGAAGGGCATCGACGCGCGCACCATCAACGCCGTGCGTGTGCTGAAGCGTAGCATCGACGCACGTCAGCGCACTATCTTCATCAACCTCACCGTGCGTGTCTACATCAACGAGATACCGCAGGACGCCGAGTACGTACACACCGAGTACGGCGACGTGAGCCGGAAGCCGCAGGTGGTAGTGGTAGGCGAGGGCCCCGGCGGACTCTTCGCCTCGCTGCGTCTCATCGAACTGGGCTTGCGCCCCGTGGTGCTTGAACGCGGCAAGGACGTGCGACAGCGCAAGGTAGACCTCGCCAACATCACCAAGACGCAGAGCGTAGACCCCGAGAGCAACTACTGCTTCGGCGAGGGCGGCGCCGGCGCTTACTCCGACGGCAAGCTCTACACCCGCTCGAAGAAGCGCGGCAGCATCGAGAAGATTCTCAACGTGTTCTGCCAGCACGGAGCCTCTACGTCTATCCTCGTAGACGCCCATCCGCATATCGGCACCGACAAGTTGCCGCAGGTTATCGAAAGCATGCGCAACACCATCATACGCTGCGGCGGCGAGGTTCACTTCCAGACCAAGATGACCCGACTGCTGCTCGAAGGCGACAAGGCGGTGGGCGTTGAGGCTGTCGACCTGCAGACCGGTGCTGAGAAGACCTTCCGCGGACCGGTCGTTCTCGCCACGGGCCACTCCGCACGCGACGTCTATCGCTATCTCGCCGAGGCGAAGATAGAGATTGAGGCGAAGGGCATCGCTGTCGGCGTGCGCCTTGAGCATCCGTCGCAGCTGATTGACCAGATACAGTATCACTCGCGCAACGGACGCGGCAAGTATCTGCCTGCTGCCGAGTACAGCTTCGTGACGCAGGTGGACGGACGCGGCGTCTACTCGTTCTGCATGTGTCCGGGCGGTTTCGTCATTCCGGCGGCTACCGACAAGCAGCAGCTCGTCGTTAACGGCATGAGTCCCAGCAACCGCGGCACGCAATGGTCCAACTCGGGCATGGTCGTGGAGACACGCCCCGAGGACGTGGGCGGCGACGATAACGATCCGCTGCGCGTGATGCACTTCCAGGAAGAGCTGGAGCGTGCGTGCTGGCAGCAGGGCAACATGAAGCAGACCGCTCCGGCGCAGCGCATGGCAGACTTCGTGAACAACCGCCTGAGCTACGACCTGCCCAAGAGTAGCTATGCCCCCGGACTCATATCCTCGCCCCTTCACTTCTGGATGCCGCAGCACGTGTGCAAGCGTCTGCAGGAGGGCTTCAAGAAGTTCGGCAAGATGAGTCACGGCTTCCTCACCAACGA
>OHAO01001923.1_pt1 | contig 13521 bp, 10 predicted proteins | sample 1577151 | NCBI WGS metagenome assembly OHAO01 (sample SAMEA3541585, study PRJEB24748) | human gut metagenome | biome: human gut; feature: human-associated habitat; material: faeces | place: China | collected 2012 | reverse complement strand
ATAGATTTGCAAAGATGAAAAAAGAAAGGATTTACACACTTTTTGAAACACTATCTAAAACATAGTTAAAACAAATGCTTAAAAACACCCATATTTTACCCCTCATTTTCTCTTGAAAACAAAAAAGCAGTTACATTTTTGATTTTGTAACTGCTTCATTTTTAAGTGGTCCCACTTGGGCTTGAACCAAGGACCCCCTGATTATGAGTCAGGTGCTCTAACCAGCTGAGCTATAGGACCTACACTTGCGTGTGTTAAAGTGGTTAGCCTTTAACGGGTGCAAATATAGTGTTTTATTGAAATTCGGGCAAATATTGGAGGGCTTTTTTTTGATGGTTCATGGGAGATACCGTAAATTTATTTACATTTGCGTGTAGATGAACTTATTAGTATAATTGATAAAATTCGTGGTGTGAAAATTTGTTTGTTAGTGATAGGAAAGACAGATGCGGAGTTTGTACGGGCGGGGATTGCCGAGTACGAGAAACGTTTGAAATATTATATCCCTTACGAAATGAAGGTGATTCCGGATGTGCGGAACACGAAAAACATGAGTGAGATACAACAAAAAGAACGTGAGGGAGAATTGTTGTTGGGGCAGTTGGAGGCGGCGGATTACGTGATTTTGTTGGATGAGAAAGGAAACGAGTATACTTCGAAGGCTTTTGCGGACTTTTTGGCACAGAAGATGCTGACAAGTATGAAACGACTTGTATTTATTATCGGGGGGCCTTACGGTTTTTCGGAAGAAGTATATAAACGTGCAAACATGAAAATATCACTATCCAAGATGACTTTTTCTCACCAAATGGTGAGAATGATTTTCACGGAGCAATTATATAGGGCAATGACTATATTGAAAGGAGAACCTTATCATCATGAATAAAGCGAGGGTGAAAAGCATGAAGAAGTTTTGGCTTGTACTATCACTTGCCATGTTCTGTTTGATCGTGGGCTCTTTGTGGGAGTTTTCTCTGAATGATTGGTCTGCGGACAAGAAAATATTTCTTTTTCAAGAACGGTTGAAATTCGAGGAGAAACGGCTTGACGAGCAGTTGCGGAAACTGGATCACGAGGGAGAGTGGAAAAAGCCGGAATGGAAAGGTAAGCAGTCAGTGCTGGTTGGCTTTAAGGGGAGTAAGTTAGTTTACTGGAGTAACGAGAGAGTGGGTTCGCCTCGTTTGTACGAGATATTGTCTGCGGGGAGTGACTTCGTGAAAATTAATAATCTTTATTTTGATGTTCGTAAACATACTGTCGGAGATACGGTTTATTATGCGCTCCTGTTTATAAAGGAGGATTACCCGTATTCGAGTAATTACGTGAAAAGTCATTTTAACCCGTCGTTAGGTGAGAACTTGGATGATGCGAGTAAGGTGATTATTCGGGAAGCGTGGGAAAAAGGAGGACGGCTCGTGTACAACCGGGACGGGAGACCGTTGTTCAAGATCGAGAGTCAGGTGGAGCGTGGGGATGTTGTACCCACTTATTTTCTGTTGATTCCTTACATCATGTTCCTTCTCCTGCTGTTCTATGCTTACGAAATATCTTTGGACCGGGCCCGGTCGTTCCGGATGCAATTATTCCACGTGTTCGGTTTCTTTTTTCTCATTGTGTTGTTGCGTTCCTTGATGGTTGATTACAAGGTTCCGCAAGTGCTTTATTCTCTGCCTATTTTCACGACGAGTCAGATTGGGGGACGGTTAATTGTGTCGGTGGGGGATTTGTTTGTCACAATGTTCTGTCTGGCACATTATTTTTTTATTACCTTTAACAAGCTGAAAATAAAGTATGACGAGCCTCGTTTGGTGCGTTATAAATATATATTCCTTGTGGGATTCGTGATAGGCGTGTTTTTCTACACGAATTTGTTACACTTTTCGATTAACGCATTAATCGAGAGTACGCAGGTCAGCTTGAATATAGCCCGTCTTATTAATGTCGATTTCTCGTCGATCGTGGCTTTTATCACGTTGATTATTGCCGGGATGGGATTTATCGTGCTGATCAACAGTTCTGTGCGTTATTTCCAGAATTTATTCTCTATCAGTCAAGCGTTTTGGGGGGTAACTGGTGTACTTGTTTTTTGTGCAGCGCTTTGCTATTTTTTTAATTTCTCTCTGTCCCCGTTGGAGTGTCTTTTTCCGTTATCGCTTTACCTGTTGTTTATTCTGGGGGTGTATTTGATGAAACAGGATGCCCAAAAGAGTATTTTTATGATCGCACTCGTGGTGGTCTGTATTTATATCATTTTTCTGGCAAAGAGTAGCGAGATCCATCGGGAACAAGGGGTGAGGGCAAGTTTTGCGAACGAGATTATCAAGGAAAGAGATCCGATTTTCGAGCATAAATTACTAGAAGTCAATGATGAGATAAAGCAAAGCCAGAAGGCGGATTCGCTGGTGAAGGTGGGAGATGTGGATTTGTTGTCGGCTTATATTTCAAGCGAGTTGCTGGATATGACGGGATTCTACTATACTTGTAAGGCGATAATATGTGATCCTCGGGATTCGATATTGTTGACGCCTATCTCCGAAAAGTATGGTTGTGACGAGTATTACGATAAGCTGATTGATAGTTTGGGAACTCGTATCGGTTACACGTCGTTTTTCTACATAAAGGATTTTGACGGGGTAGTTGAGTATCTCGGTCGTTTTTCTTTCTCTACACCTCGGGGTGGTAGTTGCGTATATATCCGTTTCGAGTCGAAAAATCGGCATGAAGGGATAGGGTATGCCCAAATTTTATCGAGGGAGATCGGTGTGGAGAAAGAGGTGCGTTATCCTTATTCTTATGCGAAGTACAAGAATGGGATACTGGTGGATTCCAAAGGGGACTTTAGTTACCCACGTAATTTGGAGCGTTTCGGGAAGATCGAACACGCCCGTATTATGAATAAAGACGGGTTTTCGCACATGGTGATTCCCGTGGAGAATGATGGGGTTTGTATTGTGAGTTTGGGGGATGACGTGTTTGCACTCTACTACCTGAACCTGTTGTACGCTATTTTTGTCAGTGGTATCTTGACTTCTTACGGGATGTTTTTCCGATTTGACGGGGGATGGGGAAGTTTTCGGCAGACGAGTCTCACGTTGAGAATTAAAAAGAATATTATCACGTTGATTGGTGCGTTGTTCTTGATCATGACAATCATGAGTATTATCGTGAATGCCGAGAGTTTCGAACGTCGGCATAGTTCGAAGGTGATAGAGTTATCTCGGTATATAACAGATGAATTGGAGCATAATGATTGTGTGGATGCTGCGAAGTGTCCCCAGATATTGAAGAAGTTGAAAGATATGTCCGAGGTTCTTTGGGTAGATATTAATATCTATAACTGGGATGGAGTTCTCGTGGCGACTTCTCGTCCCGTGATATTTGAGAAGGGGTTTGACGGGGCTTTGTTGAACCCAAAGGCTTTTGAACAGATTGTTAAAAAAGAACAAATTAATTTTGTTCAAGATGAGAAAATCGTGGAGTTGACATATATGGCCGTGTATATGCCATTGGTGCTGGAAAATGGGGAGAGGTATGTGTTGAGTATCCCGTATTTTACCCGTGGGGAGGAGCTGAATAAGGATATTTTGCTGATCGTGATTATTGCGGTGAATATTGCCATGATTGTGATGGTGCTTGCTTTTATCCTGTCGAGTATCGTAGCCGAGCGGATCACGAAACCGCTACAAGTGGTGAATGAGAAACTGCGTCAGATGAGGGTGGGGGGAAAGAACGAGAAGATCGTGTACCACGAGCGGGATGAAATCGGTATGTTGGTGAAGGAGTATAACGAGATGGTAGATAAGCTGGAGGCGAACGTGAAGAAGTTAGCGAAGTCGGAACGGGAGAGTGCTTGGCGGGAAATGGCCCGGCAGATTGCTCACGAGATCAAAAACCCGTTGACCCCGATGAAGTTAAATTTGCAGTTCATGCAACGCACGTTGCAGAAAGGGGATATGGAGGAAGTGCGCCAGCGGTTTAAGGATATTTCAGCTGTGTTGATCGAACAGATTGATCATATGGCATCGATTGCCTCGGCATTCTCTGATTTTGCCAAGTTACAGGAGGCGAATAACGAGTGGTTCGACCTGAGTGAACTGGTAAACGGCTGTGCAAAATTGTTCCATGAGAACGTGGATTCCATGGAATGTGATATTGAGCCGAATGTTTCCGTGTATGGTGATCGAGATCAAGTGAACCGGGTGATCGTGAATTTATTAAAGAACGCAGAGCAGAGTATCCCGGAAGGACGGGAAGGGCACGTGTTGGTACGACTGAAAACGGTGTTAGGCAAGATCATATTGCTTGTTAAAGATAACGGTTGCGGGATATCGGAAAGTATCCGGGATCGAATTTCCGAGCCTAATTTCACGACGAAGTCCGGAGGTACGGGACTAGGATTAGCGATGTCTTACAAGATTATAGAAGCGATGGGAGGTTCGATCACTTTTGAGAGTGTGGAGAATGAAGGGACAACGTTCTATGTAGTGCTGAAACAAAGCAATTGAAAATGGAGAATTAAAAGTTGAAAATGAATATATACGGTTAAAAGAGTGTTTGATTGTGGGATGAAATCTAAAATTTAAGATTTAAAATCTAAAATTCTTAAGGCGGTGTCGACTACTCGTTTGGGGAGGATGTCGACCATGCATTTCTGCCAGATGGATTGTTTGCATTTGCCATGGCCGTCTTTGGTACAGGGGCGGCAGGGAAGATCGACTTCGATGACTTCTACTTGTTTGCCCGTGGGGTAGCCGAAGGCCGTCGGGCCCATCAAGGCGATAGCTTTCGTGTGGAACAGGTCTGCGGCGTGAAGAAAACCAGTATCCCCGCTGATCACGAGGTTGGATTGCTTCACGAGGTAACAGGATTCCAATAGACTGGTTTTTCCTGCTAGGTTGTTAACTCTTTCAGGTGCGATGGCCTTGATGGTCTCGCAGAACGTGTCGCTTGGGCCTGCCAGAATGATAAAACGGTAGTCGGGCATAAGTTGGATCACTTGTTGCCAGTTACTGACCGGCCAACGTTTCATTTCCCAGTTGGCGGAAGGGACGAGCGTGATAGTTTTCGGGGTAAGCGTACGGTGAAAACGTTCCTCGTATTCTGCCGGAAAATTCCAATCACTGTAATCGGATTCAAAATTCGTGATTCCCCATGTGGCTAGTGGTTTTTGGTAAGAAATGATTCCCCGGAACGGCTTGTCGAATTTGTTTATCCGTAGTTTAAAAAGCAAGAATCGTTTCCAGCGGTCTTTGTGGCGCAAGGTGTAGCGTGGTCCTCTTGGAAAAAGGTAGTAAAGGGGTGGGAGCAACACGGCTTTCAAGATGTTGGAGCGTATGTTGCTGTGAGCATCGTAGATATAATCGAATTTCTCGGCTTTCAGTTGACGGGCCATTTGTAGTAAACCTTTGAATCCCGTTTTCTTATCGAATCCCCATACCCGGTTGATGCGTTTATCCATGTTAAGAAAGGAACCCATGTCTTTTCGGGCAATCCAGTGGATTTCAGCATTGGGGAAATGGTTCTTGATGCCGTTTACGACATTCATGCATTGGATGATGTCTCCGATGGAGCTGAACCTGATAATGAGAAATTTAGCCATATCTAAAACGAATTTGCAACAAAAGTAATAAAAATGTAGTTTATCTATCGTAAAAAGAACTATTTTCGTGTTCAGATCATAAAAAGTAATATCATGAAGAAACACATACCTAACTTGATTACCTGTATGAACGTTACGTCCGGTACGGTGGCCATTTATGCCGCTTTTCACGGGCATTTGTATCTTGCTGCCTGGCTCGTGATTCTGGCGATGGTATTCGATTTCTTTGATGGTTTCGCTGCTCGTTTGTTGCACGTGAAGTCGGAAATGGGCAAGGAACTGGATTCCTTGGCCGACATGGTTAGTTTCGGGGTGATGCCTTCCGTGATGGCTTTTTTCTTGATTCGCGATCTGGGGTATAGTGGTGGTGGATTGTTTACCGTAAATTCTTGGCAGGGAGCGTTTATGTACGTGCCGTTTCTGGTTCCGGCTTTCTCGGCTTATCGCTTGGCTAAGTTCAATCTGGATGTGCGACAAACTCATTCGTTTATCGGTTTGCCGACCCCGTCGAACGCATTGTTTTGGGTGATGTTGGTATTTACCCGTTATTATCAGGAAGAGTTTTTCACGGCGATGTGGGGTAAGCCGTGGTTGTTGGCTCTTTTCGCCTTAGTGCTGGCCATTTTGCTGATCAGTGAAATCCCGATGTTCTCGTTGAAGTTAACCAGCTTTTCGTGGAACGGGAATGCTCTTTTATATTGTTTCTTGGGAGCTGTAATAATCGGTTTTGTCGTTTGGGGTGTGAAAGCGTTATCTTGTATGATACCCGTTTATATCTTGATTTCTTGTTATGATTTCAAGAGGGTGTGGAATTGGAGATTTTGGGGGATACTTGTGGTGCTTTTCCTGTTACTGAATTGGGCGGCAGCGTTTATCGTTTTCCCGGCTTATTTGATTGTGCTTATCGTGAAATTGACAGCCCGGGCAGATCAATAGCCGGGTCATAATCCACGAAGTCATAGTTCGGGGAGATCACGGCAGGGGCTTCCACGATGATTGTTTTGTTTTTCACCGGGGAGGGTTGTATGTTTGTCATGTTCGTCATTCCGTCTCCTTGGAATATGTCCTGTTGGGAGATCACCACGATTCCGGCCACGACGGCTGCCGATAAACCGAATTTGAATAAACGGGTAACGAGGTTACCGGATTCGGTGTTAATCAGTTCATTTTGAGTTTTACGGATCTTTTTCCCGTTGATAGTTACCAAAGGCAAGGATTCCATACCGATCACGTCCGGCAGGAAGTTGTGGTTCTTGGATTCGAAGAGAACGTTGAACCGGCGGTCGACCGAAAAGGTTCCGATTGTTCCGAAGTCTACTTTTTGTTTCTGGTTCAAGCGTACCTTGATTTCTTCACAAAATAGAGCCAGACGTCGTTGCGCTTTCTCGTAATCAATCTGTTCTTTACGTGCGATCCAATCAATCAGAAGACCGTCATTTTGTTTCAGGTGCTTGTTGAACATGACTTTTTTAGACGGGGGAACGATGGTTCCCGTTTTCTCGTTGATGCTTGCGGACGTGTAGTCACAAATGAACCCTCCGAATCCCGGAACGATCACGCAATCATGTAGATAGAGTAATTCTTCGATATGTTCAACATATTTATTCATACCGCAAAGGTAAGAAAAAACGTAAGGTTGTCAAACTCATTTTAGGCATTTCGGATTATTATTATTTACTTTGCTGTGTCTATTGCAGACACTCAGAATGTTATAAATTGAGATAAAATTATTGGCGTATGAAAATTTTTGTGACAGGAGGTACAGGGTATATAGGTTCCCACACGGTGGTCGAACTTCTGAAAAATGGTTATGATGTAATTATTGCTGACAATCTCGTGAATTCGAGTTTGGACGTGCTGGACGGGATAGAAAAGATCACGGGAATACGTCCCGAGTTTGAAGAGATAGACCTTACTGATGGCGAGGTTACGCGGGATTTCTTTGCCCGTCATTCGGATATACGGGCCGTGATTCATTTTGCTGCTTTGAAGGCCGTGGGTGAGTCGGTGAACAAGCCTTTGGAGTATTATTTCAATAATTTGAACTCTTTGATGAACGTGTTGACTTGTATGCGGGAATTTAAGGTGCCGAATTTGGTGTTTTCTTCTTCCTGTACGGTGTACGGGCAGGCCGATGTGTTGCCGGTAACGGAAAAAACACCCCGTCACGAGGCTGAATCTCCTTACGGGAACACGAAGGTGATGAGTGAAGATATTATTCGGGATCTGATGCGGGTGGAACCTGACATGAAAGCTCTGGCATTGCGCTATTTTAACCCGATCGGGGCTCACCCGACAGCGTTTATCGGAGAGTTACCCAATGGAGTACCCAATAATTTGATTCCTTATTTGACACAAACGGCTATCGGGATTCGAGAGCAATTGAGCGTGTTTGGTGACGATTACAACACGCCGGATGGTTCTCCGTTACGCGACTATATTGACGTGGTGGATCTGGCCCAGGCGCACGTGGTAGCTATCCGTCGGTTGTTGGAAGGGAAGAATAAGAAGAATTACGAGTTTTTCAATATCGGTACGGGAAAGGCGCTTTCCGTGCTGGAAATTATTCACGCTTTTGAACGTGCAACCGGAGTAAAAGTGAATTACAAGGTCGTGGGACGCCGTGCTGGGGACATCGAAAAGGTTTGGGCCGATACGACTTTGGCCAATAATGAGCTGGGATGGAAGGCTGTCACGCCGATCGAGGAAACGCTGGCTAATGCTTGGAAATGGCAGAAAGCATTGGAAACTGCTCGTTGATAGTGAAAACGAGATAAAAATACGTGTGCATTCTTGTGTACATTGGGAAATGGTACAGGAGTGCATACTTTTTTATGTGATGCCTGCTGTGTGGAATTATTTATTCTCGCGGGCATTAATGTCCAATGGGAGGTCAACCAGAAAGCGGGTTCCTTTGCCGACTTCCGACCGGACTGTAATTTCCCCTTGTAAACGGCTTACGATTGTTTTGCAGATTGAAAGTCCTAGGCCGGTTCCGGATTTGAAAGAATCAATTTTGTAAAAACGGTCGAAAATATGCTCGATATGTTCCTGTGAAATGCCTTGTCCGGAGTCTTCCACGTATAATTGCACTCTTTTTTCCGACATTTCAAATCCTAAGTGGATATAGCCTTCCCGGGTGAATTTGAAGGCGTTGTTTGTAAGGTTGCCTAAAACCTGTTTCAAGCGCATGGGATCCGTCACGATATAAGTGGTTTTAGAGGAAATGTGTAACTCGAATTTTATGTTCTTTAAATTTGAATGATTATCCATTTTCTGTTCTTGGAAGACGTTTTCGAAAATGGCATTGAGTGACGTTTTCGAGAAAATGAAGTTCATCGTGTTGGATTCAATTTTTGCAAGGTCAAGAATATCACTGATTAGCATTAATAGTTGAGAGCTGTTATTTTTAATCAACTCGACATATCCTCGACATTCTTCTTCGGATAATTCACCTAAAGTAGAAACGAGTACATCAGAAAAACCGACTATGGCGTTCAAAGGAGTACGGATTTCGTGACTCATGTTGGCCAGAAAGGCACTTTTTAACCGGTCGCTTTCTTCCGCTTTGTTTAGTGCAGCCGTCAGTGTCTCTTCGATGTTTTTATGTTCCTGAATACTCATGCAGATACCTACCAGTCGATAGGGCAATCCGGATAATCTGCCGATATAGGTGGACTGGCCTTCAAACCATTCCCATTGCCCGTTCCCGCGGGAGAGACGGAAGGGGACCGGTTTTTCGAACATTGTATTTCCACTGAATTGTATGGCGAAGGCATCATTCAGGGCTTGGCGATCGTCGGGATGAACCATGTTCGTGTACTCTTCCATAGTTAATGAATTGTTGGGGCCAGGTTCTATGCCCAAATATTCAAAATATCGAGGATCAAGGACGAAAACACCATGATCGATGTCTAGGAACCACGGGTATATTTTCGACCGTCGTAAAGCGGTGGTCAATATATATTCTTGGGTGAGTTCATTCGTGGTATTGTGAAAATAGAAAACAACTTCAACTGTTTCATCATTGATGTGAAAAGAAAAGAATTGTCCACTAACGGGAAAAAGCGTGTGAGTGGCTTTCTCTTTGATACAGGTGTTCTGCATGAGATCTATTTTTGATTTCCCTTTTTCGAGTTCATCGAGAATCTGGGGTAAAATGTCTTGATCAAGTTGTATGAGGGATAACAGGTCGGATATATATAAATTGTCTTCTTGATATTTTTTTGAGGAAGAAGTGTTGGTATGTAGCTCTGTTTGGGCCTGTAAGTTGATATGAGAAATTTTACCATTGGGTAACATGGTGATAATTCCATCGGGCAAGGCGTTCAATAGATTATCCGTGTAGTATTTTTGTTGAATATAATTCATAGTAAATATCTGTTAATCCATGCGATTAAATAAACAGATAAATGTAGTCAATTAATCCAAATGTTGTTATGGATTATTGGAATAAGAATAAATTATATTGGAGTATAGATTAATCTAATATTATGGCAATGGTGCTGTGCCGAAAGGGAAAGAAAAAGATACCAAAAAACAGCTATATCATGATTGTTTCTTGGTATCTTTTTAAACTTTATTCTACCGTTACGGATTTAGCCAAGTTTCTCGGCATATCCACGTTGCAACCTCGCATCACGGCAATGTGATAGGAGATGAGCTGTAATGGAATCACGTTCAGAAGCGGAGAAAGATATTCCAGTGTTTCAGGAATTTCGATCACGTGTTCCGCCAGTTTTTTCACCTGTGCATCGTTATCGTTGACAAGAGCGATCACGTGTCCTTTCCGGGACTGGATTTCCTTGATGTTAGAAACGATCTTGTCGTAATAATTGTCATTCGTGGCGATGGCGAAAACCGGCATATTCTCGTCGATCAATGCGATCGGGCCGTGTTTCATTTCTGCTGCCGGATAACCTTCCGCATGGATGTAAGAAATCTCTTTCAGTTTTAGCGCACCTTCCAAGGCAACCGGGAATTGACAACCTCTTCCCAGGTAAATGGCGTTTGTGGAGTCCTTGTAAATGGCCGCGATCTCCTTGATCTTGTCATTCTTTTCCAGAATCGCTTTCACCTTGTCCGGTAAGTTATACAGTTCGTTAATATATTTTTTGTACAGTTCGTCGGATAATGTCCCCTTGCGGTGACCGATCTGTAAGGCCATCATGGCCAACACGGAAATTTGGGCCGTGAAAGCTTTCGTGGAGGCGACCCCTATTTCCGGACCTGCATGAGTGTAAACCCCTGCATCGGTTTCCCGGGCGATACTTGATCCCACGACATTGCAGATGCCGATAACGGTGGCCCCGTGTGCCTTGGCGTATTTGATGGCAGCCAGCGTGTCGGCCGTTTCACCACTCTGTGAAATAGCGATAACAATGTCGTTGGCGTCCACGATCGGGTTACGGTATCGGAATTCTGATGCGTATTCCACTTCTACTGGGATTCGGGTGAATTCTTCAAAGATGTATTCGCCTACCGTTCCGGCATGCCATGACGTACCGCAACCGATAATGATGATACGGTGGGCGTTGACCATTTTCGGGATAATCTCGGAGATTCCCCCTAGATAGATTTCCGATGCTTCGGCATTTACGCGTCCGCGGATCGTGTCGTATATTGAATTTACCTGTTCAAAAATCTCTTTCAACATGAAATGCGGGAAACCGCCTTTCTCGATTTTCTCGATGTCGATGTCCACTTGTTGAATACTTAATGAAACAGGGGTGTTTTTGATCGTTTTCAAGATCATTTCGTCCCTCTTCAAGATGGCAACATCGTCATCGTTTAAGTAGATCACGTTTTTCGTGTATTCCACGATGGGTGTTGCATCCGAGGCCACGAAATATTCACTTTGGCCCACGCCGATCACGAGCGGGCTACCTTTTCTTGCCACCACGAGCTGGTCCGGTTCATTCTTGCATAAAACAACCAGTCCATATGCCCCGATAACCTTGGTCAAAGCGAGACGCACGGCATTCTCTGCGTTGACTTGGCCTTTCGTGTAAATGTACTCGATCAGGTTTGCCAGTACTTCCGTGTCAGTTTCACTTTGGAATGAATAGCCTCTGGCCTGTAATTTTTCCTTTAATAAAGCGTGATTTTCGATAATCCCGTTGTGGACGATGGAGAAAAGACCGTTCATAGAAGTATGGGGGTGAGCGTTCGCATCATTTGGTTCCCCGTGGGTAGCCCAGCGAGTATGTCCCATACCGATCGTTGCGCTGGTGTCTTCCAGTTCCATGTGATGTTCCAGGTCTTGCACCCTTCCCTTGCACTTGTAAACTTGGATGTTATTATTATGGATCAACGCGATTCCGGCAGAGTCATATCCCCGGTATTCCAGGCGTTTCAGACCGTTAATTAAGATCGGACAGGCTTCTTTGGGCCCGATGTATCCTACAATACCACACATAAATGTTATGTTTTAATGATTTATATTAATGAAAACAAGCGGCATAACAACCATTGCCGCTTGTTTATATTTTGTTATTCAATAATCTTGTCGAAAAAGTCGGAATAAGCCTCGATGTAACTTTGTTCGCCCGGGTATTCCAAGGTAGGTTTCTTCAGATCGGTGGCAAAGGTACGGAGTTCATCGTCCACGTCTTTGTGGTTAAAAATGATTCCGTCAGCGTATTGGAATGCCAATTTATTAATATTCGTGTATGTCGGGTCTTTTAAAAGTGCCACGTCTTTCCGGGCAACCCCTTCCGTGATCGCTTTTTCCCCGAATTTTTCATCTAGTTTCCCCTCGAATTTGTCGTTATAAGTAGAGAATACTACTTTCGTTTTGGAGAAAACAGGGTCATCATGATATTCTTTTTTCAGGTAAAGAGGAACCAGTGCGGTGAACCATCCTTGGCAATAGATCAAGTCAGGAGCCCATCTTAGTTTGCGCACGGTTTCGAATACTCCCCGGGCGAAAAAAATAGATCTTTCGTCGTTGTCCGGGAAAAAGTTTCCTTCCTCGTCGGAGATCGTGTGCTTACGTTGAAAATAATCCTCGTTGTCGATGAAATAAACCTGCATCCGTGCAGCTTGGATCGAGGCGACCTTGATGATTAGCGGATGATCCGTGTCGTTGATGATCAGGTTCATTCCAGAAAGGCGAATTACCTCGTGAAGTTGATTTCGTCTTTCATTGATGCAGCCGTAACGGGGCATGAATGTTCTAATCTCTTTACCTTTGTCTTGTATCCCTTGAGGTAGATATCTTCCAATATTTGCCATTTCTGATTCCGGCAGATAAGGAACTATCTCTTGAGAAATGAATAAAACTCTTTTTTTAGCCATAACTACTACTTTTCCCAAAAACCTTACAAAGATAGGCAATCCCGATTAGAATTCAAAACTTCGAGGTAATAAACTCAGGGCAAAAGCGTTTTGACGCTTTCGCCCTTTTAGTCAAAGGTTCATAAAGTCCATAAGGTTCATAAAGTCCATAAGACCCTGCGGGCGCTTAGCCTACGGCAGCTTTGCTGCCAATGAACACAGTCCGAAGGACGCCTGTGACCTTATGGACTTTATGAACCTTAAGAGCCGAAGGCTCGACTTTATGGACCGGGCAAAAGCGGTTTTACGCATTTGCCCAGCAGGTTAGTATCGGGGACTTTTGACATGCTCCGGGCAAATGAGTTTTTTGCGTTTTTTGTAACCTCGTGCAGGGGGCTGTCGTTAAAAACTAAAAAAAGATGTTATGCTTTCAGTGGAGTTTCAATATAGAGCGAGGAAAATATACAAGTCTGTCAAAAAAATGGTGGAACTGGTAAGCAATGTATTGTTATTCCTTGCTTCATTTCTGGCTGTTATTTTAGTCATTTATCGGTTCGGTTTCAGGATGCCCGATACTTATTCCCACGAAATATATTACGTGTTTCGGGAAATCATGCGTCTTTTTCTGGCTCTTGGATTGTTGC
>OHAO01001917.1_pt1 | contig 13570 bp, 10 predicted proteins | sample 1577151 | NCBI WGS metagenome assembly OHAO01 (sample SAMEA3541585, study PRJEB24748) | human gut metagenome | biome: human gut; feature: human-associated habitat; material: faeces | place: China | collected 2012 | reverse complement strand
GCCTTTGGAAAATCCCGTCGAAGTTTTGACGAAATCCGCTCCCGCCGCGGCGGCCAGACGGCAGGCGCGGGCCTTTTCCTCGTCGGTGAGCAGGCAGGCTTCGATGATGACTTTGACGGTACGCCCCTGCGCGCCTCTGACGACCGCGGCGATGTCCGAACGCACGTACTCGTCGCGGCCGGCTTTGAGATCGCCGACGGAGACGACCATGTCAAGTTCGTCGGCGCCGTCCGCTACGGCCCGGCGGGCTTCGAACTCTTTGACGGCGCTGACCGAGGCGCCGAGCGGGAATCCGATCACCGTGCAGACTTTGACGCGGCTGCCGCGCAGTTCCTCGGCCGCCGTCGCTGCCCAGCGGGGATTGACGCAGACCGAGGCGAAGCGCCACTGCCGCGCTTCGGCGCAGAGCGCGCGGATCTGCGATTCCGTGGCTTCCGGCTTCAAAAGCGTATGGTCGATGTACGATGCGAGCTCGTTCATGAAAAAACCTCCGGCAAGAAAAATCTTGAGGAAAATGACGAATCAACGCATTCATTATGGCATAAAAAAGCCCCGTTGTGTAAAATAAAGAGAGCGAAAGACAGAAGGAGGTATGATGATGTACGGAAGAGCGAAAGGAAATTTTCTCGTCCTGTCCGGTCTGGCGGTCGCGTTTTTTGTAGGACTGGTTTCTCTCGGCGCGTGGGAACTGCGCGGTGGCACGGAAGAACCTCCCAAGCCGCAGATCGTCGGCAGTGCGTTTAAACCGGCCATCGTCGGCCCGGAACTTCACAGCGAAAAAGTGGATGCCGCCGTCGTCGCGAAAAACGTCGGAGCCAATAAAGGCGTCAGGGACGACGTCGAGCCGCCCCGCCATGCGGACGCCCCCGCCCCGGCCGCCATCGCCCGCAGCGGCGAAAAAGGACGCTGGATCTACATCGACAAGGCCGGTTTCAGGCTGTACCTTGCCGAGGGCAACAAAGTGATCGACTCATGGGGTGTCGCCTTGGGCAAGGTGACAGGCAACAAAGCGAAAGCCGGCGACATGCGCACGCCCGAGGGCAACTTCTCCGTGCAACAGATTCAGGACGCCAGCAGCTGGACCCATGATTTCAAAGACGGCAAAGGCGTCATCAAAAACGCCTACGGTCCGTGGTTTATCCGCCTCAAGACCGGCTGGAAGGGGATCGGCATCCACGGCACGCACGATCCCGACTCGATCGGCACGCTGGCCAGCGAAGGCTGTATCCGTATGAGAAACGAGGACCTGCAAAAACTCAAGCCGCTGGTCGCGAAAGGGATGAAAGTCGTCATCGCTTCCAACGCCGCTGGGGACAAGGAAGACGCGAAAGGCGCGAAAGGCGCGTCCGAAAAGGGCGCGAAGGAAAAAAACAGTCTGAAGAGCGGGAAGAAGAAATAAATTCCCGCCTGAAAACGCTTGCATTTTTCCCGGGAGTCTGTTAATATACCCGATGTCGCCACGAAACGGCGCATGTCGCGGGGTGGAGCAGTCCGGTAGCTCGTCGGGCTCATAACCCGAAGGTCAGAGGTTCGAATCCTCTCCCCGCAACCAATTTAAGGCGGTATAGCTCAGTTGGCTAGAGCATGCGGTTCATACCCGCAGTGTCACTAGTTCGAATCTAGTTACCGCCACCAGCCGGAAACGTTCCCCCTCGGATCACCGAGGGGGGATTTTTGTTCTTGAGTTCTACGTTCTCTCTGCCTTGGGTTATATTCGTTTTCGTTAAAAAAGGCAGAAAGCCTTTGCTCTTTTCAGTGGAAACTCGTATGATAATGAAAATAAATCTGCCTGCGGGCATTTATGGAAGAGGACTTTATGGACGTTGAGCGGATTCTCGGAGAAAACGGCATTTCTCTTGCGCAGATGCTGGCGGCGCGCGAGCGGCGGGCGGCGCGTCAGCGGGACATGCTGCGCGGCGGCGGAAAAAGTCTGATCAGTTATACGCTGAACATGCCGGGCGAGATCAAGCAGTTTCCTCTGGCGCAGTCGTTTTTCCGACACGGGCTGGCGCGGCTGGAGCGGCATCTGGCGCGGCGCGGCGTTTCCGTTGTCAAAAAAGAATGCCGCTTCGAGTCGACGGGCAGCGAAGCCATGCTCTTGACCGACGGCGCGCCGGCAGACGTCAAAAGCCTGACTGTCGCGCTTGAGGTCAGTTCGCCTGCGTCGCGGCTCTACGATATGGACGTGCTGGCGCCCGACGGAACGAAAATTTCCCGTGAAGCTTTGGGCTTGCCGCCGCGCCGGTGCGTGATCTGCGGGCGCGCCGCGATGGACTGCGCGCCGCGCCGGATCCATCCGGCGCGGGAGCTGGCCTGTGCCGCTGTGAAGCTGATGTACGACGAAGCGGTCGGCCGTTTCGCCGATACGGTCGCGAACGCGGCCCAGCGGGCGCTGCTGTACGAGGTCTGCGTTTCGCCCAAGCCGGGGCTGGTGGATCGCTTCAACTCGGGATCGCATCGCGATATGGACCTTTTCAAGTTTGTGGACAGCGCCAGCGCGCTGGCGCCGTATTTCCGCCGCTGCGCCGCGCTGGGGGCGGAAGCGGCCGAACAGGAGCCGGAACGACTTTTTCAGGCGCTGCGACTGCCGGGAATGGAGGCCGAAGCGGCCATGCTGGAAGCGACCGGCGGCGTCAACGCGCACAAGGGCGTGATCTTCTCCGTCGGCGTGGTCTGCGCGGCCCGCGGCTGGCTATGGGGGCGCGGAGAACCAGCCGCGGCGGAGCGGTTAGCCGGCGCGGCGCGGAAGATGCTTGCGGGCCTGAAGGATGAGTTTCCTCCACAGGGGCAGTCCGCGGGCGAGAAAATTTTTCGCGAAAGCGGCGTCACGGGAATTCGCGGCGAGGCGGCGGCCGGCTTCCCCGCGGTGCTTGAATGCGGGCTGCCGGTTTTCGAGCGGCTGTTGGCGGAGAACCTGCCGTTGAACGACGCCGCGGCGGTGACTTTGCTGCATCTGATTGGCGCCGCGGACGACACGAACATGATCCGACGCTCCAGCCTGCCCCGTTTTCGGGAAGTGCAGCGCCAGATCGAACGTCTGCTGGACGGGACAACTGTGCCGAGCATGACGGACATCGCCCGGCTCGACCGCCAGTTCGTCGCGGAGAACCTCAGTCCCGGCGGCAGCGCCGATTTGCTGGCGCTGACGCTGCTGTTGCATTTCATGCGGGATTTCGAGAATGAAAAAGCGCCGTGGCTGAGTGAGAGCTAAGCTGCTCAGGTTCAACGTTTGTTTGTGAAAGGAGCGATCCACGTGGCAATTCTTGGAGCTTTTGCGGTGCCTCACCCGCCGGTGATCCTTCCGGAAATCGGACGCGGAGAGGAGAAGAAAATCCAGGCTACCATCGACGCCTATCGTGAAGCGGCCCGCCGGGCCGCGGCGCTGAAGCCCGACGTTCTGATCGTCCTGTCGCCTCATGCCGTCATGTACCGGGATTATTTTCACATTTCGCCGGGGCGGCAGGCGCGCGGAAGCTTCGCGGCGTTCGGCCGGCCCGACGCGGCGTGCGACGTTTCCTATGACGGCGAACTGGTGGAAGCGATCGGGGCTGAAGCGGCGGCATCCGGGATCCCCGCCGGAAAAAAGGGCGAACGCCGCCCCGAACTCGATCATGGCACAATGATTCCATTGCGGTTCTTTTGTCAGTCGTGCGGCGGGCTCCCCATCGTCCGCATCGGCCTTTCGGGGCTGCCGTTGCTCGAACATTACAATTTCGGCACGGCGATCGCCCGCGCGGCGGAGCGCCTCGGGCGCAGGCCCGTCGTCGTCGCCAGCGGCGACCTGTCGCACAAACTGAAAGCCGACGGCCCCTATGGCTTTGCGCCGGAAGGGCCCGAGTTCGATCGGCGGATCATGGAGATTTTTTCGTCGGGCGACTTCGGCGCGATGCTCGAGTTCAATCCCGTCTTCTGCGAAAAGGCGGCGGAATGCGGGCTGCGTTCTTTCGTCATCATGGCTGGGGCCTTCGACGGCTACGACGTCGAGAGCGAGATCCTGAGTTACGAGGGACCGTTTGGCGTCGGCTATGGCGTGGCCTGCTTCGCTCCTCGCGCCGTCGATGAAGGCCGGCGTTTTGAGCGGTCGTTTTTGCAGCGGGAACGGGAAACGCTGCGGCAGACCGCCGCGCGTGAAGACGCCTATGTAAAGCTGGCGCGGCTGAGTCTGGAACATTATGTGAAGAGCGGGCGCGTGGCCGGGCTCCCTGACGGTCTGCCGGAAGAGCTGACGAAGCGTCGCGCCGGCGTCTTCGTCTCCGTCACGATCGCCGGCGAACTGCGCGGCTGCATCGGCACGATCGAGCCGACCAGAAGTTCCGTCGCCGAGGAGATCCTTTATAACGCGGTTTCCGCAGGAACGCGCGATCCGCGCTTCGCGCCCGTAACCGAAACGGAGCTGCCGAGACTCGTTTACGACGTAGACGTGCTTTCGCCTGCCGAGCCGGCGGCGAAAGACGATCTTGACGTCAGGCGCTACGGCGTGATCGTCAGCAGCGGGCGCCGTAAAGGGTTGCTGCTACCCGACCTCGACGGCGTCGATACCGTCGAGCGTCAGCTGGACATCGCGCTTCGCAAGGCCGGCATCGGGCGCGGCGAAAATTATTCGCTTCAGCGCTTCGAGGTCGTGCGTCATCGATGAAACGCTGCCAGCTGTGTTTCCATCGCTGCGCGCTGGAGGAAGGCCAGCGCGGCATCTGCCGCGCCAGAGTGTGCCGCGGCGGGCGCATCGTCGAGGAGAATTACGGCCGGATCACCTCGCTGGCCCTGGACCCGATCGAGAAAAAGCCTTTGCGGCATTTTTACCCCGGCAGTTTTATCTTGTCGGTCGGAAGCTACGGCTGTAACTTGCGCTGTCCCTTTTGCCAGAACGATTCCATTGCCATGTCCGATGGAAGCGGCCTTGCCGCGCGGCGCGCCGAACCCGTTCGGCTGGCGGAATTGGCCGGGGAACTGCGAGCCCGCGGAAACATCGGCTTGGCGTATACCTACAACGAGCCCACGGTCAGCTATGATTTTGTCGTCGATTGCGCGCGCCTGATCCATGAACGGCAGATGAAAAACGTCCTGGTCACGAACGGTTCGCTGCTTTCCGAGCCGCTGCGGGGGCTTTTGCCGCTGATCGACGCCATGAACGTGGATCTGAAGGGATTTACCGAGGCATATTACCGCTGGCTGGGCGGCGATCTGGAAACGGTGAAGAATTTCATCCGCCGTGCCGTTGAATTCGGCTGTCACGTCGAGGTGACGACGCTGGTCGTGCCCGGAAAGAACGACGGCGACGATGAAGTCGAGCGGCTGGCACGGGCGCAAGGCCAGAGCGGCAAAGATGGAACTGGCGTCGCTTGACCGCGATCTGCCGCTGCATCTCTCGCGGTTTTTTCCGCGTTATAAAGTTCAGGATAGGCCGCCGACGCCGGTCGCACGGATTTACCGTCTGGCGGAACTTGCCCGCCGGCACCTGACGTACGTTTATGAAGGAAATTGCTGAAAAGAGAGCCTAGTATGGTTGAATAACCGTATCGGGCTCATTTTTTTGACCTCGGCATCATAAAGAAGACCGACGACGGGAATAAAGGCGTTGTCAAAATTCTATCTGTGCATGTCTTTTTTCAAAAAGACATGCATGTAAATGGATTTCTATCTGCATAAAGTCTGTATTTTATGTGTATCTGCATGCTCCTATCCTGATGGATGTGATATACTCTTGCATCATGAAAAGATGAATCGAAAAAATTTGGCCTTGTCTTTTCTTGAAAAAATTTAGCACGGCAAACACATTTGGGGGAGGTTGAAGCAAATGGATGAAGGTGTAGCCCGTCCTGCGGAGATTTTTGGAATGCATGTTTTCGACAAATCGGCCATGAAGGAACGTTTGCCGGAGGACGTATACCGGCGTCTGATGACGGCGGTCGAGGGAGACGGCAAGCTCGACGGTTCGATCGCCGACTACGTGGCGGCGGCCATGAAGGAATGGGCCCTTTCCAAAGGCGCGACGCATTATACCCACTGGTTTCAGCCGCGGACGGAAGTCACGGCGGAGCGGCACATGGCCTTTCTCAATCTCGACGGCGAGGGGCATCCGATCCACACCTTCAGCGGCAAGGAACTGATCCAGAGCGAACCCGACGCTTCGTCCTTCCCTTCGGGGGGCATGAGGAATACCTTTGAGGCCCGTGGATATTGCACCTGGGATCCTTCCAGTCCGGCCTTCATCGTCCTCAGCCACAAAGGCGGCACGCTCTGCATCCCTTCGGTGTTCATCTCCTACGATGGCACGCCGCTGGACATGAAAACGCCGCTGTTGAAAAGCATCGGCGCCATCCAGGAACGGGCCATGCGTCTGCTCAAACTGTTCGGCAACCGTACCGTGCGTTCCGTTGACGTGACCATCGGCGCGGAGCAGGAATATTTCCTCGTCGATGAGGAAAAGGCGCGCCGTCGGCCGGACATCGAGTTGTGCCGCCGCACCTTGATCGGCGCGCCGTCGCCCAAGGCTCAGGCCGTCGAAGCCCATTATCTGGGGGCGATCCACCCCCGCGTCCTGGCTTTTATGGAAGACGTCGAGCGCGATATGTACCGTCTCGGCCAGGTGCTGATGACCCGCCATAACGAAGCGGCTCCCGGACAGTTCGAGTTCGCGCCCGTTCTGTCGGAAGCCAATCAGGGCTGCGACCAGAATCAGATGCTCATGGAAGTAATGCGCAAGATGGCGCGCCGCCACCATTTCCAGCTGCTGCTGCACGAAAAACCGTTCGCCAGCGTCAACGGCAGCGGCAAACATCTGAACGTTTCGCTGCGCGACAGCGAAGGACGCAATCTGCTCAAGCCGACCAGCAACCCGCGGCGTAATATCCAGTTCCTTTCTTTCATCGCCTCGTTTTTGCTCGGCGTCAGTCGTCACGGCGGACTGCTGCGCGCTTCCATCGCTTCGGCGGGCAACAGTCACCGTCTCGGCGGACACGAAGCGCCGCCTGCGATCATGAGCGTCTATGTCGGCTCGCAGATCAATCACGTACTGAACTGCTTGGCTCAGGGCGTGAACGAAGACATGACGGCGAAAGGATCGATTGACCTCGGCATGGATCGTTTGCCGACGCTCAACAGCGACGTCAGCGACCGCAACCGGACCTCGCCCATCGCTTTTACGGGCAATAAGTGGGAGTTCCGCGGCGTCGGCGCTCCGCAGGCGCTTGGCGGTCCGCTGACTGTGATGCTGGCCATTTGGAGCGAGGGAATCGAGCGCTTCTGTACGGCGCTGGAGTCGCGTCTCATCGGCGGGGCGGACGTGGCCGACGCGGCGCTGGCCGTGATCAAAGACGCCTGGGAAGAATCGGCGAACGTGCGTTTCGAAGGCAACGGTTACGACGCGGCGTGGGTCGAAGAGGCGAAGCGACGCGGACTGCCGGTCTGCCGGAATACGGTCGAAGCTTTGGATCAGTATCTGGTCAGGGAACACCGCGATCTGCTGGCGAATCTGGGGATCATGACGGATCGCGAGATCGTCGCTTACCATGAAGTGCGCCTGGAACAGCACAATGAAACGATGTTGACGGAGATCGGCGTGCTGCGCGCGATGATGTTCGAGGGCGTGCTGCCGGCCATTTCCAAACAGCTGGGGCGGGAAGCGCAAGCCCTGTCCGGCGTGCCGTCGGGACTGCGCGATCGACTCTCGGCATGGGAAAAGAATCTGAAACGTTTGGTCGAAATCAAGTGCGGCATCCTCGAGAAACTGGAAAAATTAGACGCCACGGTGGCCTCGGTTAAGAGCGGAGACGCCCACGCCGCTGCGGAAATCCTCGTCGGCGAAGGCGCGTCGCTCATGGGGTCGATCCGAGCTGACAGCGACGAAGCCGAACAGCTGATCGGCAAAGATCTTTGGCCTTATCCGACGTACATGGATATGTTCCGCATCGAAGACTTCGAGCTCTGAGCCGGAACATCGGCCATGCAAAAAGCGCCGTCCCTCGAAAGAAGGACGGCGCTTTTTGCACGAAGGCGCGCGTCGGTTTGAAGTTTATCGCCGAATGGCGGGATGAGCTTTGTATAAAAAACACGCTGATGGCCGACATGAAATTTAGTCGTATAATAGGAGCGCGCGGTTTCTTTTTATGCTAATATATTTATTTGTAATAAAAATCGCGAATCTGCGTTAAATTTTGAGGGAGGGTGCGCACTATGGCCACACAGCTTCAGTTTTTGGGTCATGCCAGCTTTAAGATCCAGAGCGACTACAGTTCGATCGTGATCGATCCGTTTTTCACGGGCAATCCCTATGCCTGCTGCACGGTGGATGATTTTATCGCGCTTGACGCGATGCTTCTGACGCACGGGCATTCCGATCATCTGCGGGACGCGGCCGCTATCGCCAGGCAAACCGAATGTGCCGTGATTTGCAACGATAAGGTTGCCGAATATCTCAAATCGCAGGGCGTGAATCCGGAAACGATCACGGTGATGAAAAGCGGCGAGAGCCGAAACTTTCTGTTCGGCAAGGTCACTGTCGTGCCCGCGGTCCACGCGTCGTCGATTCAGGCCGACGGACAGGAACTGCCTGACGGCGAACCGTGCGGCTACGTGATCGAAGTCGATAAGCACAAGGTTTATCACGCGGGCGATACCATGCTCTTCGACGGCATGAAAGAGCTGCGTCCCATGGCGATCGACATCGCGCTGCTGCCGATCGGCGGAACCTACACGATGAACGCCGACGAAGCGGCGCAAGCGGCGGAAATGATTCACCCCCGCGAAGTCATTCCCATGCATTACAACACGTTTCCCAACATTATGGCGGATCCGCAGGCTTTCGCCAAAAAAGTTCCCGCCGACGTGGCCGTGGTTGTCCTCCAGTCCAGTGAAAAGGAAACGCTGTAACGGACCGCGATTGGGAAATGCGAGCCTGAACATGCTCGAACGCGGTTTCGTACAAGTTTATACGGGCAACGGCAAGGGCAAGACCACGGCGGCGCTGGGGCTCGCCCTCCGCATGGCCGGGAACGGTGGGCGCGTTTTCTTCGGGCAGTTCATGAAAGGGCGGCTTTATGGCGAGCATCGCGCCCTCTCGGCGCTGCCGCGGATCGACGTGCGGACGTTCGGCGGTCCCCGCTGCCTTCGCCGTGAAGAGGTCACCGAGAAAGACCGGGAAATGGCGCGGCGGGGACTGGAAATCTGCCGGCAGGCCATGCTCTCCGGACGGTACGATCTGGTCGTGCTTGATGAGATCAACGTGGCGCTGTGGTTCGGCTTGGTCTCCGACGAGGCGGTAAAAACTTTTTTGGATGAACGGCCCGGGAAAACGGAACTGCTTTTGACGGGGCGTTATGCGCCTCGATGGCTCATTGAACGCGCCGACCTGGTGACCGAAATGAAGCTGATCAAGCACTACTACGACGCCGGGGTCATGGCCCGCGATGGCATTGAGCGTTGAGCTTGACGCTTGTCTATGGTATCTTGTCTTTGAATTCTGTGCAGTGGCGAGGGAGGAAATTGCGTGAAGGGGCTGGGCGTATCTCCGGGAATTGTCATGGGGCAAGTTTACGTCGACTGGAAGGAGCAACTCGAGATAGAAAAAGACTATGTCGACGACGCTGAAGGGGAAGTGGAGCGTCTGAACCTGGCCGTAGCGACTGCCAGCGAAGAGATCCGACAACTTTATGCCGGCGAGACCGTCGTTGTTGACAAAGACGAAGCGGGGCCCGATTTGTATCGCGTACATGGCATTATGCTCGGAGATCCGGAATTTCTCGGCGAGATTCGGGATATGATCGTCGCTCAGAACGTCAACGCCGAATGGGCCGTCAAGACCGTGGCGGAGAAATTCGCTCAGGTCTTCGAGAATATGGACAACGATTGCCTGAAGGCCCGGGCCGATGACGTCAAAGACGTTTCGGCGCGCGTGTGCCGTCTGCTTCTGCATATCGAAGGCGGCGACCTGCTCAAGGATGAGCGGGAAGGTCTGATCCTCGTCTGTAAAAGCATGGGCACGGCGGAGATCTCGCTGATCCAGAAGAATAACATTGTCGGTCTGGTCTGTGAAGAGGGAACGATCGGTTCTCATGCCACCATTATGGCCCGCAATCAGCACAAGCCTGCCGTGGTAGGGCTGAGCGGAGTTGCCGACGACGTGTACCATGGCGATTTCATCATTGTCGACGGCAATAATGGCGACGTCTTTATCAACCCGGATGAGGAGACGATCCGGGAATGCCGTGCGCGGCAGAAACGGGAAAGCCTGTTTCAGGAGCAGCTGCGCAGTTTTGCGGGACGGCCGGCTTGCAGCGCCGACGGAGTGTTGTTGAAAGTTTACGGCAACGCCGCTTCCGATGCGGATATCAAATCGATCGTAGAAGTTGACGGGCATGGCGTCGGGCTCTATCGGACGGAATACATTTATCTGACCCGCGCGCATCTGCCGGCGGAAGGCGAGCAGTTCTGGGAGTACAAAAAAGCCATGCTGGCCATGAAGGGGCGTCCTGTGGTCTTCCGCACGCTTGACATCGGCGGCGACAAAATCCCTTCTTATCTGAGCATGCCGGAGGAGAAGAACCCGGCGCTCGGCCATCGAGCGATTCGTTATTCGCTGTCACGCGTGGATATTTTTCGCAGCCAGATCAAGGCCATTCTGCGCGCCAGCGCCTACGGAGACGTTTCCATCCTGCTGCCGCTGATTTCGGCCATTGACGAAGTGCGTTCGGCGAAAAACGTGATCGATGACGTCAAGGAGGAGCTTCGCAGGGAAGGGACGCCCTTCAATCCCCGCACTAAAGTCGGCGTCGTGGTGGAGACGCCTTCGGCCGCCGTCATTTCCGATCTGATCGCGCGCGAATGCGACTTCCTCAGCATCGGCAGCAACGACCTGATCCAATACACCATGGCCGTCGACCGCTTGGCCGCGGCGTTGTCTTACCTTTATTCGCCGTTCTCGCCCTCGGTCCTGCGTCTTGTGCAGACCACCATCAAAAATGCTGCGACGGCGGGCAAGCCCGTCAGTTTGTGCGGTGAAATGGCGGGAGACCCCTTGCTGAGCCCGATCCTTTTCGGCATGGGGCTGCGCTCTTTCAGCGTCAATCCTTTCGAGATGCTGCGCACGCAATGGATTCTTTCGCTGTTGAAAACCGAAGAAATGCGCGCCTGCGCCGATGAAGTGCTGAACTTGGCGACGGCGGAGGAGATCCATCGTTATTGTCGGGAGCATTTCTCGCGCTTCGTATCCGGGGATTACGTCCCGACGGAGCAATGATTTGTAAGAGAGCAACCCGCTGTGGTTGCTCTCTCTATTTATGGGCAAGGGCGCGTCGCGATTGTTTTTACATAACTAAGCGGAAGAGCAGTATACGGTAGAAAATAGCCGATAAACGGAACTTCGTCGGGAAAAATTGGAGAAAGATAAAATATTTATCTGTAACCATTCTTGAATTTGACCGCCAAAATTGTATTATATCCATTGTTAGCACTCGAAGTGATCAAGTGCTAATAAAAATCACTTCGGAGATTTTTGTCGAACTCAGTATAGGAGGAATAAATAATGCAGTTGAAACCCCTTGCGGATCGTATCGTCGTCAAAGTCGTCAGCGGAGAAGAAAAGACCAAGAGCGGTCTTTATCTGCCGGATACGGCTCAGGAAAAGCCCCAGGAAGGCGAAGTCATCGCCGTCGGGACGGGCCGCATTCTCGACAATGGTCAGAAACTTCCCCTTGAAGTGAAAGTCGGCGACCATATCGTTTTCAGCAAGTATTCCGGCACGGAGATCAAGCTCGACGGCGAGAAACTCGTGATTTTCAGCGAGCGCGACGTTCTTGCGGTGATCGACTAGTTTTTTCGGGCAGACATCATTATTTTCAGGAGGAATTCATAAATGGCTAAAATTCTTGCTTTCGGTGAAGAATCCCGCCGCGCGCTTGAGCGCGGCATCAACAAAGTTGCCGACACCGTTGGCGTGACCCTTGGCCCCAAGGGGCGCAACGTGGTGCTGGACAAGAAATTCGGTTCTCCCGCCATCACCAACGACGGCGTGACCATCGCCAAGGAGATCGAGCTTGAAGATCCCTTTGAGAACATGGGTGCTCAGCTTCTGAAGGAAGTTGCCTCCAAGACCAACGACGTGGCCGGCGACGGCACGACCACCGCGACTGTTCTGGCCCGCGAGATGATCAGCGAAGGCATGAAGAACGTGGCCGCCGGCGCCAACGGCATTTACCTTCGCAATGGCATCGCCGCCGCCGTGGACGTTGTGACCGAACACCTGAAGGCGATGGCGCATCAGGTCAACGGCAAGGACGACATCACTCAGGTCGCTTCGATCTCCGCCAACGACAAAGCCATCGGCGCCATCATCGCCGAAGCCATGGAGAAGGTGGGACGCGACGGCGTCATCACCGTCGAAGACAGCCAGACCACCGGCACCACGCTGGAGACCGTCGACGGACTTCAGTTCGACAAGGGCTACATCAGCCCCTACATGGTTACCGATCCCGAGCGCATGGAAGCTTCCCTCGAAGACGCCTACGTGCTGATCCACGACGGCAAGATCGGCAACGTCAAGGATCTGCTTCCTATCCTCGAGAAAGTTCTGCAAACCGGCAAGCCCCTGCTGATCATCGCCGAAGACGTGGAAGGCGAAGCTCTGGCGACGCTCGTCGTCAACAAACTGCGCGGCACGATGACCGCCGTGGCCGTCAAGGCTCCCGGCTTCGGCGAGAGACGCAAGGCCATGCTGCAGGACATTGCTGTGGTCACCGGCGGCGAAGTCGTCACTTCCGATCTGGGGGAGAAGCTCGAGAACGTCGAACTGTCCAAGCTCGGCCGCGCCAAAAAGATCCGCATCACCAAAGAAGACACTACCATCGTCGACGGCAGCGGCAACAAGGACGACATCCGCAACCGCGCCGCTCAGATCCGTACCGAGATCGAGAACTCCACTTCCGATTACGACAAGGAAAAGCTCAAGGAGCGCCTTGCCAAGCTGGTCGGCGGCGTCGCCGTCATCCAGGTCGGTTCCGCTACCGAGACTGAGCAGAAAGAACTGAAGCTCCGCATCGACGACGCGCTTTCCGCCACCCGCGCGGCCGTTGAAGAAGGCATCGTAGCCGGCGGCGGCGTAGCCCTCGTCAACTGCGTCGATTACCTTGAGAAGGAGATCGAGAAACAGGGCCTGAAGGGCGACGTCCGCACGGGCGCCAACATCGTGCTCAACTCTCTGTCTTCGCCTCTGCATCTGATCGCGACCAACGCCGGCCTGCAGGGCGACGTCGTTGTCGCGAAAGTCCTTTCCCTTGAGGAAGGGCATGGCCTTGACGCTTCCAACGGCGAGTATGTCGATCTGATCAAGGCGGGCATCATCGACCCTGTCAAGGTCACCCGCAGCGCTCTTGAGAACGCCGCTTCCATTGCCAAGATGATCCTGACCACCGAAGTCCTCGTGGCCGACAAGCCCGAGGAGAAGAAGGCCGATCCGGCCGGCGGCATGGGACCTGGCATGGGCGGAATGTACTAGACTTTGCCGCGCTGTTAAAAGCCAAATCGAAGAGAAAGAAGAAGCCCGCAGCTGCGGGCTTCTTCTTTCTCTTGCCGAAAACCT
>OHAO01001913.1_pt1 | contig 13580 bp, 8 predicted proteins | sample 1577151 | NCBI WGS metagenome assembly OHAO01 (sample SAMEA3541585, study PRJEB24748) | human gut metagenome | biome: human gut; feature: human-associated habitat; material: faeces | place: China | collected 2012 | reverse complement strand
GGTGCGAATGCGGCTATGAGAGAAGGCCAGATTGTCAACGCGAGCGAAGGCCGTGTACACTAATTTTCCAATAAAAAAATGGACAAGAAAAAAGTAACCTTCAAAAAAGGCCATTACCAAATTTGCCTAAGCGTGAACCTGAAAAGAAAAAACAAAATCATTTCTCATATTCTCATAAAAAGGAGTACTTGCCTGATAATTAGATATATAAATTATGAGAATTAAAATATTTACATGCATTTCTCATACTATATATTAGCATTTCTCATACTGCACATTATGCTTGTCTTTGTTTCAAGAGACTAATATATGGGAGGCAATATAACCGTAGTTTGTATGTTGAGTCGATAGACTACATATCTTTCGCAACCGGCATCGCTGCATTTTTCTGCCTTCATTTCTATCGTTCCACTCTAGTGAACAGGCCTATGCACTCGAGTAGACATAACCATTCACTCCAGTACACAAGCCTGTTCACTAGAGTGGAACGATTAATATTTCTTATTGAAAATCAATTGATTGCATTAGGATTATCTTTGATTGTCAGTTAGTTATAGCGGAGATGAACAATAGTTTTGCAACAGTTTATTAAGTGTTGACGATTAGATGATGAGAATAACATTCCTGATGTATGAGAAATGATTTGATTTTTTCAGGTTCTTCTGATGGGAGCTGGAACGAGTGGAGATAGTATAAGTCTGAAAACTCATTCAATTCGTATCATAAGTACCTTCCAAACATATTTCATCTTTAGCATCCAGATTGAACATAGTTTTGAGGTTTCAATATCAACAGATAATCATAAAATGGAAGTAAATATTCATAGTGTGTTACCGCTTTACGATAATGGTTAATTACTTCCTCCCGTGTATAGAGGATTCCATAATTGCGGGCGACATTTGCATTCCTATGTTCCGTCAGACGATAATATGATATACGGGAAATAACCTTCAGGAGAGATAAAACGTTCAAGGATATATCCATAACATTGCATCCTTTTCAGTGCCTTTTCATACAAAGGGAGGTAAGAGGGACTAAGAAACTCCGCTAACGTCTCCAGACATTCTACATACATAGGGTGTTTGGGGAGTTAAAGGAATCCATAATTTCTCCATGTAATGACACCACTTGTACAAACACCGTTTTTAGCACAAAGCTTTGTATTTACTTCCAAAACTCCTCCGGCACATCCCCCCCCCGAAGAACAAGTATCATCTACACTACCTCCAATGATTTTAGAAAACTGGTCCATGCTAAGAGTTTGTTTATCACTAACCTCAGCAAGATTAATTTTCTTTATATTCTTCATTTTTGATCATTTTAATAATTTAAGATTATAACTATTCTCAATAACTACTATTATTAAACGGCCTAAATCATTTAAATCCACGCTTTTATTATTTTTTCGTTACATATAAATACGATATTCTCAGCATCTTCCCCAAGCCGGCGAGACTCTGAATTCGATGAATGGACATTATTAAAATACCGCACTTTCTCCTCCACTATTTTCAATACGTTGACTAGCACTTTTACGCTGATGACCGAACTTAAACTTCCATGCTGCTCTAAGCATAATTTGATTCTTCGTATCAGATACATAATGGCGCATATCACTTACAACATAAGGATTCATACTCTTCTCCCAAAAAGCATACGAATTACCCAAACGCCATTTCATAAGACCTGAAAAATTCCAGTTTTTCCATACGTACATTATTCCGGACGCAACTTCCCAACTGTTATAATATATCTTCTCATCACTAAATACATCTGCCCGCTTACCAAACGCTAAAGCCACCGCAAAAAAGAGAACTCGGATTTCGAATGATACAATTTCAGATTGGCAAGCCCATTCCCATTCGGGGACATTGCTGAATGCGAAGCATCAACTCTGCCCGAACCGCCAAATCCCTGACGTTTCACATACAAGTCGATGACAGCTTCCACCTTTCCGTAACGCATAGAAGGCATGTCGTGATATTCCACCCGCCTCACCATTTTAGGGTCTATCTGCTTCAAATCATTCAAATCAGCCGGTCCACCATTAACACGCAATTTGACAGTACCACCAAGCACACCACTGATCGTACCCTCAACTTTACCTACCACTATTCCATGTAATTGCAGTTTGTCTACAAGATCTATCCCATCTATCGCCGTCTCCTTCTCTTGTTTACCGGGATAAATAATCTGACGGTCAAACTCCATCACAACACGTTGTGCAGTAACTGTGGTTTCATCAAGAGCTACCGTCTGCTCCTCCAATACTATTGGCAGGTCCTTTATATGCTCCTGAAAATTATGAATACGTATATGTGTACCCACATAGCCCACGCAGGAAGCGTACAGCCTGTAACTACCATGAGGAATCTTAGATAATTCGAACCGACCTTTCACGTCAGTTGTAGCAGCTTTTACGATTTTAGTACTGTCGGCCGCATCATACAAGATGACATTCGCATACTCAACAGGGATTGTTTTGACATCCGTCACTATACCTTTTATAGAAGAAGTCTGGGCTTGGGCGAACATCCCAACTAACAGAGAAATTAAAATTAAACATCGTGTTCTATTCATAAGCATATTTTCTTTTAGATTCAAATGTTCCACGTCTGTGTTCATTGCTCTCAAAATATGATCTTTATATCGCATTAACAACGTCTTTAAAAGACATACCGTGTGGAATCTTTAGTTTAGCTCTCAAACGCTGCTTACGTTTACTCAGGCTTTGTAATGAAATACCAAAGAAAATAGATTGGTTTTTATGTTTTACTCCTATATAACAGAAATAACAAAGAGCAATTTCCTCTTCAGATAGACAATCATGTTTAGCCAACCATATTTTTAAAGCATTTCCATAAAGGATATCCATAAGGGCAAATAACTGCTTCCATTCTTCAGTTATCAATTTGTGGCAAAGAGTAACAGGAGATAGAATAGTATGCATCAATATATTAATTGATTTCTGATATTTGAAGAACTCTTCATTATCCAAACAACTAGTTCTCAATTCCATATACAAAATTAGTATTCATACGCTTCCTCCTTGTTTAATCATAAGATATAGCGGTGTTTTTCATAGTATCTTCATTATCACAATTGTTTTGTACGCATCGTCAACCGGATATATCCGTCCTTCGACTGCTCCTTCAGTGAAATACCGATACGTTTATAGGCCGGAGAGTTCACCTCAATCGTTTCAGAAGTAAACGCGACTTTGCCGGACGCTTCAATCGTAACGGTCATCTGTTCTGTGCCGGTAGTAAGCAAGAGATGTGTATCATCAATAATTTTCCAGTTGGCTTGTGTTGTTATGGCTGTTTCGAACCGGATAGGTGCATTGGCCGTAAATTCGTCACCCACAGTAAAGCTACCTTTCCCTTGACGGTCATAGACGAAAGTGCGAACCAACTTATCCAGACTGGGGGTGGAATAAGCCGAAGTATAGTCAATACTAAGCAAATCTTTTACGTCCGTAAATTCTTTCTTGAGTACAATGGCGCTCGCTTTGGCACCGGAGGACTGTGTTTTTCCGTCTACTACCGGAACTGGATGACCGAAAGAACCTTTGATCTTATACTTCTCGGGAGCTTCCGCACTAAAATAATCACCCGGATAAGAGAAAGGACCGCCTTGATCGCCGACCATAGTGCACTTTCCTAGAGCGACGGCATAAGAGCCGATGTCATTATGGTTATGATTTTCGGCATTATTACCCCCTTTGGCCGAGACAGCCAACGTACACGAGCTGCCCTTAGCAGGACGTGCAACCAAGATTCCTGCCTTTTCATAATACGCCCGCAAAGAATCGGAACCTTCCTGCAATGCCTGACGAATGCCGTCTGTCATTTCCATTTTCCATACCTGATGAGGGAACAACTCTATGAGATAAAGAGAGAAATTATTGCCGGAAGGGAGAATATATTTTTCTTCCGCAGAGGTGATACCAAGCGCACGGTCACAGTAATCGAGGATGAACTTATCAGGCGATAAACCGATACGGCAGTCGGAATAAGCAGGACATACGCCTTCATTCATCTGTATCTTCCTGCCATATTGAGCAATATGCACAAATTTAGATTCACGGAAGAAATCTATCTTGCCTTGTGTGGCACGGCATACTTCCTCACGCAGCAAGATATATGCACGAAAACCATAATTATAGTAGCCGACCCCTTCGCTGCAATAACCGTCATCGGCATATCCTTTCATACCGTATACATTATATTTCTCGGCTGCGGCAACAAAATAAGCGCGTTCCTCCTTATCCGCCAGCAAAGTGAGGGCAGCACCCGTGACACCTGCCAAACAAACCGAGTTCCAGTTATTTGTAACCGTAAACCACCAGAAAGGCTTTGTCTCTTCCAGGCAACGGTATACAGGACGAAATACTTTCTCGCGGAAAGCACACTGCACGCGGGCCTTTACTTCCGGTGACAAACGGTCGTCGAGCATAGCAACACACTGCGCAATTCCGTTTCCGGCAGTGGCAACTACCAAATCGACATAATAATCTGTTCCATGATAATTATTCAGATTGCGGTCGTGAGCCGGAATCGACCAGGAGTTCTGGTTGCAGAGAGCAACCAGAGCCTTTTCAATAGCAGGAATATAACGTCTTTTATTCTCCATACATTCAGCCAATGTCAACCGAAACAGATAATGGTAACGGGCATTTATCATATTTTCGCCCGGCAGACGGACATTGGTTTTGTTCAGATGCAGATACAAGGAGTCAACAAAAAGAGGCATCCCCTTTTTCAGCAATGCAGGTGCTTCTTCTGTCAGCAGTTTTTCTGCCTTGCTACTCTCTTTTACTTTGTTCCAGAAGGTGCGGTCTTTATAAGAAACGCCTATTCCTTCCGGTTTATCGGGCAACATTGCAGCAATCTCACGGATACGGCTTTGGGAAATATTCGCATGCTGCCTCGGAGTGTCCTGTGCCATACGGTAAACTTCCGTCCCTGCCATCAGGAAAGCTCCCGGACCGTAGACTTCTGTCATATCGGGAGTCACCTTTTTCGGATCAGCGCCGATAGGTTGCACATATCCCAGTTTACCGTCTTCTCCCACAGCCGACACTAATGCTTGCCAGCCTTTCTCCACCACAGGCATGAATTCTTCTTTTGGCAAAAGTCCTTCGTTTATCCCATAAGCCAGCGCATACACGAAGAAACCGCTGCAACTCGTTTCGGGCGACGGATAAGAAGCCGGGTCAAGCAGACTCGCATGCCAGAAGCCGTCCTTATTCTGCAAAGGAGCAATCCGGCGGCATAGCTTTTGGAACAAGTCCTGATAGAACGGACGGTATTTGCTCTTGGCAGGAAGTTCACGTAAAAGCTCAACGAGCCCTCCGAGTACCCAGCCATTGCCACGCCCCCAGAACACTTTCGCGCCATTCGCCTCCTTCATCGTAAAGTAACGGTGGTCACGATAGAAAAGATTGTCTTCTTTATCAAACAGATAATTGTAAGTAGCTTTATATTCCTTATCCATGAAACGGATGAACTTCTTGTCACCCGTGATATTGTAGAGTTTCATGTAAACAGGAGGTGCCATGAACAGTGCGTCACACCAAGTCCAGTGTTCCAAGGTGGTTGCATCGCCATAGTCCAACTCGAACGAACCGGAAGGAGGATTGGCAATCACCCATTCGGCACGTGCCTGTGTCGGGACAAGCATACTTTTTCTTTTGTACTTTTCATACATATACAAATACATCTGCGAGACACAGATATCGTCAGCATGATACATCCGTTGATTTACCTGCCAGTAATTGCGGTTCCCCAGCCGCAACAGCCATTTGTAGTATGAATCATCTTTATCCGCCTGTTCGGCTATTGCAGCCCAGTGGACAAGTCCCAGATAGAAAGTGGCATTTACCCAATTGAGATCACCGTAAATAGCCTTGTTGTAATGAGCAATCTGCCAGTCGGCCACCCGCCGCATCGACTGCTTCACTTCTGTTTTAACAAATGTCTGCGCAACTGTAGTACACAAATAGCCCATGCATAGGGCAAGGGTTAAAAGTAATTTCTTCATAATACTATAATTTTGTTTAAGACAAAGATACCGGGCTTTATGGACTTAATAGAGTCATATTTTCCGTTTAAGCTGCTCTTATCTTCCATAAAGAAAGAAAAAAGCAGCTTTTTGAACAACTCTACTAACTAACCCAATTACTGAACACCCGATCTACGAGTATTCAATCTCTTATCTACTAACAAGCCGTCAATGATCTTCAACCCGAATTTCACTTGACGTTTTGCCTTAAACTTCAAAAGAAATAAGTCAACGGTTCCTTCAAGCGTCTTCTTATTTCCTACATTGACAAAGGTAGGATACAAGGCTTTTGAACCATTGGAATGGAGACGGTCGTAAGTCAGATTCTCCATTGCATTCATGTGTTGCAACTCCACGCCGACAAACTCATAATCCTGTTGATTGTAAGGTAAAGCAAAACTGAATGCGTTGACTGCACGCAGATCAACACCTTTTACCTGAATTTCAATAATCTCATCTTTGTCATATACTTGTTTCGAGGTGCTTATCTCAATCGTACCGTCCACCTTTTCCGTACCACGGTTATCAACACCGCCTTCAAGCTGCGTGGCGACCACCGAAATATCATAAGCGTCAATCAGACCGTTCTTATTGATATCACCATTGCTGATGTATCCTTCAAAATCGGAATCGCCCTTTCTCAGTCCTGTATAATTGGTATAAGATGTCAGGTCATTGCCGTCAATCTTACCGTCGACGTTAATGTCTCCTTGAAGATAGCTTTCCGTTCCGGGCACCTTGAATACATAGATTTCCTTACCGGAGCCGTAGTTGCCGACTGCTTCTGTAACGGATAGTTTGATATAGCGGGTAGTAGGATGTTGGGTGAAATTGAATACCTTCACCTCATCGTCACGCTGCCATTCAAATGTTCCGGCTTCCGTCCACTGTTCTTTGTTCATACTATAAGAAACGGTTCCTTTCAGCAATGTTCCGTTACCGGCGTTTGTACGTGGCAGGTAGTGGAATTTATCCAGTTGGTTGACAGTCACCAGGTCCATAACCAGTTCGAACGGAACGGCTTTTTCCCCGTATTTCGAGTGCCAGATATCTCCGGACTCTACAAAGTCGAACAGACGTTTCACGCCTACTCTTCCTTGCGAAGCGGCCGTACATTCGCCCCTGATACCACGGATAGCAAATTCAAGCGGATCGGACTTGGTCGCAGCACCGAACTCTGTCCAGGCGGAAGCTCCGTCTTTATTGACAGCACGTATTTTAAATGAGTAGGGCGTTTCGGGAGTCAGGTCTCCAAACAGTAGTTCCGTATCCTTTATCGTAGTATATAGCATATTCATAAAGTCAATCTCATAGAAATCGGCATTGGCCACTTTATCCCATGTCGGTTTCAAGGTATAGGCTTCCGTATTGTCGGCAGTAACCCGGGCAACAGGAGCTGCCAGAGTTCCGGAAGTGATCCGATAGCGGTCTTCGGGAACAAAACGGAATCCCTCAATGCGCAATGTCGTAGTATTGGCCGTAATATCGGTGGCACCCAATTTCACCAAAAGTTGCGGGTTCTTGGTGATAACGGTCTTTTCAAACTCGCTTCCCTTAGTCGCAAACCGATTCAGATCGGGAGCCTCATCGTAGAAGAAGACGTTTTCACCCTTTGCAAATTCATCTTTCGAAGCGGCCTTTGTCAGTTTCACTTTTTTCTTTCCCACTTGTGCCGTCACTTTTTTCGGCAGAGAAGTGACATTGATTCTGAACTCTGTAACCTTTTCTTTCACAAAGCCCGTAAAATCACCCTTTGCCGGATGAATGGTCACAGTAACGTCATTCTTGCTGCCAACCTCGGACTCAATATTGGTTGTTACTCCTTTACCCCGTTTGTATTCTTCGGATACACCGTCGTCGTCATATTCGGTAAAAGAACTCTTGCCGTACGGGTAAAGCTCATAGATACGGATTCCTTTATCAATCTCATTTACATTATTATTAGGATTCGTCAGCGGAATAATCGCTCCGTTCTTCACGAATACGGGAAGCTTCCAGAGAGGAGCTGCAAAATTGTTGAGTATGCGGTTCCCGTCGTATTTTTCGCCCGTAAAATAATCAATCCATACACCTTCGGGCAAGTAAATGCCGTTACGGATATCATTTCCCTGCTCGTCAGCTTTGGTTGCCTGATAGATAGGAGCAACCAGAAAATAAGGCCCGTACAGATATTGGTACTGTGTAGCCGTACCCTGAGTATAGGCATTCGGGTATTCCAGAAACATCGCTCTTATCATCGGCATACCGTCTACGGCTTCCTTAGCGATACTGTAAGCATAAGGCATCAGTTCCGACTTCAGTTTCAGATACCAGCGGTTAATGGAGGTTGCCGGTTCTCCCAAGGCGTGCGGATATTTCTCATTCGCTCCCCAACCGTCCATGTTCAGTTCCATTGGAGTAAACGTTTTCCATTGGAAATCACGGGTATTCACCTGCACATTCCTGCCACCGAAAATACCGTCCATGTCAGAAGTGATATTCGGCTGACCGGACAGTCCCGAGCCGATATAGGTCGGGATGTGGAAACGGATATATTCCCATACGCCTCCCGTCTGGTCACCCGACCAGATGCCCGCATAGCGCTGTGTGCCCGCCCAGCCGTCAAGGGAGATGATAAACGGTCTGGCGTCACTTCCGTAGTAAGGCATTATATGTCCAACGTCGGCTACTCCGTTCAATCCGAAAGAATAGCCGGCACCGACCCAGGCTACATCCGTTTTCAACACGCGTACTCCGGCATCCCTTACTTCTTTCACAATATCTCTCTGCAGCAAAGCGCTCACTCCTTCCTTAGGGTGCAGGTCAGACTGTGTCCACAGGCCGATTTCCACTCCGTTCTGACGAGCATAGTCACCCAGACTTTTCAGATTTTGTATATTACCGTCCAATGTTTCCGTCTGTCCGTAGCCGGCTCCATAGCCGTCGTTCGGAAGCAGCCAGCCCAACGGCATGTCATGGTTCTTATAACGGTCGATTACCGCACGTGCAGAGAACTGATAATTGTTCTTCTCGCCGTTCAACGATTCTTTGATTCCGCCGTTGTCCTTCTGGCTCTCTTTATATCGCTTTCCGTCTTCAAACAGAATGCCTTTCTCGTTTTCTGTCCAATAGTCACGGTTATAAGCGTTCAGATGTCCCTGATAGAAACCGAATTTAGGTAACAACACGGGATTTCCTGTCAGTTGGTAGAAGTCATTCAACAGAGCTACCGCACCGTCATTAATCATGTAGAACACATCCAGATAGTCTGATTCGTGAGACAATTTCACCTTTCCCTCTTCGGATGCTCCGAAGTCGTACTTCCCTTTTTTGAAGGTATACCACATCATACCGTAGCCGTTGGTAGACCAGTAGTAAGGGGTAGGAGAGGCGACTCCCCCGTCTGTCCAACTGTTCTGGTTCTCGATAGAAATCACCTTACCCTTATGGGAGAACCGACCGTTCTGAACACCGCCACCGTAGAAGTATTCCTGCGGATTCTCTTTCAATGTCAGGGTTACTTTCCCTTTCTCAAAAAGAGGCGCTTCCAGTTCTTCCACTACAACAGTATTGGTTGCCAGATTAGTTACCTTAAGCAAGGATGTCTTTTTATCCAGCCGGACTTTTATCTTTCCGGTAGTGAGGAAAACAAAATCTGTATTCTCTTCCAAATCCAGCTTTGAAACCGCCTTTCTGGGATTGTCGACTAATATCTGCGCCGCCGGCTTTGCTTGAGGATCCCGGATCACGCTTCCTGAGTTGTCCTGAAATACACGGAAGATATTTTCTCCGTAGAAGTCCAGTGTCATACGCTGGCTATTGGGGAATAGTATTTCAACGGTGGTGGGGTTTATCTTTTTGGCACCGACAATGGGAGACAACACTTCTGTCTCTATCGCATTATTATATAACCTAGCCTGTATTAATGAAGGAGGTAACATCACAGATAGCCCCAATACAAACAAAAGTGATTTCTTCCATCTACTTGTTGTAGTTAGATTTCTCATATATTTTACAAATTAATGAATAATGTGAATCAGTTGCTAAAAATCAGTTGCTATATGCAACTAACAACAGTCACAAACCTAATAATTAAATTTTCTTTCTATTATACTCTTATTTTATTAATCAAATATAGCTTTCTCAGATAGACGTACCACCTGCCTACAATTATTCTTCAATTCAAATACGACTACCCGGTTAATACCTTTAGCTAGTATAGCAGCTGGTACCGGAATAGTCCGCTGAGAAATATTCTCCCAAAAAGAACCTATATACTGCCCGTTTATCCAGACTTCTCCCATTCCCCAGCCCGAAGTATCTAAAAAGATATCTGTCGGAGTTTCTATCTCAAAAGTACCGCGATAGAAGCAAGGAGACTGTTTTGTTTGACAAGGGGTAAACTGGAGTTCTTCCACGTCACAGTCACGTATCAGGAGAGGTGTCATTTTCCAGTTCTCTATTTCAACATCTTCTAAAGTGATACTCCCGAAAAGTCCCTTGGAATTGTCCAATATCTCAGGTCCATAAGTAATACGCCCTATATTCTCTGCATAAAGTTGCAGATGATGTGTACCCGTAGAAACAGTCAGCTTAATATTCTTCTGATTATCAGTGATCCAGCCTTGCAATTTTCCATCAACATAGACTGAGGCATAGTCCCGAATATTCTCTACCGCCAATATTGGATCCACACCCTCCACAGTAATCTCCGCCTCATATAAAGCATAGCCGAACTCAATGCCCAATTCATTCATCGGCAGCAATCCCTCTGATTCCTGAACATCACCATACACTTGCTCTAAAGCCGCGACTTCCTGCATCGGAATCTCCTGTGCAGATAAAGTCAGTAAGGACAGGCAAAATAAACAACATATAAATAATTCTCTTCGCATAACTATTTTATTAAAAAGGATTGAATAAACTCTTCTTTTACAGTTGCTCGGGGAGCAAATTGGCCACTCTTCACATATTGATCAATACTCTTCAGCAATTGTTGAGTAGCAGGACGTTTATCCAGGTCTTTCCGAGTATCAACAGCCAATACCAACAGTTTACCATTGTTTACCCTAGCCTCAAAGCCAATCCCTAGTTTCTGATTGGTTTCATAGCTATCTATTACCTGGATAAACGGACGAAGTTCTTGCGGAGTATCCGTCATATCAATCACTTTTGCATTCGTCAGAATATCCCACCACTGCCAATCAAGATGCTTTTCAGTGATGAAGTCTGCAAACATGGGCTGATCGGCATGAATAAGACAACCCAGTGTCGTTGGTGCCCATTTGAACATAATCGGATTCCAAAAATGATTGTGAAATACAGACTTACGCCCTTTCACTTTGTTCGGCTTCGGACAAAGAACAACTTTTTTCCCTTCTTGGAGATATTGTTTCGCTTTCGCATCATAGGTTGTTGTATATAATACATCAGGCGTTGTCTGCATCAAATCTTTATGATGGGGATAGACCCATATATCCCAACTATTATGAACTTTGTCACCAACGGACAGATGTATGGTTAATTTCTGCGGAGCAGTCACCGAATTCAACATATACTGAAACGTTCCAAGTGGAAAGACACCATAGTTTCCTATTCTTTGTGTCTTCAGTCTACCGGATTTCAGAACTCTGCCGGAAGCATCGGTAATCCACCACTTAGCTTTTGCACTTTTCAAGATAGAGGGACTATAATTATACACTTCTGCCTTCCCTTCAAAAGTTTCATCACAATAATAGGCTCGTTTAGGAAAACGTAGTAAAGCAACAGTGGGTGCACAAAACTCACGGAATTTTTCAGGAGTAATCAAACCTTTAGACTCCCAAAACGGGTCGAGAATACCAACCGGAGCATATCCCTGTCCTGTAAAATCATTCAAGGCCAGAAGTTGAAAACCGGATTTAAGAGAAGTACGAAGTTCAGCTTCAATAACATCTTTATATTCCAGTACAGTCTGAGCCCCTGATACACGGAAGAAATCATCTGCTTGATCCAACATACCGTTTGCCGCCAATGATTCACGGAAAACTTCAAAGTTTCGAGCTTGAACCGGACCGGTAAAATTTGGAATCTCCTTGAAGTTAGGATATATGCAACGCTGTCCCGACTCATGAGAGATCACAGGCACATCAATGCCCAATTCTTTATTTTTATCCCAATCAGTATATGGCCGTCCTTCGTATATAGCCATATGTCCTTTAGGCGTTTGATGAGTGATGTAAAATTGGTCAGACTTCACACGTGTACGGGCTGTCGAACCACTAAATAGCCTGCGTTTGTCACTGCCCCTCCCATAATGGGTTAGTTCTTCTATAAAATCAAAATTACCGGTTATCTCATTACCATTACAGTAAAGAACAAAAGAGGGGTGATTACCATATTCTTTCAAGATAGCTTTTTGTTCACGACGGAAAAAGTCATAACGTTTCTCATCCGGTTCGGCATCCTTTCCCCACATCGGCATTTCCACTTCCAGATAAATTCCTAGTTTATCCGCTGTCCGAAATGCCGCAGCAGGTGGACACCAGGAATGGAAACGCATATGGTTCATCCCATAATCTTTCAGAATCGTTAATATACGTTCCCACGAAGCATCATCCACTGGAGCATAACCTGTTTTAGGAAATACTGCATTTTCTACTGTTCCACGCAAATGTACCCGATGACCATTAATCAGAATATTGTCTCTATCTGCCTTTATTTCACGCATTCCGAAGGTAGCGGACTGTGTATGTTGATAGTTTGTACTACCCGTAGTCGTTGCCAGATCACATTGCAACGTATAGAGATTAGGAGTAAACTCATCCCACAACCGAATATCTTTACCTAACGCTATGATATCTTCTACGTAAAATACTGAATCATTCCCAGAAACCATTGTCTCTCTAGTCTGCTTATATTGTTCGCCGGAAATTGTAAAAAATGCCTTCCCTGTAACGAGTTTATGAGTGTGATTCAATATCTTCATCCTGACTTTGACTGAATGCTCCGATACATTCGGATACAGTTGCATATCCTCAATATATACAGGATCAAGAGCTACCAGTTTCATTTCCCCCAAAATCCCATTCCAGTTTATTTGAGTATATTCCGAATGAGCATGATCCCATTTATGGGTATTGTATTGATAACGATTATCAACGCATACAGTAATAAGATGCGTCTTACCCGGTTTCACGAAATCTGTCAGTTCGTGATTGTGGGGAACACTGATATAGTCTATTTTACTGACTTCCTTTGTGTCTACATAAATAGAACTCAACCAGTGTACGCGTTCGAAAGATATAAAAATACGTTTGCCTTTCCACTCTTTTGGAATAGTTATTTCACGTTGATACCAAGCCGGCCCCATATACTCATACACACGAGTCAAACGGTCAATGTGACGATAAGGAGATTTATAACCAATTTTATAGTCATCCGTAATCCCTGGTAGAAGGATGCTCTCCTGCAAGCGATGCATATAACGAATATCCAAAGAACCTGTCCGTTGTACTTTGCGTCGTAGTCGAAGAACTCGTTGCTTGTAACGACCT
>OHAO01001911.1_pt1 | contig 13583 bp, 7 predicted proteins | sample 1577151 | NCBI WGS metagenome assembly OHAO01 (sample SAMEA3541585, study PRJEB24748) | human gut metagenome | biome: human gut; feature: human-associated habitat; material: faeces | place: China | collected 2012 | reverse complement strand
TCGGAAAATCGGGTGTCTATGCACGGTCGGTTTTCCTCAAAGCGCACTTCTTCGGACAGCCGTTCAAGGTGCTGAAGGTGGACAAGACGCTGGTGGACTATTACACCAAGCTATCGGATTTTCATGCGCAGTTCCGCGCCGTGGGTACGAACTACAACCAAGTCGTAACCGGATACAACGCCTCCTGTTACGAAAATATATTTGGTCATTGTTTTCACCCTCTCTTTCCTTAAGCTGTCATAATCCTTCCATCCCTGTACCGTTTACAGACAGGAGTAACCCATCAGGCTTTCATCCACTTCCCGGGCTGCCTCTCTTCCTTCCCGGATTGCCCAGACAACAAGGGACTGTCCGCGGTGCATATCGCCTGCGGTAAAAACATGCGGTACGTTCGTCTGATATTTTCCTGCCTCGGTATTTACGTTGGTGCGTGCATTCAGCTCTACCCCGAACGCATCTGCAATTCTCTTTTCACACCCTAAAAATCCGGCTGCAATCAGCACCAGCTCTGCCGGAAGAATCTGTTCGGTTCCTTCGATTTCCTTCATGATTCTTCTTCCGGTCTTCTTATCGGTTTCCCCGTGCAGCTTAACGGTTTTCACTGCCGTCAGCTCCCCTTTTTCATTCTTAATGAACTCCTTGACTGTAGTCTCATAGATCCGGGGATCCTTTCCAAACTGATCAATTGCTTCCTCCTGACCGTAATCCACCTTACAGACACGGGGCCATTCCGGCCATGGATTGGATTCCGCCCTCTGATCCGGTGCTTTTGGCATCATCTCGATCTGGACAACGCTCTTTGCTCCCTGCCGGATTGCCGTTCCGACACAGTCGTTTCCGGTATCACCGCCACCGATAATCACCACATTTTTTCCTTTGGCACTGATCCAGTTCTTAGAAGCCTTACGGATATCCATATTGGCATCCAGAAGTGATTTGGTTGCCGATTTCAGGTATTCCACCGCAAAATAGATTCCGGATGCATCCCTGCCCGGTGCATCAATGTTTCTGGCATTTGCAGAACCACAGGTCAGAATCACGCGGTCAAACTCTTCCATAATCTTCGCAGCCGAATATTCCGGATTTTCTCCGCCCACCTCTGCATTCGTGACAAATGTGATTCCTTCCTGCTTCATGACCTCAATCTTTCGTTCCACGAAACGTTTTTCCAGCTTCATATTCGGAATTCCATACATCAGAAGCCCGCCAGGACGGTCGGAACGTTCAAATACGGTGACCGAGTGTCCTCTTTTATTTAGCTGATCCGCTGTTGCCAGACCGCTCGGTCCCGATCCGATGACCGCTACCTTCTTGCCGGTTCTGGTTCTTGGCGGTTTCGGATCTGCGTATCCGTTCTGATATGCATATTCAATAATGGACAATTCATTTTCCTTTGTGCAGACCGGATCACCATGCAGGCCGCAGGTACATGCCGCCTCACACAATGCCGGACACACTCTTCCGGTGAATTCCGGGAAGTTATTCGTCTTTTTCAGACGGTTATACGCCTGCTTCCAGTTACCGGTATATACAAGATCGTTCCATTCCGGCACCAGATTATGAAGGGGACATCCGCTTGTCATCCCCATTAAGGTCATACCCGACTGGCAGAACGGCACGCCGCATTCCATACATCTGGCTGCCTGCTCCTGTTGATGATCCCTTGATAACGGAGTATGAAATTCATTGAAGTTCTTAATTCTCTCATGAGGCTTCACTGCTTTGGAAACCTCTCTGTCATATTCTAAAAATCCAGTTGGTTTTCCCATTATAATGTACCTCCTAAGGCTTCATATTCTTTTGGAATAATCTTTTTAAACTTCGGTATATATTCCTCAAAATGTGTTAAGATTTCTTTTCCCTTCGGGGAATCGGTTGCTTTCACATGCTCTTCAAGCAATGTCTTTAATTCTGCAATATCCTTTTCCTTCTGAAGCTCACCAAAGTTAATCAGTTCCTTATTCAGTCTGGTATATAAATCAAAGTCCTCATCGAGTACATAAGCGATACCGCCGCTCATTCCGGCTGCGAAGTTCTTGCCGGTTTTACCTAAGACAACCACACGTCCGCCGGTCATGTATTCGCATCCATGATCGCCGACACCTTCTACAACAGCACGGGCACCGGAGTTACGGACACAGAACCGTTCTCCTGCCACACCGTTAATGAACGCCTTACCACTGGTTGCACCATAGAGCGCCACATTTCCGACAATGATGTTTTCATCTGCTGCAAATCGTGCATCCTTCGGAGGATAAACAATAATCTTTCCTCCGGAAAGTCCCTTGCCAAGGTAATCGTTGCTGTCTCCGCAAAGCGTAAGCGTCAGTCCTTTCGGGATAAAGGCGCCGAAGCTCTGTCCTCCTGCTCCCTGACATTTCACAACATAGCTGTCTTCCGCAAGGCTGTTCTTATACTGTCTGGTGATTTCCGCACCAAACAGAGTACCAAAGGTACGGTTGACGTTGCTGACCTGAACCTCGATGGATTTCTTTCTGCCCTCCTTCAATGCCGGTCCAAGCTTTTTGAGAAGAATCTTTTCATCCAGAGTCTTATCCAGTTCAAAGGAATAGATCTGCTTCTGATCAAAAACAGCCTTCTCATGATCCGCTGCATAAGGATTATCAAGGATATTGGAAACATCAATGTGCTCCGCAATTCCCTGTAAATGATCCTTCTTCTTCAGCAGATCCGTACGTCCTACCAGTTCATCCACACTGCGGACGCCCAGTTTACTCATATATTCACGCAGCTCCTGCGCAATAAATCTCATAAAGTTGATGACATATTCCGGTTTGCCGGCAAACCGCTTACGAAGCTCCGGATTCTGGGTTGCAATACCAACCGGACAGGTATCCAGGTTGCAGACACGCATCATGACACATCCCATGGTTACAAGCGGAGCGGTTGCAAAACCGAACTCCTCTGCACCCAGGATGGCTGCAATTGCAACATCACGGCCACTCATCAGTTTACCATCCGTCTCAATACGGACTTTGTTACGCAATCCATTCATAATCAGGGTCTGATGTGTTTCCGCAAGACCAAGCTCCCACGGAAGTCCTGCATTGTGTATGGAGGTCTTCGGTGCTGCGCCTGTTCCACCATCATAACCGGAAATCAGAATAACCTGTGCACCAGCCTTGGCAACACCGGCCGCAACCGTACCGACACCTGCTTCTGATACCAGTTTAACCGAAATTCCGGCATTCTTATTCGCATTCTTCAGGTCATAAATCAACTGTGCCAGGTCTTCAATCGAATAAATATCATGATGCGGCGGTGGGGAAATCAGACTGACACCCGGTGTGGAATGTCTGGTCTGTGCAATCCACGGGTAAACCTTTTTACCCGGAAGATGTCCACCTTCACCGGGCTTTGCTCCCTGTGCCATCTTGATCTGGATTTCCTTCGCACTTACCAGATACTCACTGGTTACTCCGAATCGTCCGGATGCCACCTGTTTAATTGCGGAACACTTATTTAATCCATCCTTGCCAATCGTCAGACGGTCAATGCTCTCACCACCTTCACCGGAATTGGATTTGCCATGAAGGGTATTCATGGCAATCGCCAGTGTCTCATGTGCTTCCTTGGAAATGGAACCATAGGACATCGCACCGGTTTTAAACCGGGTTACGATGGAATCCACATCCTCGACTTCATCAATCGGAACCGGCTCTGCTGCGTAGTTAAAGTCCAGAAGGCCTCTTAAATTCCGCACATTGTCCTCTTCGTTAACGAGATCCGTGTATTGTTTAAATAAGGAATAATCTCCTTTCTTTGTGGATTCCTGAAGCAGATGGATGGTCTGTGGATTGTACAGATGCTCCTCTCCACCGGAACGCATTTTATGTCTTCCCGGGCTGTCCAGTGTCAGATCGTTTTCAAGACCAAGCGGATCAAAGGCTTCGGTATGAAGTTCTTCGATCTGTTTCTGGATATCTTTCAGGGTAAGACCGCCCACACGGCAGACCGTGTTGGTAAAGTACTTATCAATGACAGAAGAATCAATACCGATTGCTTCAAAGTTCTTGGAGCCCTCATAGGACTGGATGGTGGAAATACCCATCTTGGACGCAATCTTGACAATACCATGTAAAACAGCAGAATTATAATCATCCACGGCTGCATAGTAATCCTTGTTGAGCATGTTGTTTTCAATCAGTTCCTTTACGGTATCGAGTGCCAGATACGGGTTGATTGCACACGCACCGTAGCCTAACAGCGTTGCAAAGTGATGTACCTCTCTGGGTTCACCGGACTCCAAGATCATGGCAACGCTGGTCCTCTTCTTGGTTGCAACCAGATATTGCTGCAACGCGGAAACCGCAAGCAAAGAAGGAATTGCCATATGATTTTCATCCACGCCACGGTCTGACAGAATCAGGATATTGGCGCCTTCCTTATATGCCCGGTCCACCTCAATAAACAGATGATCAATCGCCTTTTCCAGGCTCATGCTCTTATAGTAAATGATCGGGACCACTTCCACATGGAAGCCGTCTTCCTTCATATTTTTAATCTTTAACAGGTCGGTATTGGTCAGAATCGGATTGTTGACACGTAATACCTTGCAGTTGCGCGCCTTTTCTTCCAGAAGGTTTCCGTCCTCACCGATAAACACGGTAGTCGAAGTAACAATCTCTTCACGAATGGCATCAATCGGCGGATTGGTAACCTGTGCAAAAAGCTGCTTAAAATAATGGAACAGCGGCTGATGGTGTTTGGAAAGCACAGCAAGCGGGGTATCAATCCCCATGGCTGCAATGGCTTCCTGTCCGTTTCTTGCCATCTGTAAAATACTGTTGCGGTAATCCTCGTAGGTATAACCAAATGCCTTCTGCAGACGCTGACGCTCTTCATAGGTATATTCCGGAACCTTTTCGTTCGGAATATGCAGATTCTTTAACTCTACCAGATTGCTGTCAAGCCATTCTCCGTAAGGCTGTCTGGATGCATACTGCTCCTTTAAGGCATCATCATCAATCATCTCACCCTTTACGGTATCGACTAGCAGCATCTTACCGGGACGGAGACGATCCTTTCTTAAGATATGCTCCGGAGCAACCGGAAGCACACCAACCTCGGAGGAAAGGATGAGCTGATGATCATCGGTAATATAATAACGGGAAGGACGAAGTCCGTTACGGTCAAGCACCGCTCCCATAATATCTCCATCGCTGAACAGAATGGACGCCGGACCATCCCACGGCTCCATCATCGTTGCATAATAATTATAGAAATCTTTCTTTTTCTGGGACATGGTACGGTTATTCACCCATGGCTCCGGAATGGTAATCATTACGGCCAGCGGCAACGGCATACCGCTCATCACCAGAAATTCCAGTGTATTATCAAGCATTGCGGAATCGGAACCGGAAGAATTAATCACAGGAAGTACCTTATATAATTCTCCCTTTAAATATTCGGATTCCATCGTTTCTTCTCTTGCGAGCATCTTGTCCGCATTACCGCGGATGGTATTGATCTCACCATTGTGCACGATGAACCGGTTCGGATGAGCCCTTTCCCAGCTCGGATTCGTGTTGGTAGAGAATCGGGAATGTACCAGTGCGATTGCAGAACAGTAATCCTCGCTCTGCAGATCCGGATAAAAGGTACGAAGCTGTTTTACCAGGAACATTCCTTTATAGGCAATCGTTCGTGAGGAAAGCGTTACTACATAGGTATTCTCTGTACTTTGTTCAAAAATTCTTCTTATGATATACAGCTTCCGGTCAAAATCAATGCCCTTTTCTGTCTCTGCCGGTTTCTTCACAAATCCCTGCATAATATATGGCATACAGTCAATCGCTCTTTGTCCGAGTACCTCCGGTACGGTCGGAACCACACGCCAGCCCAGGAATTCGAGTCCTTCTTTTTCCACGATGATTTCAAACATCTTTTTGCTTTGGTTTCTTTTTAATTCATCCTGTGGGAAGAAGAACATTCCCACACCGTACTCCCGTTCCTTCGGAAGTACAATTCCGGCTTCCTTGCAGGCCTTTACAAAGAACTTGTGGCTGATCTGCAGCAGGATTCCTACTCCGTCACCGGTCTTTCCCTCTGCGTCCTTACCGGCACGGTGCTCCAGGTTTTCTACGATGCTCAACGCATCGGATACGGTCTTATGCGTTTTTCTTCCTTTCATATCTACAATTGCACCGATACCGCAGTTATCATGTTCAAATGAAGACCGGTACAAAGCAGGCTGTGGAAGATCTTTCTTCGTGTCAAACATAATTGTTCTCCTTTCATTTCACCCTTATAAAATAAACCTAACCCTATTTTTGTCCCTCTCACTAAATTCATGTTTCGCTTTCGCTTGCATTCATTAAGTGTTCCGGACCGGTTCGCACTAAGTTCAAGCTTCATCTTACGATTTGCTTTCACTAAGTGTTCTACACAAATAATCGCATCCACATTCCTCATTTTGCTTTACAGGAATTTCCTGTAAAGCAAAATAAGGAGCCTGTAGAGGGCACTTATCCCTCAACAGACTCCTTTGTCTTTTCCTGTATACAATAATGCAATTTTTATCTAAGCGCCATTTTAAACGGTTTCTACAGTGATGTCAATAGAAATTTGACATTTTTCTCAATTCTGCATTACTTCCTAATTAATGCGTTTTTCCGTATGCCGTTTATCGGAAAATTTTTTCTGATTTTTTTAAAAAACCTATTGACAACCGGAAATTTTAGGTCTAAAATCCGAACTATCATAAGCAAAGGCGCTATGAGGTTTATCCTTGTGGCGTCTTTTTTTATGTGGAAATTGTTTTCCTTAAAGCGCTGCACAAGACGCGCATCTTGTGCAGCCACCCTCAAAACAGAATTGGTTTTGAGCTATCACAACAATTTTAAAGGAGGCCATTTATGAGAAGTAATGTACCAGAAATTTTCGGAAGTATGGTATTCAACGATGCCATAATGAGAGATAAACTTCCTAAAGACATTTACAAATCCTTAAAAAAGACCATCGAGGATGGCAAAGATTTAGATATTACTGTAGCCAATGTGGTTGCCATTGCCATGAAGGACTGGGCAATCGAAAAAGGAGCTACCCATTATACACACTGGTTCCAGCCGATGACCGGGATCACCGCTGAAAAGCATGACAGCTTCATTTCTCCACAGAATGACGGACGCATCATCATGGAGTTCTCCGGTAAAGAGCTGATCAAAGGCGAACCGGATGCATCCAGCTTTCCTTCCGGCGGCTTACGTGCCACCTTTGAAGCAAGAGGCTATACCGCATGGGATCCTACCTCTTACGCTTTCGTAAAGGACGGAGTGCTTTGTATTCCTACCGCATTCTGCTCCTACGGCGGTGAAGCACTGGATAAGAAGACACCTCTTCTCCGCTCCATGGAAGCCCTTGGCGAACAGGCCGTCCGTGTATTACGTCTCTTCGGTAACACCGATGCAAAGCGTGTCATCACAACGGTTGGTCCCGAGCAGGAATACTTCCTTGTAGATAAGGACTTATACGAGCAGAGAAAAGACCTTGTTTACTGCGGGCGTACCTTATTTGGTGCGATGGCACCGAAGGGTCAGGAAATGGAGGATCACTACTTTGGAGCGATCAAGCCAAGAATTTCCGCTTTCATGAAGGAATTAAACGAAGAATTATGGAAGCTGGGTATTTTAGCGAAAACCGAACATAACGAAGTATCGCCTGCACAGCATGAGCTGGCACCGATCTTCTCTACTACCAATATTGCAACCGACCACAACCAGATCACCATGGAAATCATGAAGAATGTAGCAAAGAGACATAATCTGGTCTGCCTGCTTCATGAAAAGCCGTTCAAGGGTGTGAACGGAAGTGGTAAGCATAACAACTGGTCTTTGACAACCGACACCGGTGTCAACCTGTTAGAGCCCGGTAAATCTCCTTATGAAAATGCACAGTTCCTCTTATTCTTATCCGCAGTCATCAAAGCGGTGGATGAATATCAGGATCTGATGAGAGTTTCCGTTGCATCTGCTGAAAATGATCATCGTCTGGGCGCTAACGAAGCACCTCCGGCTATCATTTCCATGTTCCTTGGAGATGATCTGGAAGCTATCCTGGAAGCCATCGAAAGCGGTAAGCCATATAACGGAAGCGGTATTGAAAAGATGGAAATCGGTGTTCATGTACTTCCTTCCTTCCCGAAGGATACGACAGACCGTAACCGTACTTCACCGTTTGCCTTTACCGGTAACAAGTTCGAGTTCCGGAGCCTTGGTTCTTCCCAGTCGATCTCCGGACCGAACATCATTCTCAATACCATTGTTGCAGAGGAATTAAAGCAGTTTGCGGATGAGCTCGAGGGTGCGGAGGACTTCACCGAAAAGCTCAACGAACTCATTAAAAAGACCATTAAGGAGCATAAGAGAATTATCTTTAACGGTGACGGATATTCGGATGAGTGGAAAGCAGAGGCCAAAAAGAGAGGTCTTCTGAACTTAAAGACTACCGTAGATGCCCTTCCTACCTTCCTTGCACCGAAGAATGTAGAACTCTTCACCAAGCATAAAATCTTTACCGAAAAGGAAATGGAATCCAGATACGAGATCTTACTGGAAACCTACAGCAAGGTTATCAACATTGAAGGTCTTACTATGGTTGACATGGCAAAGAAACAGATTCTGCCTGCTGTAAATTCCTATATCGGAAACCTCGCTTCCACTGCAAAGAAGAAGCTGTCGGTTACCGAAGGTTTATCCTGCAGGATGGAAAAAGATCTGCTTGAAAAGCTTTCTGTACTGGAAGATTCTGCTTATGACAAAGCAAATAAACTGGCTGCTCTCCTTGAAGAAGGCGGAAAGATTTCCGATGGCCTTGCTCAGGCAACCTTCTATAAGGATCAGATCCTTCCTGCTATGGAAGCATTAAGAAGCGACTGTGATGCACTCGAAGTAGATACTGCAGAAAGCTCCTGGCCGTTCCCGCAGTATGGTGATCTGCTGTTCCATATCTGATCGTAAATAAAAATAAATAGAATAATGACGGTAACTATTCCACACCTCAAACATGGTTCCGGATAGTTATACATAAAAACGACACAATGGCGTGTATACTTTCTAAAGTATGCACGCTGTTTTGCTTCATAAGGTAAAATGGCGTATAAAATGAATCATACTTTTCAGGTATTCCACATCATGTGTCAAAAAGGAGGAGATGTATTATGACAGAAGAAATTTTAAGTGCCGTAAGCAGTGAAGTTTTCAGCGTCTGGTTCTTGATTGGCGCAGCGCTGGTGTTCTGGATGCAGGCCGGTTTTGCAATGGTGGAGGCTGGTTTTACCAGAGCCAAGAATACCGGTAACATCATCATGAAGAATTTGATGGATTTTTGTATTGGTACTGTAGTATTTATTTTAATTGGTTTCAGCCTCTTACTTGGTGAGGATCTGGTCGGTCTCATTGGTAAGCCGGGGTTTGATATTTTCACCAGCTACGCAGACTTTGACTGGTCCAATTTCGTATTCAACCTGGTATTCTGTGCAACGACTGCAACCATCGTTTCCGGCGCCATGGCAGAAAGAACCAAATTTTTATCCTATTGTATTTATTCCGCAGTAATTTCTGCATTGATCTACCCCATTGAGGCACACTGGATCTGGGGCGGCGGCTGGTTATCCCAGTTAGGCTTCCATGATTTTGCAGGCTCCTGTGCCATCCACATGGTTGGTGGTATTTCCGCATTAATCGGTGCTGCTCTCTTAGGCCCCCGTATCGGTAAATACACAAAGGATGAAAGCGGCAAAATCATAAAGGTAAATGCTTTCCCCGGTCACAACATTACAATCGGTGCACTCGGTGTATTCATTCTCTGGCTCGGCTGGTATGGCTTTAACGGTGCTGCAGCCACAAGCGTAGAGCAGCTCGGCTCCATTTTTGTAACAACGACCATTGCTCCTGCAATTGCTACCGTTGTATGTATGATTTTTACCTGGATTAAGTATGGCAAGCCCGATGTTTCCATGTGTCTGAATGCATCCCTTGCAGGTCTTGTTGCAATAACTGCCGGCTGTGATGTAACCGATGCTTTCGGTGCCATTGTTATTGGTGCCGTATCCGGTGTTTTAGTTGTATTCGGTGTCTGGCTGTTAGATTACAAGCTCCGCGTTGATGATCCGGTTGGTGCCGTAGCAGTTCACTGCTTAAACGGTATCTGGGGTACCCTGGCAGTTGGTTTATTTGCAACCACCTCTGCTCCCGGAAATGATTCATATACCGGTTTATTCTATGGTGGCGGCTTCCATCTGTTTGGCTTACAGCTTCTTGGCTTTGTCAGTGTTGCTGCCTGGACCGCTGTTACCATTACGATTACCTTCTTAATTATTAAAGCAACCATTGGATTAAGAGTCACGGAAGAAGAAGAAATTGTTGGTCTGGATCCTACCGAGCATGGTCTTGCATCTGCTTATTCCGGATTCAGCATCATGGATATTTCCAACACCATGACAATGGAAACAAATGCCAACACAAGTCTTGGCAGCGATTCCTACGAAGCAGCTTCACCTGCTGCAAAGAACGCTTCCGTAAAGGTTGTTACCGCTCCTGTTTCCCTTGATACAGGTATTCATAAGATTGTGATTATTGCAAAGCTTTCCAGATACGATTACTTAAAGAAAGCCATGAACGACTTAGGTGTTACCGGCATGACCGTTACACAGGTTATGGGTTGTGGTATCCAGAAGGGTGCCGGTGAAATGTACCGAGGCGTTGAAATGGATGCAACCTTACTTCCCAAGGTTAAGGTCGAGGTTGTTGTCAGCAAGATTCCTGTTGAGGATGTCATTGAAGCTGCAAAGAAGGCTCTGTACACCGGACATATCGGTGATGGAAAGATCTTCGTATACAACGTTGACAAGGTTGTAAAGATTCGTACCGGCGAAGAAGATTACGATGCACTTCAGGATGTTGAGTAATCTCTTTACATAGCTCCTATAAATGTTGTTGTGAAAAAGGCCGTTGACTCCGTCAAGGAGCAGCGGTCTTTTGCTGTTTTAACCAGATACTTATTACCAGCATTAATGCCCTGCATATTTTTCCGTTTCCCTGATTCTGGCAAGGGCTCTTGCCATGGCAGCTCTGGTCATATGATATTCACGGATACTCTGCTTCTGACGCAGACGTTCGCTCGCACGTTCGAGAGCCTCTCTGGCACGTTTTTCATCAATCTCTTCCGGTCTTTCCATAGTTTCTGCCAGAAATACCACTCTGTTGTTTGCCACCTGGCAATAGCCACGTCCTACCACAACACAGCTGAAGTCTTCTCCTTCCTGCTTACGAAACCTGGCTTCGCCTTCTGTCACAGCGATCATCAGCTCCTCATGATGCGCCATGACAGCTCTTTCCCCATCCGGTGCCGGAACAATCAGTGAGTTGCACATTCCTTCATAAAATACTCCATTACTGGAAATCATTTTCAGATAAAATTCTGACATTCCAAACTCCTTTCAGCCCAGCCGGAGATATGGACTCCGGCTGAATGAAACGCTGCGTACAGCTACACACAGCTTTGAACAGATTATGTCTGCCTACAGAGCACTTTCCATGCTCTTCGCCTTTTCTGCCACATCCTCAATGGTTCCAACATTAAAGAAAGCAGCCTCCGGATAGGCATCTGCCTCTCCGTTAATAATTGCCTGAAAGCCACGTATCGTATCCTTAAGCGGCACATATTTCCCCGGAATACCGGTAAAGTTTTCTGCCACATGAAAGGGCTGGGAAAGGAATCTCTGAATCTTTCTTGCACGGTTCACCGTGAGTTTATCCTCCTCAGACAGCTCCTCCATACCGAGAATTGCAATAATATCCTGCAGTTCCTTATATTTCTGCAGCATTTCCTGCACCTTTCTGGCTGTTTCATAATGCTCCTGTCCCACTATGTCTGCTTCCAGAATACGTGATGAGGATTCCAGCGGATCAACCGCCGGATAAATTCCCTGTTCAACAATTTTTCTTGAAAGAACAGTGGTCGCATCCAGATGGGCAAATGTGGTAGCCGGTGCCGGGTCTGTCAGGTCGTCGGCCGGCACATAAACTGCCTGTACCGAAGTAACAGAGCCCTTTCTTGTCGACGCAATCCTTTCCTGTAATTCACCCATTTCCGTAGCCAGTGTGGGCTGATAACCAACAGCAGACGGCATACGTCCAAGCAACGCGGATACCTCACTGCCCGCCTGTACATAACGGAAAATATTATCAATAAACAAAAGCACGTTCTGGTTCATTTCATCCCGGAAATATTCTGCCATTGTCAGACCTGTTTCTGCAACTCTCATACGGGCTCCGGGCGGCTCGTTCATCTGACCGAACACAAGCGCTGTCTTTTCAAGAACACCGGATGCCTTCATTTCGGTCCATAGATCATTTCCTTCCCTTGAACGCTCACCGACACCCGTAAAGATGGAATAACCTCCGTGTTCTGTCGCGATATTACGGATCAGCTCCTGGATCAGAACGGTCTTTCCTACACCGGCACCTCCAAACAGTCCGATTTTACCTCCCTTGGCATAGGGCGCCAGAAGATCAATTACCTTGATTCCTGTCTCCAGAATCTCTACCACAGGGCTCTGCTCTTCAAATGTCGGCGGTTTTCTGTGAATACACCACCTTTTACTGTCTGTAACCGGTTCTCCGTCATCAATGGCTTCTCCCAGAACATTAAATAATCTTCCCAGAGTCTTTTCTCCTACCGGAACCGTAATTCCGGCTCCCGTCGGTGTCACCTCCATATCCCTGCAAAGTCCCTCACTGGCAGAAAGCATAATACAGCGGATGATATTATTACCAAGCTGCTTTGCCACCTCCATGACGCATTGCTTTCCCTGATTCTCTACAGTAAGCGCTTCTTTAATATGTGGAAGTGGTCCCTTTTCAAACATTACATCAACGACAGGACCCGATATCTGTATGATTTTTCCTTTTTCCATCACACATTCACCTCTTCTATTCTCCGCTGCAGCATTGCAGCCCGTTTCTTCTTGTTGTTACGTTTTTTGCGCTGTGCACGTGCTCCGCTTGACACCTCAGTAATTTCCTGCGTAATCTGTGCCTGTCTTGCACGATTATACAGAATATTCAAATCATGCAGCAGCTTATCTGCATTATCCGTAGCTGCCTCCATCGCAAGCATCCGGTCATTCTGTTCACTGCAGAAGGCCTCTACCAGAGCTCCATAAATAAAACCTGCCAGATAATTTGGCACGATCATATCTACAGCATCCCTGGCGGAAGGCTCCAGTTTAAATTCTTCCTGATATACATCGGCAGGCGGAGCCGGAAGCTGTTTTCCGGACAATGGCAGAAGCTTTTTATCCTCTGCCTGACACAGCATACTGTTTTCCATACGGGTATAAATAACATGCAGCTCTTCAATTTCGCCTGTCATATATTTTTCAATCAGAATATTGCAGATCCATCTGGCTCTGTCAAAGGTCGGATCCTGAACGGTATAGGTAAAATTCTCTGCAATCGGGATCTTCCGACCTGCAAAATATTGTCTTCCCAGTTCTCCTACCACACTGAAGTAGCCAAAGCCAGATTTTTCAAAACGAAATTTTCCAGATTCGCTTTCGA
>OHAO01001894.1_pt1 | contig 13655 bp, 13 predicted proteins | sample 1577151 | NCBI WGS metagenome assembly OHAO01 (sample SAMEA3541585, study PRJEB24748) | human gut metagenome | biome: human gut; feature: human-associated habitat; material: faeces | place: China | collected 2012 | reverse complement strand
CGGGGCAGTGGATGCCCGGGAACTTCTTCGAGTGGCACATGATAAGCTTCATGTGAACTTTTTTGCCATCCCAGCGGTCGGGATGGTCCATCGCGTCGACGTACCACACGCCGTAGTCGTCGTCGGGAATGTCGATGAGGTCGGGCGTCATGTCGAACGGGCACTCGTCGCCGGTCAGGTAGTCCTCGCTGTTGCCGTCGTTGTCCTCAAGGTAGATGTCCGCGCGGCGGTTGACCATGCGCAGATTGCGCGCGCGCAGGCTCTCTTTGAGCTTGTTGTCGCAGCGGTTGAAGACGATCATGTCCGCGTTCGTGATCTTTTCCATCATGAGCTGACCCATGTTCTTGACGAACAGCTCGAACGTCGGCGCCTGCACGAACGTCATGATCTGATAGAGCACCCAGTTGGCGGGCAGCACCTCGCGGTAGAGCTTTTCCATCTGCCACATGCCGTTGTACTCAATGAGCACCTGCTTGGGGCGGTGCTTCTTTTCGAGCTCCTTGCAGAAGGCGAGCGTCAGCTCCTCTTCGTCGTCCACCGTGACAACGGTGACGTTGTCGAGCGCCTTCTTCTCGTATTCTTCGTCGCCCTCTTCGCAGCGGATCAGAAGCGTCTTGTCCTCGCGGGCAAAGCCGTCCTCCAAAATGCCGTTGATAAAGCTCGTTTTGCCGGAATCGAGGAATCCGGCGACCAGATAAACAGGAATATCCATGCCTTACACTCCAAACAGTTCTGCAAGCTCGTGCTCTTTGAGCTCCGCGCCGATAACGCACAGACGGCCCGTATAGTCGGGATGGCCCGCGCGGACCTCATGTTCTTCGGGCACGTAGTCGAATTCGAGCCAGCCGTCCTCGCCGTTCACGATGCCCTTGGCACGCAGGATGTGGCCGTAGTCGCCGCTGTCCAGCTTGTGGAGCATGTCCTCAAGCGCTTCCTTGCTGAACTTCTTCGGCGTCTCCTTGCCCCAGGAGGAGAAGACGTCGTCGGCGTGGTGATGATGGTGATGGTGGCACTCGCACTCGGGATCGTCGCACTCCTCGCCGTCGTGGTGATGGTGGTGGTGATGCTCGTGCTCGTCGTGCTCGTCATGCTCATGGTCGTGATGATGCTCGTGCTCGTGGTCATGCTCATCCTCATCGTGGTCATGGTGATGCTCGTGTTCATGCTCATGGTCGTGCTCGTCATGCTCATCGTGATGATGGTGATGCTCATGCTCGTGCTCGGCCTCTTCGATCTCGTGCTCGCGGCGCATCTTTTCAAGAAGCTCGTCGCTCAGCGACACCTTCTCGACGGCGGAGAGGATGGTCTTGCCGTCCAGCTCGTCCCACGGAGTCGTCAGAATGGCGGCGTCGGGGTTCTTCTCGCGCAGCATCGCGGCGGCAGCCTCAAGCTTTTCCTGCGAGAGCTTCTGCGTGCGGGAAAGAATGATCGTGCTGGCGGCCTCGATCTGGTTGTTGTAGAACTCACCGAAGTTCTTCATATAGACCTTGACCTTGCTGGCGTCGGCCACGGTGACATAGCTGTTGAGCGTGAGCTCGCCCGGGCACTCGTCGACGGTGCGCTCGACGGCGACGATGACGTCAGAGAGCTTGCCGACGCCGCTCGGCTCAATGAGGATGCGGTCGGGGTGGAACTGCGCCACGACCTCTTTGAGCGCCTTGTTGAAGTCACCGACGAGGGAGCAGCAGATGCAGCCCGCGGACATCTCGGAGATCTCGATGCCGGACTCCTTGAGAAAGCCGCCGTCGATGTTGATCTCGCCGAATTCGTTCTCGATCAGCACGAGCTTTTCGCCGCTGTAGGCTTCCGCGATCAGCTTTTTGATGAGCGTGGTCTTGCCGGCGCCCAGAAAGCCGGAGAAAATGTCAATTTTCGTCATGAGAAATACGCTTCCTTCTTTTTTATTGATTTCCAAAGTTGTATTATAAGCAGAATTTGTGAACGATTCAAGTCTTTTTCCATGCAAAATGCGCCTTTTTCCCGCTCACAGGCCCATGCCTGGCAGCGGCACGCGGTGAGGCAGGATCACATGCCCAAAGCAGATAAAGCGCTTTCCGCTCTCAGGGCCGCAGATGACGTCCGCGCCGCTGCGGTCCCGCCCCAGAGAGAAGAGGTACGAAACGCCGAGCGGGTCGCGGTAATACTGCTTGCAGAGCATGTCGCCCCCGACGCAGAAGATGCCCACGTCGCCCGCATGCAGCGGGTCGTGATTGAGGTAGGCGACGCTGCCGCCGTGCAGCACGGGTTCTAAACTGTCGTCGCGGATGCGCACGGCGAATTCCGCTCCCGGCGGCACATCGCCGTGGTCGACGATGTAGTCAAAATCCTCACCTGGCACGGGGGCGGCGTAGCCCGCTGCCTCGATCGAGCGGTAGAGCGGGATGCGGCGCGGCGCGCCCACACCGTCCTGTCTCGCGTGCATCGTGCACAGGGCGCTGACGAGGCTGCCCACCGTCTCGCGCTCGAGCGGCGAGAGCGAGCGGCACTTTTCGATCAAATCCTGCTCTGCGCGCGAGCAGACGAAGCTGCCTGAGCGGAACGAATCGCGGTAAAGGTAGTTCGGGTCGATCTCAAGCGCATCGAACAGCCGGAGCAGCACCTCCTCCTTCGGCGAGCTGACGCCGTTTTCATAGTTGCTGATGGCAGAGGGCGAAACGCCAAGCTCCTCCGCCAGCGCCGCGCGCGAGAGATGAAGCTCCTCACGCCGCAGACGCATTTGTTTGCCAAAACTCATCAAAATTCCCCCAGAAAACGCAGGCTGCGACAAGATTTGACTGTATTCTATCGCAGAAGCTTGTATCTGTCAATCAATTATAACAAGAAACTTGTAATTTTATTCTTGATATAGCAAGATTCTTGTGATATCTTGATTTTGCTAACAAGTTCTTTGTACTTGCCAGCGTGCCGCGGCGAGCGTTCTCCTCAGTTTGCCCGCGGCGCACGCCGCCGATACCGGTACGGCGGCTGATCCCCGCAGCAGAAAAAGAAAGCGCGCCGCCCTGAAAAGGACGGACGCGAAAAAAATAGAGAGAAAGAAAATATCGAGCCAGCCTAAGGGCAGCTCGATATTTTTGCTTTTGTGGTAAAACGACGAAGGTGTGATCTCGACGCAGGCCGCAGAGCGGCTCTGATACGCCACTGGCGTATCGCTTACATTTTCCAAACCACTACAAAACAAAAAGAACGAGCTGACTTTCATCAACTCGTTCTTGGTGGGGGAAGGTGGATTCGAACCACCGAAGTCACTGACAACAGATTTACAGTCTGCCCCCTTTGGCCACTCGGGAATTCCCCCATCTGAAATTGTTTGCTTGTCGGTGGAGCTGGTAGACGGATTCGAACCCCCGACCTGCTGATTACAAATCAGCTGCTCTACCAGCTGAGCTATACCAGCATCTCAGCAACGAACAGGTTGTATATTACCAGACTTCGATTCGTTTGTCAACAGGGAATTTGAAAAAAGGAGGAATTTTGTTGTACGCAGGAAAAAGACACCATGATTCGGTGCACACGGTCTGCTCACTCTGCGCGCAGGACATTTACGCGGGAGAAACGCTGTGGTACCGAAACGGCGTGACCGTCTGCGCGGACTGCTTTCCGCGCTTTGCGCGCGAAGCGCTCCGGTCGTTTGAATACATATCAGGGGAGGCGAGCACGCTATGACGCTGTATCAGATGTCGTTTGTCTACCGCGAGGACGCGCTGCGCTTCCGCATGCGCATCACGGTCCTGCGCGAGCAGGCCAAGGCCGCGCCGACGAAGGAGGAGCGCGAGCGACTCAAGCGGCGCATTTTGGAGCTCCAGCAGCTTCAGCGCCAGTCGCGCGAGCTGGCCGAGCTGACGCGGCACTATTACGAAAGGGGCTATTACCGCAATGAAAAGTACACCTTATAGTATGCGCAACAATGAAGTTTACGGCGATATGACCGCCTGGATCGCCGCGCACGCGGGCGACAACGAGAGCGACCTCATGCGCCTCAAGCGCAATCTGTGCCTTGCCCGCGAGGAGGAGCTTACCGCCCGCCAGCGCGAGCTGCTGCGCCTGCGGTACGAGGAAAACATGACCGTCACGGAGATCGCCGCGGCCATCGGGCGGGACAAGTCCACGGTGTCGCGCACGCTCTCCCGCGCGCGGAGAAGGCTTTACAAGTGCCTCCGCTATGGGCTATAATCAAAAGGTAACAAGCGAATAAGACCCGCACGGGTACATAGAATAATGGTCAGTGCGGAGAAAAGTGAGGGCAAGAGCTATGCTGCACAAAGCGCTGCAAAACAAATGGGCGCGCGTCCTGATCGCGGTTTTCGCAACATTCCTCTACGCGCTGGGCGTGAACCTTTTCGTCGTACCGATGGGCCTCTATTCCGGCGGCGTGGTCGGACTGAGCCAGATCATCCGAACACTGCTCGCGCAGGCTGTCGAGCTGCCCGCGGGGGTGGACATCGCCGGTATCTTGTATTTTCTCATCAATATTCCGGTGCTGTATCTCGCGTGGCGCGACCTCGGGCGCGCGTTTTTGATCCGCACGCTGATCTGCGTGGGCGCATCGTCGCTCTTTTTGAGCGTGATACAATCTCCCGCTGTGCCGATCTTGGACGATCCTCTCGCCTCGTGCCTCGTCGGCGGCATTCTGTGCGGCTTTGCCCTTGGCTTGGCTCTGACCTGCGGCTGCTCGACCGGAGGGCTCGACGTTGTCGGACTGTGCCTCACAAAGCGCGGCAGCCGCTTCACCGTCGGGCGCTTTTCGCTGGGCTTCAACATCGTGCTCTATGTCGCCTGCGCACTGCTCTTCGACATCCAGACGGCCATCTACTCTGTCATCTACACGGTGTTCTGCTCGCTCTTCATCGACCGCGGGCACCAGCAGAACATCAATGTGCAGGTGCTCATCTTCACAAGGGACGCAGACCCCGAGCTCCCGCGCAGCATCATGTCGCGCCTTGGCCGCGGCGTGACGTACTGGGAGGGCAAGGGCGCATATACGGAGAGCGACATGCGCGTTTTGTGCGTCTGCGTCTCGAAGTTTGAGGTCGCGGAGCTGCAGGAGACCGTGCGCGAGCTCGATCCCCACGCCTTTTTCATCGTGCAGGAGGGCGTGCGCATCGGCGGCAATTTTCTCAGAAAGATCTCGTAAATCCTTTCGGTTTTCCCGCGAAGACGCTCTGCGCAGCAGAGCGTCTTCTTTTTGTTTATTTAACTATTTTGAAAAATCATCCATGTTTTCTAAAACATTCAAGGATGTTTTATTGCGTTTTTCTATCAATCGTGATAGCATTACCTCAATCTTTTGTTATGCCGCAGCAGTGTTCTTCCCCCGAAGACACGCGGCATGAAAAAGTCCCGCAGCGAATAAACAATCATCAAACCCCAATGAAGATGTGGAGGGATCTTTTCATGTTTGACCAGTATTTTGAAAAATTTGATTTAGCCCCCGAGGTCACCGCAGCACTCAAAAAGTGCAAGTGCATCGCCTACGCCGAAACGAAGGCGGAGCTCGAGGAGATGGCCTACGGTCCCACGCACACCTCCCGCTACGACGTGGTCTACCCCATCGAGGGCAATGGCACGGTCAAGGAAGCGGAAGTCGTGCGCTGCAAGAACGGCTGCGTCGTCAACTTCATGGAAGACTACATGCGCCGCCGCGACCCGAACAGCATGGCCATCGGCGACGATCTGCCCTCCGACAAACCGCGCTTCAAGGACCGCTTTGGCTACGAGTTTTCGTCGCTCCGTCAAGAGACGCTCGACTGGCTCTCCACGCAGCAGGTCATCATGCTGCCGTTTTCCGCCGGTCCGCGCGGCCACGGCTATCCGAGCCTGATGATCTGCCCGCTCAATGCCGCGTTCTTCGCGCTGTCGCTGGCGAACATGCAGGGCTTTATGAGCATTGTCGATGTGCCTGAGCACTATAAGCCCCGCGCCATCATCTTTGTCGCGCCGCCGTTCCGCCACACGCACTTTGACGGCAAGCAGGTCGTCGTGCACAACCGCTCCAAGGAGATGCACGAGGTCTGGGCCTACAACCTCTATCCCGGCCCCAGCGCCAAGAAGGGCGTTTTCTCGCTGCTGCTCGACATCGGCGAGCAGGAGGGCTGGGTCTGCTGCCACACGAGCGCGGCCATGGTCGAGACGCCGTATGAGTGCGAGGTCGTGTTCATGCACGAGGGCGCGTCCGGCGGCGGCAAGAGCGAAATGCTCGAGGACTTCCACCGCGAAGAGGACGACCGCCTGCTCATCGGTACGCATACGGTCACGGGCGAAAAATATTACATGACGCTTGGCGAGAGCTGCAAGATCCACCCCATTGCCGATGATATGGCCTGCGCGCTCAAGAGCTTCCAGGATCCCGAGAGCGGCAAGCTGCGCATCCTCGATGCCGAGGACGGCTGGTTCCTGCGTATGGACGGCATGAATGCCTACGGTAACAGCCCGCTTTATGAGCGCATCTGTATCCATCCGAGCGAGCCGCTGGTCTTTTTCAACATGGACGGCACGCCCGGTGCGACCTGCCTCATCTGGGAGCATGTGATCGAGTCGAACGGCAAGCCCTGCTCCAACCCGCGCGTCATCCTGCCGCGCAAGATGGTTGACAACATCGTGCCTGATACCGAGCCCGTCGAGGTCGACGTGCGCAGCTTCGGTGTGCGCATGCCGCCCTCTACTGCGAAAGACCCGAACTACGGCGTCATGGGCATGCTGCAGGTCGTGCCGCAGTCCATTGCCTGGCTGTGGAGACTCATCTCCCCGCGCGGCTTCAAGAACCCGTCCATCGCCGATACGAACGCCGGCAGCGGCCTGAAGGCCGAGGGCGTCGGCTCCTACTGGCCGTTCGCCACGGGCCTCAAGGTCACGCAGGCGAATCTGCTGCTCGAGCAGATCATGTCCGCTCCCAAGACGACGAATGTGCTGATCCCGAACCAGCACATCGGCGCTTATCATGTTGGATTCATGGGCGAGTGGCTCTCGCGCGAATACCTCGCGCGCCACAACGGTTTTGTGCGCGAAAAGCATCTGGTCCCCGCGCGCTGCCCGCTGTTCGGCTACGCGCTCGATGAAATGAAGCTCGACGGCCAGTTCATCCGTCAGACGTTCCTGCGCCCCGAGACGCAGTCCAAGCTCGGCAACGCGGGCTACGACGCCGGCGCCAAGATCCTGACCGACTTCTTCAAAGAGCAGCTCCAGCAGTTCATCTCCGACGATCTCGACCCGCTGGGCCGCGAGATCATCGATTGCTGCCTGCATGACGGCACGCTGGACGATTATCTCCAGCTTACGCCGATGAAGCTGAAGTAATTTCAAAACTTTTTTCAGAAAATTCCCCCACCTGACGTGGGGAACGCGGGAAAGGGGGGTATTCTCTCACGTGAGAGAATGCTCCCTTTCTTCGCACAAGTGCGAGGGGGTATGCCGCCTGCGGGCGGCGGGGGCAAAGGGGCCATTCTCTTTCGCAAAAGAGAATGGCCCCTTTGAAACCCCAAGAGAAAGGCTTTTGATTGGCAGTTTCGGGCTCGAATGACTTTTGTGCTTCCGGAATGGGAATGCCTTCGCGCGGCGTTGCCGCGTTGGGTGTTGCTATACGACTTGATGTGCTCCTATCATCCGCTGCCGCTCTGCCAGTCTCGTAGTGGTGCAGCCGAATCTCCGTCTACCGGAACACTCCTCAATGCGGCGAGCGCCAGCAATGCCGCATTCGGCAAGCAGTCTGCCGCCAAGCAATCGTCACTCGCGCCTCACGACAGTAAGGCGCGGTTGATAGTGGTAACGATTCGCAGGGATTCATGGCAAAGCCATGTACATCGCACCCGATTGCGCAGCGCATGCAGCTCTTCAAGATTGAGACTGCCAATGCAAACGCCTTTCTTTTGGACGGGCGACGCCCGTTTTCTTTCCACGGAAAGAAAATGGGGGTCGCATTCGTGCAGCGCCTACGGCGCTGCTTCCCCGCGGCACAAATGCCGCGATCCCCTCTGCACCTGTGCGGAGAAAGGAGCACTCTATGGAACACGCAATGAAAGTCATTGCCAGAATCCACTCTGACTTTCCGGAAAAATTCGGCATCCCGCGCCAGAGCGGGCTCGTCCCCGCGCTTCGTGCGAAGATCGTCTTCGAACCGGAGTACCGGAATCCCGACGCGCTGCGCGGCATTGAGGGCTTTTCGCACCTGTGGCTCATCTGGCAGTTCTCTGCCGCCGTGCGCGACACATGGTCGCCGACGGTGCGTCCGCCGCGCCTTGGCGGCAACGAACGCGTGGGCGTTTTTGCGACGCGCTCGCCGTTCCGCCCGAACGCCATCGGCCTTTCCTGCGTGAAGCTCGAAGGTGTGCGGCACGAGGACGGCCTCGGTGACGTTTTGATCGTCTCGGGCGCAGATTTGATGGACGGCACGCCGATCTATGACATCAAGCCCTACCTTCCGTATGCCGATGCGCATCCCGAAGCGCTGGGCGGCTTTGCCCCGTCGCCGAAAGAGACGATCGAAGTCAAAAGCCCGCCGGAGCTCCTGCAAAAGCTGCCGGAGGGGCAGCGCGAGGCGCTGCTCGGTGTGCTCGCGCAGGACCCGCGCCCACAGTACCAGAACGACCCCGAGCGCGTGTACGGCATGAGCTTTGGCGGCTGGGATGTTAAGTTCTGCGTAAAAGACGGTGTGCTGACTGTTTTATCTTTAGCGGAAACTGAACATCAATAAAAACGCTGTTAAGGGAAAAACTCTTCGCGTTAAGCCAATGCTAAGAGGACTTCCAAACGGTTGATATGCAAATTCTGCGCGCTATAATAGCGCCAGAATACATAAAAGGAGCGTATCCGCCGATGCAAGTTTCCAGCGCATTTGTTGTTATCATGGGTATGGGCGTCACGTTTGTGGGCCTTACCTGCATCATCTTCCTGACGATCCTGATGGGCAAGATCCTCTCGAAGCCTGAGGCTCCCAAGCCCGCCGCTGCAGCTGCCGCACCGGCAGCGCCCGCCGTTCCTGCCGACGGCCTGACCGACGAGGTCAAGGTTGCCATCATGGCGGCGATCGCCCAGCAACCCGGCTTCAACATGGCGAATGTGACGAATGTCAGCATCCGCAAGATTTAATTTTGAATTCCACTTCTTCCTTTATCAGCGAAAGGGACGGCATCGCGCCGTCCTTTTTGCTACCATGAAAAAAATATTCGATTTAGCACAAAATTAGCAGGCTGTATGCTATAATGGGGACGGAAAGCATGCGGAGTCTTTCTCCGCGCCAATGATCAAGCGAGAGAAGGCGGCGACATGGCAAAAATCCCCGAAAAAATGCGTTGGATCTACGACCTTTTGCTGACGGCGGCGATTCTGGCTATGGCGACGGTGCTCTGCACGCTGCTGCGAAGGATCGACGACGGCAGCGGCTACGTGAACCTCATCTTCGTGCTGGCGGTCGCGACCATCTCGCGCTGGACGGAGGGCTATTTCTGGGGGATATTCAGCGCTGTCTCCGGTGTGCTGTTCGTCAACTACGTGTTTACATATCCCTACTGGGAATTCAACTTCACGATCACCGGCTACCCGTTTACCTTCCTTGCAATGCTGACGGTGTCCATGATGATCAGCGCGATGAACACGCAGATCAAAAAGCAGGAGCGGCTGCGCATCGAAACAGAAAAGGAAGCCGTGCGCGCCAATCTCCTGCGCGCGATGTCGCACGACATCCGCACGCCGCTGACGAGCATCGTCGGCAACACCGCCGCGATCCTCGAAAACGAGGATTCGTTTTCTCCCGAGCAGAAGCGCCGCCTTTTGGAAGACGTGAACGAGGACGCGCAGTGGCTCATCCGCATGGTCGAAAATCTCCTGTCCATTACGCGCATGAGCGGCGGACAGGCAAAGATCGAAAAGGACTGTGAGGCGGCCGAGGAGATCGTCGGCGTCTCGGTCAGCAAGTTCACCAAGCGCTTCCCCGCGATCAAGGTTTCGATCGAGGTACCGGACGAGGTGCTGATGGTGCCGATGGACGCGACGCTGATCCGTCAGGTCATTATGAATCTGCTGGAAAACGCCGCCATCCACGGCGGAAACGTCACGCAGATCCGTGTCTGCCTCTCACGCGAGGGGACGAACGCCTGCTTTGCCATCAGTGACAACGGCGTCGGCATCCCGAAGGAGAAGCTCACGACTATCTTTAACGGCGGGCTTTCCGGCGTGTCGCACAACAACTTTGATATGAAGAAAAACATGGGCATCGGCCTTTCCGTGTGCTACACCATCGTCAAGGCGCACGGCGGCACGATGACCGCAGAAAATTTAGATTCGGGCGGAGCGTGCTTCCGTTTCTATCTGCCGCTGGAGGAGGGCATCAACAGTGAAATTGAAGGATAAAGTGCTCGTGGTGGAAGACGAGCAGAACATCAGCAACTTTATTTCGACGGTTCTCACCGCGAACGACTTCGACGTGCTGGTGGCGCAGACGGGCGCCGAGGCGGTCTCAATGATCACCTCGCATTGCCCCGATCTCATTATTCTCGATCTGGGACTTCCCGACATGGACGGGATGAACATCCTCAAGGAGGTCCGTTCGTGGTCGAGCCTGCCGATCATCGTCGTTTCGGCGCGCACGCACGAGCATGACAAGGTCATGGCGCTCGACCTCGGCGCGGACGACTACATCGAAAAGCCGTTCGGCACGAGCGAGCTGCTCGCGCGCATCCGCACGGCCATCCGTCACACGCGTACGCCGCTCGACAACAACGAGATCGCGCAGTCGGGCAAGTTCACCGTCAAGGACCTGACCATCGACTATGACAAGCACCACGTGCTCATCGGCGATCAGGATGTGCACCTGACGCTCAACGAGTTCAAGATCGTGGCGCTGCTCGGCAAGTACGCTGGCAAGGTGCTGACGTATGACTATCTCATCAAGCAGATCTGGGGGCCGAAGGCCAAGGCCGACAATCAGATTTTGCGTGTGAATATGGCGAACATCCGCCGCAAGATCGAGAAGAATCCCGCCTCGCCCGAGTATATCTTCACCGAGATCGGCGTGGGCTACCGGATGCTCGAAAACGACGCATGATGATAGAGCCGCTCGCGGCTTTATGATACCAGGGCGCGTGCGCGCCCCCACACGATCACGCAGACGGCTCCTGCCATTTGGGGATGGCAGGGGTCATTTGCGCACTTTTGCACTTTTATGAAAAAGGTGTCGGACTGAAACAGTGCACGTTTCAGCCCGGCACCTTTCTTTTTCGCGTGTTTTCATGCAGCAAAATCTTTTTGCTTGCTTATAAACACGCCGTATTGTGCCGCGGCGGATGTTCGACCGTCATAGTTATGCTGACTTTTGTGTATATTTTTACCAAATCGTTTTCCGCTCTATTTCGTCTCTTTATTCAGTGCTACAACCTTGATATGAATTGTTATTCTCATTATTGATATTTTGCGAACATAAATATACAATCAGCATCGCAGTCAGTCCTACGAAGGAGGAAACCACAGCACATGAACATTTGGGAAATTGCAACGAATTATTATCAATACTTCCTGTGAGGGACGCAAACGACCATCCTCATCTCTCTGCTCACCGTGTTCTGCGGCTCGATCCTCGGCTGCCTGATCGCTTTCATGCGGCTATCCAAGTTTAAGCCGCTGGGAAAGTTCGCCAGCATCTATATCACCGTCATCCGCGGTACGCCGATGCTCGTGCAGCTCTACATCGTTTACTACCAGCTCGACTTTATCAGCTATCCCACCGGGACCCTCTTCGGCGTCGATCTGGAGCGGGCGCTGCCGTGTATCATCGCTCTTTCGATCAACTCCTCCGCCTACGTCGCCGAGATCATCCGCGCGGGCATTCAGGCGGTGGACAAGGGCCAGATGGAAGGCGCGCGCTCGTGCGGCATGACGAATGCGCAGGCCATGCGCTATGTGGTGATGCCGCAGGCGGTCAAAAATATTCTCCCCGCCATCGGCAATGAATTTGTCACGATGGTCAAGGAGACCTCGATCATCCAGTACCTCGGCATCGGCGATCTGATGTACAACAACGGCATCGTGGTCACCTCTACCTATAACCCGCTTCCTTGCTACTACATCTCCGCCATCATCTATCTGGCGCTGAATATCATCCTCGGCAAGGGCCTGAACATCTTTGAAGGGAGGCTGAGAAAGAGTGAACGATAACGTATTGTTCGAGATCAAGGACTTGCAGAAAAAGTTCGGCAGCCTGACCGTCTTCGACGGGCTGAACGAGACCATCTGCAAGGGCGACGTGGTCGTCATCATCGGTCCCTCGGGCGGCGGTAAGTCCACCTTTATCCGATGCCTGAACCTTCTGGAGCAGCCCACCGCCGGCAAAATTTACTTTGAGGGCGAGGACATCACGGCCAAGGGCTTTGATGTGAACAGGCACCGACAGAAGGTCGGCATGGTGTTCCAGCAGTTCAACCTCTTCAACAACCTGACGGTGCTTGAAAACATCACGATCTCGCTCACGAAGGTCAAAAAGCAGTCGGAAGAGGAGAGCAAGGAAAAGGCCCTCAAGCTTCTAAAGCGCGTGGGACTTGAGGACAAGGCGAACACCTATCCCTCCCAGCTCTCCGGCGGGCAGAAACAGCGAATCGCCATCGTGCGGGCGCTGGCGATGGAGCCCGATGTGCTGCTCTTCGATGAGCCGACCTCCGCGCTCGACCCTGAGATGGTCGGCGAGGTGCTGCAGGTCATCTCCGACCTCGCCCGCGACGGCATCACGATGGTCGTCGTCACGCACGAAATGGGCTTTGCCCGAAAGGTCGGCACGCGCGTGCTCTTCATGGACGGCGGACAGATCGCCGAGCAGGGCACGCCCGAGGAGATCTTCGAGCACCCGCAGAACGCACGAACCAAAGAGTTCTTATCCAAGGTCATCAATGTCATTTAACAAAACAAAAATTAAAAAATTTACGATATTATTGGAGGAAACAAAAATGCTTCACACGATCAATCCCGAAATTCTGTTCCTCAAGCAGGAAGATGTTATCAAGGCCGGCCTTCTCGATATGAAACAGATCTTGGCCGTTACGGAAAAGACCTACGCGATGCTCGGTCAGGGCCTCATCAAGAACCCGCCCAAGACCAACACCAGCATTCCCGACAAGGAAAACTGGCAGTCGTTCTTTAACGCCATGCCCTGCTACATCGGCGGCGACGTCAACATCGGCGGCATCAAGTGGGCGGCGGAGTCCAAAAAGAACGCCACCATCCCCGGCATCCCCTACGGCATCGACATCTCCATCCTGAGTGACCCCGAGACGGTGCTGCCGTTCTGCATCCTGGACGGTACGCTCATCACCGCGATGCGCACCTCCGCCGTCGGCGGCCTGATGGCCAAGTATGCCGCCCCCTCCAATGCGGACACCGCGTGCCTTGTCGGCGCGGGCGTTATCGGCCGCACGATGATCTCCGCCGTGCACGAGGCGCTGCCCCAGATCAAGACCATGTACCTCTGCGACATTGATGTCGCCAAGGCCGAGGGCATCGCGAAGGAGTACGGCGACAGTCTGGGCGTCGAGATCATCCCGACGAGCGACAGCAAGGCTGCGGCGCTCAAGTCCCAGCTCATCGTCGGCGAGACCACCGCGCCCAAGCCGTTCATGGACACCTCTTGGCTGACGCCCGGCTGCGGTCTCGTCTCCATGCACTCCAACGAGGTGATGGAAGAC
>OHAO01001887.1_pt1 | contig 13670 bp, 12 predicted proteins | sample 1577151 | NCBI WGS metagenome assembly OHAO01 (sample SAMEA3541585, study PRJEB24748) | human gut metagenome | biome: human gut; feature: human-associated habitat; material: faeces | place: China | collected 2012 | reverse complement strand
CGGTTTCAGTTCCGAAGCACGTAAAGCGTTGCTGACACACGCACTTATAAGACCATCTGCAATGGTTGGCATGAAATGGAAGAAAGAATATACCAGTACAGCGGTAGCAAGGAGAACCATCATCGTCCTTTTTATGTCACCTTGACTTAATAACCATAATATACCCCAGACAGCCAGTAAAATAATAAACGTTCTTGATAATCCAATCAGACAACAAATAGTACTGCCCAGAACAGATATTAATGATATTATTTTTGTATTTTTACTTTTTATACTATGAAAAATAAGGCATATCGTTGAAATACTCGCCATCGTATTCATTGCATAAAAATTGGGATCAATTGAAATTGCCATATTAGCGCCAGAATTTCTAGTCAACATTCCTGTATATCCCAATCTTGTTGATGGATTCATCAAATTTTCTAGCGAATAGTAAGACAACGTTGCACTTAGCATGACAATTCCAAGGATAAAGTTACCTACAGAATACGCAACAATGGTTTCCGTACCGACATCATATTCTCTTATTTCCTTCATAAGTAATGCCAAGACAATGAAATCCAATGCTGCCATCAAATTATATATTCCGGTATACCCTGTAAAAAAATCCTGCAAGAGAATATATGTCGCCACCAATACGGTAAGAATAAATCCAGTTGCCTTAATTAGTATATTTCGAGCGCACGTCTCATAAAGTAGTCTAACAAGCAAAAACACAGAGATGTAATTGCCGGGCAAACCAACGTATAGAGGAACTAGAAAGCATACAAATGTAACAAATTCCTCCGTATCAGCAAATAAAATCGGTATTATTGCTATTGCCAAAAACAGGTACTTGTTAATATTTATTCCAAATTTATCTCGTGCAAACAAACCAGCGATAATTAATACTCCCATCACAATTACCATAATTTGTTTCGTTTTTTGGCTCATTCCTATACTAATCATTACCTATTCCCTTCAAACCCTATCTTGTCATCGTATCATTTATTGACAAATATCTTGCCTTAATCGCTACACAAACATTCAAAATCAGCCATTGCTTCATCATTATTTGCATGATATTTTTCCATTATCTTTTTAATTTCTGTTTGATTATCTAACGCTGTTTTTACTATATTAGTCATATGTTCTATACTACCTACATATCCAATTTTTCTTTCTGCTACCAGTTCATATGCAGAAAGCGTATTCGTGGAAATAATTGGAACACCCAGGCTTGCTGCTTCATCAAATACCATAGGGGCAGCCTCATGCAGTGAAGGGACAAAAAGATAGTCCGCATTTTTTATATATCTATAAGGATTTTTTTGCTCGCCCTCTAGAACAATATAATCACTTGCATTTTTTTCTCGAATGGCACACTCTATTTTTGTACGCTGCGGTCCTTCTCCTACAATATGCCATTCTATATCATATCCAGCCGCCTTTAATATACTTATAATTCTCACGCCTTGTTCAAGACCCTTTTCTTCACTCAATCTCGCCACAGTTACCAAGGAATGCTCACAACAATACTCTTTGGCATTATCGACCGCCATGTCATGAATAAGCTGAAAATCATGAAAATTTCGCAACGTACACATTTTATTTTTAGCCTGCGGAATGCATCTCACAACTGCATCTCCAACGCTTTTTGATACAGCAGCAATCCTATCAAACTTCATTAATAATGTATCGTTGCATTTGCAATGACCGCCATATTTTTCATAATCACAGTGTATTACGATAACCTTTTTCTTTGCATTAACACAATTTAGTACAATTTCACCTGTCAAATTACAGAATATTTTTTCCTGTTGTGGATGTCCAAAAGCAATTGCGACATCATAATGTTCCTCTAATTTTCCAAATTTCCAGCAGATGTATTTTGCAGGTAAGGTCCTGTTAAAACATTTTGTCCATGCTGAACATATCTGCCTTATCATTTTGTATTTCGTTCCATATTGCTTTATATCACCAGCTGAACGCTCTGTTAACACAAGATATGGATTGTCATCAATTATATTTATATTTGTCGGAATATCTTCATAAAATGCACCATTATGATCAAAACACAGTAATGTCACTTCATACTTATCGTTTATATTTTTCAGTAACTCTATTAGAGCTTTTGACACACCACCAACTCTCAGTTGACTTACTGATATTAAAATTTTCTTCATAATCTGCTAAAAAGCTCCCTTATATTTCCGTTCCAATCCATATGTGTCTGATAGTACTCTCTGATTTTACTTTCTTGTATATTGGGTCCCTTTGAAGAAAACTTTATCAGCGCTTTTTTCCACTCTTCTTCTGAGCGACAAATCACACCTGTCTCTCCATCTGCAACAAACTGTGTCAATCCAGCAACATTTGAAACTAGTACAGGTTTACCAAATAAGTATGCCTGCGGAATAATGCCACTTTGTGTAGCTTCTAGATATGGCAATACTGCCGCTGTCATATGGGCAAGTAACCATTTCATCTCACCATCTCCAATATAGCGGTTGATAACTATGAGATTATTACACCCTTCTATCAATTTTCTCTCTTTATCCGTAAATTTTCCTCCACCTGCAATTATCAGAGGAAGTGATTTGTCTGAAACATCACGGTATGCATCCAAAAGATTTCCAATGCCTTTATATTTATCAATTCTTCCAAAGAACAAAAAATACCGATTATCCATACATATTTCCGCAGGCTTTATTTCGTCAACATCAGGCAGATGTGCTCCTAATGTCAGCATCACAGCCTTATCCTTATAAGAAGGATAAAGTTGACTAAAAGTTCTCATACTTTCTGGAGATAGCAAAACAAATCTGTGTACCCTTTTATAAAAACGCTTATTGACCATCTCAGTATATTTTTCTACGAGCATAGTACGAATACTTTTATGATTCGTAGGATGATGCGTTCCTGCATCATGAAGAATCAATAGTTGCTTAATTTCTCCATTCAAGTATGTTCCCACATTCGAGCAAATCACGCTGTCATCCATATACCAGATATAGTCAGGATGAATTTTATTAATCTCTAAAGCCAACCTTTTGTATGGTGTTTGATCTACAACTTTCTTTTCCTTGTGGTATTGAATGAGGTCTTCTTTTTCTACACTTCCTATGTCAATATCCTGTATTTCATATGGCATCACAACACTTGCTTCAAAGTATTCCTCTATAAGAGTCTTATATAATTGCAAAGTCAGCTGTAAAATACCTCCCTGTACATTTGCCGTAAACAAGACAACCTTCTTATCCACTGTCCGAACACCTCCTCAACTACCAACTACCATTTACTTGCACTGTCGATATACCCTATCCAGTGCCTCCTTGTATGACTTAATATCAAGAATGACTGCCGACTTTTCTAATGTTTTCTTGTGTAACCTCTCATACAACTCTTCATCTTCTAGAATATCGGCACACCGAGCAATCAACACATCATCGTCATTACTCAAATATCCTGTACTTCCATCTTCGACAATCTCTTTCAATCCATCCGTCGGAGTGCTGACAATCGGAACCCCCAAAGCCATTGCTTCCAATGCACACATCGGAAGTCCCTCCCAACGAGAGGTCATTATCAGAATCTTTGCGTTCTTAATAATTTTGTATGGGTTGCTACTATATCCCAACATGTCAATACAGCCTTCCCCACGAAGTTCCTGTCTCTTCTGCTTGGTCTCTGCTTCCATATCTCCTGTTCCTACGATAGCAGCCTTCATCCCCGGATGCTTTTTCTCAATGCCGACGAGCACCGTCACAAGTCTCTGGGGGTTTTTTTGGAGGGTCAGTCTACCAATATAAACAATATCATAGTGATATTCTTTTTTGTCCTGTGCAGCTTTTCTGCAGACCTCGTCCGCATCAATCACATTATAAAGAATGCTGCTTTTTCCCTTAAATTTGTCATGAAAAGCGTATCCTTCATATGCTGATTTGGATACCCAAAAAATATGTTTTGCTTTGCCTGCTGCATACCTGTATAATAGTGCCTTCGCAGAAATTCCTCTTGAATCAAAATTATTATTATGTACATGTGAAACCAATGGAACCCTGCCACAAACTAATGCAGCATAAAACGATGCTTTCATGTCATGTGCGTGAACAATATCTGGTTTTTCCTGTCGCAGAATTCTCTTTACCTCTGATAGTGACCACTGCTTCATCGAGACAAAACGAACATTTCTTTCTTTTAAAGCCTCCCATATTTTTCCATCTGGGCTGCAATAGAACATTTCATATTCATTATCATCCTTAAAGCAAGACATTATTTGACAAGCTACATTTTCTGCACCCGAAAAACTAGTTCCTGTTAAAAGATGCATTATCTTTTTACTCATCTTTTTCCCCTATACTCTCATATACTTCCTTTAGACTGCTAATTGCGTGGTTCAAATCAAAATTTATCACATTCTTAATATTTCTTTCGACTTCATATTGGCATTCTTCCGAATCAATTATCTTTTCCATCATACTGGCTAATTCAACTGGATCTTTTGGATTGAATAGATACTTGCTTCCATCCATTAAATCTGTGCAGCCTCGAATGCTTGATGCAATACACGGTAATCCTGATGCCATTGCCTCCATCAGTGCCCCCGGAAGGCCTTCTCTGAACGACGTGAAAAGGAAGCAATCACATGCAAGCAAAACATCTGAAATATTACTTTGAAAACCAAGCAACTTCACTTGTTTTTCCACACCGAGATTTTCAGAAAGGCTGTTCAAATAGTCTTTTTTATTGCCTTCTCCGCAAACCACATAGTAATAATTCGGCTTCTTGGTTTCAGCCAAAGCACGTATAGCTACTTCCTGGTTCTTATTATCATTAAGCTCGCCAACCGATACAAAAATCACATCATTTTGGTTTATTCCCCATGCCTTTCGCAATGTTGACCGTATCGACTGGCTTTCTTTGGAGGCGCGTATTCCAGCGTCAAATTTTGATAGATCTACCCCAACGCCAGGTACCTTCACTACTTTTCCATTTTCCTTTAGCTTAAATTTTCTTGCCTGGTTATAGTCGGCATTATTTATTGTAATCAGCAGATCCGTATAGTGCGCCATGTATCGCTCAATAGGGTAATAGCATATCCAGTTTTTCATAGGAGCCCCTGGCCAGAAGTGAAAACCATGCGCTTGATATATTACATACGTAATTTTAGCTTCTTTTGCACAAATTCTTCCAAGTATTCCTCCGATAGGTGTATTACAATGAACAACGTCATATTTTTCACACTTCATCAAATCCAAAAGCTGTCTTTTGGCAAGTACATAATTTTTCCTTGATAATGGATTTCTATCACAGTCAATGTGTTCTGCCTTGATTCCATAGGTTTTGCAATCCTCCGCATATAGCTCCTTATCTGCATGATCCATATTACTGACAATCGTAAATTCAATATTCAACTGTCTTGCTGCAATAATAGCGGAGCGCATGAAGCCATTGATCCTATGTCCTGATTGACTTGTCACATATAAAAGTTTCATTTTCTGTCTCCATTTTCAAATAGTTTCACAAATCGCTCTACTGCGCCGCTTGTCGCATACTTTTTGCTGCCATACTGATAAGCATATCTGCTCATCGTACCATACTCATCTATACTTAACTTTATGGCTTCTTTCAGCTTGTCAACAAACTTCTTATTGTCGCCTGCTTCCACAAGATAGCCGCTCTTGTCTGCATCAACCTGCTCTGGAATTGCACCGACAGCAAAGGCAATAACAGGACGACTGTACTTGTATGCATCTATAATGATGCCAGATTGTGAAGCCGAGTTATACGGAACGATTACCCAATCGCAGTTAATAAAAGCCTCCCGCATTTCCTCCTCAGTGACATATCCATTGTTCAACCTCACGTTTTTCTCTTTCGAAAGCTGTTCAACAACTTCTTTCATCTGCGGATCAACTCGCCCGATCACATCAAATTGAATATCCGGACACAGTCGAACAATCTCTAACAGGTTATCTGCACCCTTATAAGGATTGATTCTTCCGAAAAACAATATCCGACCACTATGTACAGGCGCAGTATATCCTGGATATCTGCGCCACAACTCCAGATACTTTACTCGATCAGCACTAATGCCATAGCGATCAATTAAATCTTGAATATAAGTCTTATTACGAAGAACAATCGTATCTGCAAACTTGACTACAGCCTTGTTCATCAGATCAACCATCTTGACCTGACTGTCACCTTCATGTGGAATGACTTCGTGAATCACCTGATAGGTCTTGGCTTTGCCAGCCATCATCATAATTGGGAGATTCCATGTATGCAGGCTCTCAAAATAAATAGCATCAAAATGTTCCTTGCGGATACGATGAACAATTGAGAACAGCTGTGGGAGATTAAAAGTCTTTTTCGTTACACCTGGACGTTCCGGGCAATTGACCAGCCATGTACTGTCTGATTGTTGCAGCTGCACCTTTGGCGTTTTAATACAGAGCAAATAAACACCACACTTTTTCCTCTTTCTCACCTCTTCGTACATTCCAAACAACGTGTCCTGATGGTCAGCGTTGTCTGAAAATGTCACCAAAAGTATTTTTTTCATTTCTCTATTCTCTCTCCCACTAAAACAGCCCAGACTCATCTCACAGAGCCTAAGCCACGCCTTTTCAGCTACACGCTTAGTTATTCTTTGCTTGAATTCGATTTATCAAAAATCCACAACCATAAAACAACACCTTTCATAACGAATCAATCGCAACGCCTACTGCGAGAATCATGGCTGTAACTGCAACAGGCCCTAAAACAGCATACGGTTTTTCTATTACATGCTGAAGCAAAAACAACTTTTCAAACAGATATGTCATATTGGCCGGATACATACTGAAAAGATATATTCCAAATGTTGCCTCCGCTAAATAATCAATCGCTTTATCAGTTTTTAGCTTCCATCTGCTACCATCATTGAAACAGGTCGGTAATTTCCACGCATGAAGCAACAACTATACTCTGCAACGAAAAAAGACTTTCTTCCCCAGCAAGTCAAGTGCAATAATGTTTACAACTGCCATACTATACAGAATCAGTATTAGTTCTCTGAATTCCGATTTATGGCTTTCAAATGTTATCCCCATCCTCCTGATTATTATCACAATTGAATACAACATTAAAAAGGCGATTAAGTTATTAACCCCTCAATCAGCAAACGGAGCCAATGTGAGTACACTCCAAATTACAATCATCACTACCTTAAACTGCTTTAAGGTTTCTACAGTGAACCACATATAAACTTATGTACTTATTCCTAATTTCTCTCACATTTTCACTGGAATCCCGTGTGTTTTACCAACTCATCGCAACGGTCTGTCCGACCTCATTCCTTCTCCACCTTCGTCGCCGCCATCTCCTCCAGCGCCGCTTCCTGTCCCATGGCCGTCGTTGCACCTTCCGCCACGCCTTCCGTGCTCTCTGGCATAAACAGGATCTTCACCGTAGCAAAGCAGATCCGCAGATCCTCCATGAAGCTGGGATTCGCAATATACATCAGATCCATCTGAAGCTTATCGTAGGGCGTTGTATTGTATTTCCCGTATACCTGGGCGTAGCCTGTGAGTCCGGCTTTTGCCTGGAGCCTTAAGCGGAACTCCGGCAGCTCCTTTTCGTACTGCAGGGCGATCTCCTCCCGCTCCGGTCTCGGGCCCACGACGGAAAGATTTCCGGCCAGAATATCCAGAAGCTGCGGAAGCTCGTCCACCCGGATCTTCCGGATGATCCGTCCCACAGGCGTGATCCGGCTGTCGTTGTCTCCGCTGGAAAGTCTGGCAACGCCGTCCTTTTCCGCGTCTACCCGCATGCTGCGGAATTTATGGATATAAAATTTCTTTCCGTTCTTTGTGAGGCGCTCCTGTTTATAAAATACCGGACCTCCATCCTCCCGTTTGATGGCGATGGCCGTTAAAAGGAATACCGGAGACGTCACGATCAGCGCCAGTCCGGCAGCCACAATATCAAAGGTCCGTTTTGCGATCAGATACCCCAGCGGCGGATTGTACCGGTCCGCCCGTAAGATCGGCAGATGGAACATATGTACCGGTTTCGTCCCGCTCATAAGAATGTCACCGATCCGCGGGATCACATAAACGCTGATGCTGTTGATGATACAGTATTTTAAAAGGATATTCCGCTCATGGCTGTGAACGCCGCTTAAAAATACGGCCTCCATTCCTTTCAGCATGTCCGGGTTTTTTACGCATTCCTCCGCATGGACCTTCAGCTGCACATCAAATTTTTTATCCATCCCGTATTCCCGGATCAGCTGGTCCATCCCTCTTCTTATATCATAAATGACTGCCGAACGCCGGGCCGGGAATGAGGCAAAATACCACCGGTGAGCTCCTACACACCAGATCACAGCCAAAACCATCTGTACCACAAAAACACAAAAGATTCCCAGAGGATTCATCCAGCGGCGCATCAGCAGGCATATGACCACATACATCATTCCATCGGAAATAATGGCCGCCAGAGCCTGGCTGTAAACCAGCTCTGAGATCCGGTTTGTGGAGATCATAAAGGCGTCGTAGACCTTTCCAAACAGGGCGTACATGAAAAAAAATAAACCCGAAAGGATATAACCTGTCCATTTCAAAGCTGTTGATCCCATAAATCCCACGTAAAACAGGCTCCATCCCAGAAAGAAGGCCGCCGTCAACGCCGCCACATTCAGCCCCTTCACTGCCGGCAGGGTCAGATCGTGCTTTATGTTTTCTAATTTCATACTGTTCCCCTTTATCTTACTCGTACACCAGAAAAAAGAAACCGGGCGGTTCCAGCCGTGAAGCCGCCCGGATCCGTTTTAGATCCACCAGAGCTGCACGGTACAGGAACCGGGAGCGATGAATGTAACCTCACCTGTGGCCACATTAAACCTGGCCTCTGCCCGTTCCCAGCGGCCGGTTGCGTTGTTGTAATATACGGCCACCAGTTTCCTGGTTTCTTTATTTATCCCGCTGACCTGGAGCGTAACCTCCGTTGCCACCGCGTCGGTCTTTCCTGTGCTCTGGGAGCTGACGATCAGCGCTCTTGTATTTCCCAGCTTTTTATAGCCGGTCATGTCCTGCTCCGGGATCGCGGTCTCTGCTCCAGTCCCCTTATTTAACTGGTTGATCACATTGACAACGCCTTCTGGTAGTCCCGCTGTCTCCGCCGCGCCTGTGGCTATGGTAACGACCTGGTCTCCTACAACCGCTCCGCCGCCGAACTGCATGGATACCTGCTTTCCGTCTTCCGTTGTTTTATTGACCACCAGGCTCATGGTCACGCCGGAGGAGTCCTTGGAGGTCTGCCCCACCGAGGTCTGCTGTCCGTTGGGGGATACGACCACCGACGGCCTGGACGGCTGGGTAATGGCAGTTCCCGAGGTTCCATCTCCTCCTACTGTCTTGTCCTCGTAAACAGACTCTGAGGAACTGCTGTCGTCATCGTCGTTTTTCGGGCTGCTGCTGGCGCCGTAGGCCATGACCGGGATCATAGATAATGCCAGCGCAAGAGCCAGGGTCTTTACTAATTTCTTTTTCATTTCCATTTTCTCCTCTTCCTTTTTTTATGAATCAGCGTGCCGCTGTTCGATACATGTTTTATGCCTCCCGGTAAAAAAACTCCAGGAGAAGCTCTGTCATTGCGTCTTCGTCCACATGATATTCATCATACGTTTCCGTCACCACCGCCCTTCCAGGAAGTACATAAAAATGATCCGAAGTCAGATCTTCTGAAGCAAGGATATCCGCCGCCATGCCCATATACTGGTCCTTTGCCATATCTGTGATCATATATTCTTCCGTCAGTTCAAAAAGACGGGGAACTGTCTGGCTGTCTGTTTCTGCCATTTTCTGTGCCGCGTCAAAGAAGCCTGTGATAAACTCCTGGCTGCGCAGCGTCCGATACAGCGCAGAATGATCCTCTTTTGTATCCCTGTAACGGACAAACTCCTCCGCCTGATCTCCTTTCAGGGTGATCCAGCTTCCTTCCTGGAACCGGGGATCCGCAGCGGAAAGCCCCGCCGGAATGGTAACTGTAACGCCTCCCACTGCCTCGTTTAATATTCCCACAGCGGAAAGATCGGTTGCCATGTAATGGTCCACGTGAAGTCCCTTAAACATCTCTTCCACTTCCCTGACCATGTTTTCACAGCTTTTCACATACCCGTCTCCATAGGAAAACGCCAGAGTAATGTGGTCGTATTCCTCATCCCGGACGGTTCCATCCCAGCTTACCGGGGTCAGGTATGTCATGGCATCTCTGGGGATCATTAAGATCTTAAGCCCATTTCTCGCCGTATCCCAGGCCGCAAGGAAGATCCCATCTGCCTGCCCCCGCTGTCCCGGCTCCTCACCTCCGGTCATGGTATTTTCCCGGTCCACCCCCATACAAAGGACTGCCTTCATATAGGTATTGCGCCGGTACTCCTTTCCATTCCAGGAAACGGCAGCCCCGGAAAGCATTTTTTCCGGATCTGAACCGGCTTCCGGTGGATCAGAAGACTCCCCTGCCGTATTCTGCTCCCAGGCGGCATGACGACTTTCGATCATTGCCTCTGCATCCTTCCGCTCCCGGTACAGCTTTACAGATACGCCTAAAAACACTGCCGCCCCAACACATCCGGCTGTGATCCCTAAAAGAACGGCCCGTCTCCGGCCTTTTCTATACCGGCTCATTGAGACTCCCCATGTTCCGGCGGGGCTGACGGACATTCCAGTTCTTTATATTCTTCATCCATATCCGGCTCTACGACGCGGTTGGGAGCTTCTGTCCGGGGCCGTGCCGCAGCGTGTTTCGCAGGCTCCAGCCGGCTGTACGAACTCTCCTCATGCTCTGCATTTTCGTATCGGCCGTATTTTCCATACTTCCCATACTTCCCGTATTTCCCGTACCGTCCATAATATCCGCCGTTTCCAGAGTCCGCCTTATTTAATACGGCTCCCAGGATCCTGCATTGGGAACGCTTTAACTGCTCCACCACCTTCTGCTCCACTCTCCAGCTGACGGCTCCGCTCTCAATGATCAGGACGGCTCCGTCACAATGTCTGGCTACAATGGCTCCGTCGATCAGTCCGGCCATGGGCGGGGTATCGATGATGATATAGTCATACGCTTCCCGGAGCTTTTGCACTGTATCTCCGAAAAGCTCCTCTTCAAGAAGCTCTGCCGGATTGGGAGAAAACGGTCCGGCAAAGATCAGATCCAGTCCCCTGGTGCTGGTGGTGTATAAGACCTCCTCCAGCCTTTTCTGCCCGCTTAAAAACTGGGACAATCCGTTCAGCTTGTTTTTTAACTGATACCGGTAAGTAAGGATCGACTTACGGATGTCCGCGTCGATCAGCAGCGTGCGTTTTCCGATCTGGGCCAGGGCCTCCGCTGTTGCAAAGGAAAGATCACTTTTTCCCTCACTGGGGATTGCGCTGGTAAACATAATGACCCTTACGCTGCTTCCGCAGAACTGAATGTTGGTACGCAGCGTTTTTACAGCCTCGGTATATTCGTAATCACTGGTCTTTCCCGGCTTCAATTCCAGATGCATATCTTCCATTACTCTTTTCCCCCCTTCCGTCTGGATCTGCCCTCCGGCTTCTGGCTTTCCTGATTCTCTCTGGGCGCAGTGCGGGCCTTCTTCTTTTTGGATTTCCGCTCAGCCTCCGCTCCCTTTCCATCCTCATTTCTCCTGGGAACGGATGCAAGGACCGTCAGATCCAGATACCGCTCCACATCCTCTTCTGTCTGGATCGTGTCGTTCAGGATCATCTGCATGGCTGTGATTCCACAGGTAAGTACCAGGCCAAGAAGAGCTCCCAGCGCCGCATTTCTGGTGTTGCTGGGACTGGACTTCTGGGTGGGCACCTGCCCCTCCTCTATGATCTTTGGGGGGATCATTTCCATAATATCGCCGATGTAGCCGGAAGATACCGACGCGGTCCGGTCTACGATGGCCTTTGCCATCTGCGGATCCGGATCCGTAGCCGTGATCGCCAGGATACGGGTATCCGCAGGGTTATTGATCGAAATTTTCGATTTCAATATTTCATAGGAAATATTCAGATCCAGATCCCCAATGACCTCCTCCAGTACCGGACGGCTGGTGATGATCACCTTATAGTCCTGGGTCAGCTGGCTTCCGATCTGAAGATCCGCCAGGGATGTGAGGGTCGTTTCCTTCGATACGGCGTACATCATGGATGTAGACGTGTACATGGGGGTCAGGGCGATCTTACTGAACGCAAAGCCCACAGTTCCCCCAAGAAAAGTCACAAGAATGATCAGCCAGAGCTTCTTTTTCCATACGCGGAAAAGCTCCAGCAGATCGATCTCCATTTCATTATTTCTGCTGTTCATCTCATTCTTCCCCTGTTGTTCATTCTATCTGACTGCACCGTCCTCCAGGATCCTCCTGGAATTTCCTTCCGTCAGACTTTTTTTGTATTCTGCATCCACATTTTTGTCCAGCCAGTCCAGCGCTCTCTTTATTTCCGGCGGCCGGTGATCCATCTGGTGCATATCGGTGCTTAAAAAATGGATCCGGTGCTCCCTGATCTGCTTCCGGCACCAGAATACGTCCCGATCATACCATCGCCCCGTAAGGCTTTCATAATTGACCTGAAACAATGCGCCCATCTCCCGGAGACGCTCCAGCATCCCGCTTTCCCGGAGACATCCGTACCTCTCCGCATGGGCTAAAACAGGAATATACCCCAGACCACAAAGATTCCGGATCCCCCGGCTCATCCGTGAAAACGGCGCTGCCGGATCGAATTCCACAAGGATATAGCTGCTGTCTGCCAGGGTCAGGGCCTGTCCGCTCAAAAGCCTGTCGCCCAGATCCTCATGATAATAAAGCTCCTGACCCAGATACAGCTGAAAATCCGGGCAGCTCTTCCAGATCTCCGTCTGCACGCTTTTCAGAAGCTGTCTGTATTCATCTGGATCGCCCCGCCTGGAGAAATGGGGGGTGGCGATCACTGCGCGGATCCCCTGGCTGGCTGCTGAGACAGCCAGAGCGATGCTTTCTTTGAGATCCCTGGCTCCGTCGTCCACCCCCGGCAGGATATGCGCATGTATATCAATGATCTTTTTTCTGTCCAATTCCCGCAAAAATCTCACCTGTTCTCATGGTCTGCGCATTGCATTCCATATTTTTCATAAGATACTCTACCACAGTATAAAAATAAATTCAAGGTTTTTTCGCTTAAAACAGGTGTTAAATGTATGTTTAAAACAGGTGTGATAGTTTTTTATATTCTGGTACTACTATTGAGCTGTTGGTTTAAAATTCCAGATTCATACAAAGAAAGTGAGGTCTCCCATGCAACTTTACGACCGGATCGCTGCCGGCGACCGTATCCGGCAGCGGCGGCTTCTTCTAGGAATGACCCAGGAAGAGCTCGCTGAAAAGATCGGACGCGCCTACAAATACTGCCAGGATATTGAACGCGGCAGCTGCGGCATGTCCATTGAAACCCTGATCCTTCTATCCTCAAGTCTGAATGTTACCATGGACTACATCATCTATGGATACGAAGACACCGAACCAAAGACTCCGGAACAGCTTTTGGAAATGGAAGCCGTCGAAGAACTCCTTGGGCACTGCAGCGAAAAAAAGCGCTCCTATGCCATGGAGCTTCTCCGGCTCTTTTTAAAGGCCTGCGACGAAAAATAGCAAGAAATGAAAAAAGCCC
>OHAO01001879.1_pt1 | contig 13701 bp, 13 predicted proteins | sample 1577151 | NCBI WGS metagenome assembly OHAO01 (sample SAMEA3541585, study PRJEB24748) | human gut metagenome | biome: human gut; feature: human-associated habitat; material: faeces | place: China | collected 2012 | reverse complement strand
CCTCGACACCCGGAACCACAATCCGGTGCTCTAACCAACTGAGCTACACCCACCAAATATGAACCGCAAGGGATGCTGACGATGCTCCTTCAGCAAAAGAGTGGCGCGCCAGAAGGGACTCGAACCCCTGGCCTACTGCTTAGAAGGCAGTTGCTCTATCCAACTGAGCTACTGGCGCAAATAAAGTCAGTGGAGCGGGTGACGGGAATCGAACCCGCATCCCCAGCTTGGAAGGCTGGTGCCCTGGCCATTGTGCTACACCCGCATGGGTCCTCCGCAAAATCGTCAGCTTTGATATGTTACCATGTTTCACGCCCTTTGTCAACGGGATAATCGGATTTTTTTGAAGTTTTTTCCGGCGGGAGGCGGCGGCAGAGAGGCTCTTGTGAAGAAAATAACGCTTGTAAAGGCTGGGGCGGTATGCTATCATTATCACGATATACTCCCCATGGTGTGGGGTCGGAAACAAAAAGATAAGGAGAATTTCATCATGAAAGTACTTGTCATCAATGCGGGGAGCTCTTCCCTGAAGTATCAGCTCATGGATCCGGAAACCGGCAAGGTCTTTGCCAAGGGCCTGTGCGAGCGCATCGGTCTGGACGGCAAATTCACCTACAAGCCCCAGGTGGAGGGCAAGGAGACCATCAAGGCCGCCGATGTGGCCATGCCCACCCACTCCGAGGCCATCCAGACCGTGCTGAACGCTCTGGTGGATCCCCAGAACGGCGTCATCTCCTCCATGAAGGAGATCGATGCGGTGGGTCACCGTGTGGTCCACGGCGGCGAGACCTTCGCCTCCTCCGTGCTCATCAACGATGAGGTGCTGAAGGCCGTGGAGGACTGCACGCCTCTGGCTCCCCTGCACAACCCTGCCAATATCATCGGCATCGAGGCCTGCCGCAAGGTGCTGGGCGACGACGTGCCGCAGGTGGCTGTGTTCGACACCGCTTTCCACCAGACCATGCCGGAGCATGCCTATCTGTACAGCATCCCCTACAAGTACTATGAGAACGACAAGCTGCGCCGCTACGGCTTCCACGGCACCTCCCACCGCTATGTGACCCTGCGGGCCGCCGAGCTGCTGGGCAAGGATCCCAAGGATCTGAAGATCGTGTCCTGCCATCTGGGCAACGGCTCCTCTCTGGCCGCTGTGGACGGCGGCAAGTGCGTGGACACCTCCATGGGTCTGACGCCGCTGGCCGGTCTGCCCATGGGTACCCGTGCCGGCGACATGGACGTGGGTGTTATCGAGTATGTGGCCAACAAGTACGACCGCTCCATCTCCTCTGTGATGGAAGGTCTGAACAAGCGCTCCGGCATGATGGGCCTGTCCGGTGTGTCCTCCGACTTCCGTGATCTGGAGGCCGCTGCCGCCAAGGGCCATCACCGCTCCGCCATCGCCCTGCGGATCTTTGAGTACCGTGTACACAAGATGATCGCTGAGTACGCCGCCGCCATGAACGGCGTGGACGTGGTGGTCTTTACCGCCGGTGTGGGTGAGAATGCCCCCTCCACCCGCGCTCACATTCTGGAGGGTCTGGAGTTCATGGGCATTACCTGCGACGAGGAGAAGAACAATGTCCGTGGTGAGGAGCGCATTATCTCCAAGGATGGCGCCCCTGTCACTGTGATGGTCATCCCCACCAATGAGGAGTTGATGATCGCTCAGGACACCCTGTCCATCGTGGAGGAGAACAAGAACAAGTAAGCTTGTTTGACGCAAGGAGCCGACTGCTATGCAGTCGGCTCCTTTTTTGTTTGTTGGAAAGCCCGGAAATTTTTCCCTGTTGTCCGGTGGAGGGCAACAGGCGGTGCAACTTTCCCGGCGGGGACGCCACAGGCAGAAGGGGGTGTGAGAACATGGAGACAATACGAGGGGAGGCGGCGGTATGGCGCTGCTAACGGTTCTGGCGGGCATCTCCTCCTGCGTCACCGGAATCGGTGCGGCGCTGATCCTGCTGCTGCGGCCGGTGCGGGAGGCGCTGACGGGGACGAAGCACCTGCGGGAGGGGCAGAAATGCCTGTTGCGGAGCAATATGCTGCATACATACTATAAGAATAGGGATCACTCCGCCATCCGGCAGTATGAGTATGAGAATTTTCTGCTGGAGTACCGGGCCTACAAGGCCCTGCGGGGCAATTCCTTCATCGACCGCATCTATCAGGAGGTCAAGACCTGGGACATTGTATCATAAGGAGGGCTTTTATGGAAAATCTGGGTATTGCCAGCGTGGCGGCCATCACCGTCATCACCTATCTCATGGGCATGGCCGTGCGGGCCAGCCGGATGGACAACAAGTGGATCCCCATTCTCTGCGGCCTGCTGGGCGGGCTGCTGGGGCTGGTGAGCTTCTATCTGCTGCCCATCCCCGACTATCCGGCGGGGGACCCCATCACCGCTGCGGCGGTGGGCATCGTCAGCGGTCTGGCGGCCACAGGGCTGCATCAGGCGGCCAAGCAGCTGAGCAAGGAGGCGGGCGGAGATGCCTAAGGTGTATCTGTCCCCGGCGTATCACTACTGGAATCCCTGTGCCGTGGCGGGGTGCGACGAGACCACCCACAACAACCTCTATCTGGATGTGCTGGAGCCGTATCTGGCAGCCTGCGGCATCCAGTATAAGCGGGGGCCACGACGGACGCCCAAGTCCGGTGAGGACGGGGACGCCCTGATGCTGCAGGCGGTACGGGAATCCGATGCGTGGGGGGCTGATGTTCACTACGTCAGCCACACCAACGCCGCCAACGGCGGCGTCCGGGGCTACCGGCCCATGATCTATCCCGGCTCCGGCGGCGGGCGAAAGCTGGCGGCGTGTATCCTGAAGTATCGCCGGAAAATCTACGACCAGCCCATCCGACTGTCGGAGAGCAGCGTGTGGTATGAGCTGCGGGCTCCGGCGGCGGTGAGCTTCTATGAGGAGCACGTGTTCCACGACAACGCCGCCGACGCCCAGTGGTTCCACAGCCATATGGGTGCCATTGCAGAGGCTACCTGCCGGGGACTGTGCGAGTATTTCGGTATCCCGTACCGGGCGCCGGGGACGGCCAAGCCGTCTCCTGCGCCGACCATCAGGAAGGAGGAACAGGTGACCGTGGAGCTGCGTATGCTGAAGCGTGGCATGGAGGGCGGCGACGTCCGGAGCGCCATGCTGCTGATGAAGGACAAGGGGTACTACCCCTACGCCATCCCCGTCAGTGACAAGCTGTTCGGGGCCAAAATGGAGGCCGGGCTGCGGAAGATGCAGGCCGACCACGGCCTCGGCGTGGACGGTATCTTGGGGGCCGCCAGTTGGGGCTATCTGCTGGGGCGATAAAGATAAAGTCAGAGCACACAGCATAAGCTGTGTGCTCTGACTTGGATGTGTGAGATGCCGCCTGTTTCGTGCAGAGCAGCAGATTTTTGAGTAGAATCGCTGTGCTTGAACTTAGTCCTGCATGATGCGTTTCACGCTTTCACGAAGTTCTTCTATCGTATCGCACTGTCCAATCAGTTCAATAATTGCTCGCAGCAGTGCTTCCGTATAATTCATCTCCATTTTCTCCCTCCTCTCATTCCTTTGTCAGTTGGGTCAGGAAGGCCATGACCACACGGTTCAGATCCTTCATGGCGGCGGGGAAGTTGAACGCGAAGTCGTGGTGCTCAAACAGGCAGTCCGACACGGACTTGATGGCCATGAACTTCACCCCGTTTCGCAGGCACACCTGTGCCACGGCACAGCCCTCCATCTCGCACAGCAGCGGGTGGAAGGTGTCGGCGATCCAGTGGGAGCGGGGGGTATCGGTGGCGAACCAGTCGCCGGTGGCCACCCAGCCGGTACGATAGGGGACTCCGGTGGCATCCATGGCGGCCTTGGCGGCAGGCAGGTCCGCCGTGGGGAACTGAATCTGGTTGACGGTGGACACCAGCCCCACGGGGTCCCCGATGGCGGTGGTGTCCACATCGTGCTGCACGAAGCCCTCCGCCAGAACGATGGTACCGATGGGGACATTCTCGAAGCAGCCGGCCACACCGGCGTTCAGCACCAGATCCGGGTGGTAGAGGCTGATGAGCAGCTGGGCGCCCATGGCGGCGTTGACCTTGCTGACGCCGCAGCAGCAGGCGATGATATGGGGGCGGATCTGATAAAAGGACACGCCCGCCTCCGTGCGGATGGGAGTGCGGGTCTCGTCTGTCAGCAGCGTCTCTATTTCGCCGGGCATGGCGTATACCAGACCAATGGTCATGATGGAGTTCCTCCTTAAAGTGCATATTTTTCTCCATTGTAACGGGATGAGGGACGTGTGTCAAGGGAAAGCGCCTGCGGGAGGGAAAAAGTCCCTCCGGAGCCTCCGGAGGGACTTTGGGACAGTGCTTACTCCCGGCGCAGGGCCTCGATGGGGTTCAGGCGGGAGGCCTTGACGGCAGGCACCAGACCGAACACGATGCCGATGACCATGGAGAAGGCCACCGCCACGATGCAGGCCGGGGCGCTGATGGCCACTGCCGTACCCATGACGTGGCTCAGCATCTCCGCCAGACCGATGCCGCACAGGACGCCCAGCAAACCGCCCAGACTGGTGAGCACCGCCGCCTCCGTCAGAAACTGCCAGAGGATGCGGCTCTTCCGGGCGCCGATGGCGATTTTCAGGCCAATCTCACGGGTGCGCTCGGTGACGGAAACCAGCATGATGTTCATGACGCCGATGCCGCCCACCACCAGGGAAATGGCGGCGATCCAGATCAGCTGGCGGTTGGTGGTCTCCGACAGGCTTTGCAGCTCGGAGGCCTGCTTCAGCAGATCCTGCGCCTGATAGGCCGCCTTGCTGCCGCTCACGACCTTTCCGTTGAGGTAGTCCGCCACGCCGCTGCCGGCTTTTGTCATATCATTGGTGGAGGAGGCCCGCACCGCCACGTTCATAGGCTCGTCGTAGCGGAAGGCGATGGGCCAGCAGCTCTCCGGGATCATCACGGTGCCGGAGGTGGTGCGGGCGTACATCTGATAATCCTCTACACTGTTGATGACCGGCTGGGAGGTGACCCTCTGGCTCACCACGCCCACCACGGTGAAGGGTTCGCCCTGCATCTCGATGACGCCGCCGATGGGGTTCTGTCCGGGAAACAGGCTCTGAGCTGCCGCCGTGTCGATGACGGCCACCTTGCGGCAGGAGGAGAAATCCTCCGGTAGGAAGGCCCGACCGTAATTCACCTGATACCCCGCCACGGAGAGATAGTGGTCGTCCACGCCGTTGAGGGTGCCGGTGAAGGACTGGTTGCCGGCATAGATGCCGTCGGCCCAAGTGCGCTGGTGGTACATGGCCACGGCAGAAACACCCGGCAGGGCGTCCATTTCATCCCGCATGGCGGAGGTGATGGTGGCAATGCCCTCCGGAATCTCCCCGTAAGACAGATCCACGACGCTGCCGTCCTGAGTCAGCTGCACCTGCACCATATCGTTGCCGGCACCGATGAGATTCTGCTTGATCTGCTCGTTGGTGCCACGGATAGTAGAAACGATGGTGATGATGGCGGCAATGCCGATGATGATGCCCAGCATGGTCAGAAACGACCGCAGCTTATGGCTCCACACGCCTTGCAGCGCCAGATTGATATTTTCCAACATAGTGATCGCCTCCTTATCCGCCGTACTGGACAGCCACGGTGGATTCCTCCGTTTTGGCCCCGGACACCACGTCCCGGCCATAGGGGAAGGCCACATAGTCCTCCTGCGTCAGGCCGCCACGGATCTGCGTGTAGCTATCCCACACCACCTTACCGGTCTGGACCCAGCGCTGCTCCAGCCTACCGTTCTCGCCACGGACCATAACGTAGCTCTTGCCGTTCTCCGTGCGGACGTACATATTCTCCAGATACAGGCTGCTGCCGTCGCTGTCGGATACCGCCTGATAGCTGATGCTGACGCTCTCCCCCTCCTGCAGCTGCTGATCCTCGCTGACGAACACCTTGAAGGGGTAATAGGATACATTGGGGTTTCCGCCACCCCACGAGGAGGCGTTGTCTGCGGGATAGGTACTGATCTCTACAATTTCGCCGGTGCAGGTGCTTCCGTTCATCCGTGAACTGATGGTCACGGTCTGGCCCACCTTCACGGTGTCCAGCTGCAATTCGCTGACGGTTCCGGTAACATAATAACCGCCGCCGGCAGAAACCTCCACCACCGCTTCGTTGTTGGCAGCGGCATCCCCCGGAGAACGGACGGTTTTGACCACACCATCCAGCTGGCTGTACACGCTGCCGTCGGATACCTCCGTCTGCTTTTTACGCAGGTCCAGCTCCGCCATTTTGATGGATGTCTCCGCCTCCTGAATCTCCCGGAGTTTATCGTTCTGCATCCGCAGCAGCTCCGCCTTGGTATAGGATCGGCTCAACAGCTCCTGCACCCGCTGCAGCTCCTTGCGCAGCTGACGTATCTCGTCGGTGGTGCCGTCCACGGAGATATCCTCCGCCGCCGGAAGCTCCGCCAGCGACACGGAGATGGCTCCGTTCTCTCCACGGATCAGGTGCAGGCCCCAGCTGCCGATGATGGCCCCCAGCGTCTCGTCGCCCCGGTGGGTCACCAGCACCACATACAGTTCCTTCTCTCCTTCCGGCAGCAGCACCGACAGGTTCTGTTCCGTCAGGGCATCACCGCTGTTCCAGTCGCAGTAGAGGGGATCCTCCGCCGTACCGGCGGCGCTGCCACGCAGCAGGGGCTTGCCGGGCTGGATGGGCTTGGAATCCCGGCGGATGATCTCGTCGGTGGATTCCGCCAGCTTCTTCTCGATCTTGGCGGACAGCGCATCCGCCTGCTGCTGGAGCTTCTCCTTGTCCTCGGCCAGCTGAAGCTGCTGGAGTTCCTTGCGGGTATTCTCCTGTTGCAGCCGCAGGCGCTCCAGAGCGATGCGGGCCCGCTCCACGTCCAACTCCGTCAGGGTGCTGTCGTAGCTCAGCAAGCGGTCTCCCTTCTTCACCGTCTGGCCCTCCGTCACATAGACCTGCGCAGAGCTCTGGGTCTTGGAGAGGTACACCTTCTGGAGCTTATCCATGGTAACGGTACCGCTGGTTTCCGTGGTGTCACCCCCATACTCCGTCATGCCGATTTCTGTCACGGGATAGACCTTTACGGCGCTGCGGCTGCCGTTGCGAAGCAGCGTCAGCCCACCCCACACCAGAGCGCACACACCCACTACGATACCCGCCGCCAGCAGCGGCCGCTTGAGCTTACTGTTCATGGTTGTCACCTCCGCTGAGGACACCGTCCCGGATGGTCATGATCCGCTGGGCCTGCCGGGCCACCTGCGCATCGTGGGTAATCATGATAATAGTGGCACCGTTTTCATGGAGCTGATGGAACAGCTCCATGACCTGTGCGCCGCTGGCAGAATCCAAGGCGCCGGTGGGCTCGTCGGCCAGCAGCAGCTTGGGGCCGCCCACCATGGCCCGTGCAATGGCCACACGCTGGCACTGGCCGCCGGACAGCTGGTCCGGGCGATGGTCGATCCGATCGCTAAGCCCCACCATCTCCAGCGCCGCACGAGCCCGCTCCCGGCGCTCCGCCTTCTTCACCCCGCCGTACAGCAGCGGCAGAGCCACGTTATCCAGCGCCGTCAGCCGGGGCAGCAGGTGGAAGGACTGAAACACGAAGCCCAGCTCCTGGTTCCGCACCTGCGCCAGCTGCAGATCCGTGCAGGCGGTGATGTCCTGCCCGCACAGGAGATAGCTGCCGCTGGTGGGCTCATCCAAACAGCCGATGATGTTCATCAGCGTGGTCTTGCCGCTGCCGGATGGTCCCATGATGGCAAGGTATTCTCCCTCGGCCACATCCAGACTCACGTCCCGCAGCACACGGGTCACGGTCTTGCCCATGGGGTAGTCCTTGCAGATATTCCGCATTTCAAGGATCATGCTCAGCCCTCCGTCACGGTGTTGTCTGTGGCAGTACCGTCCGTTACGGCACCGCCACCACTCTCCGGCTGTTTAACGCCGCCACCCGATGCATTGCTGTCGTCCGGCTTAAAGGTGCGCTGGTCATAGGGAACACAGATCATTCCCACCGTCAGTGTCTCATCCGGGTAGGCGATATAATCCTCCGTCGTCAGCCCGCTCTCCACGGGATAGGTGGCCAGCGTCTCCTCATAGGTACCCAAGGTCAGGCTGCGCTTTTCCAGCTTCCCATTCTTATCCTGCGCCCACACCCACGGGGAGGTGTCGGCGTCATTGATGTAATAGGCGGGCAGGTGGATACCCTCCTGCCGCTGGCCCTGACCGTGATCCGGCTCGATGTAAACGTGCTGGCCCATCAGCAGACCATCGCTGCTGTCCAGCGTCACATAGAAGGGGTACTTGCTGGCGGTGGACACGTCGCTGCCGCCGTCCATGGTGTTTTGATTGCTACCGGTGGCGGGATTCTTCCAATCAATAGAACTGATACTGCCCTTCCAGACGTCACTGCCCACACGGGAACGGACCAGCACCTCCGCCCCCTTGGACAGGGCCGACGCATTGTTCTCATTGACGTAGCCCTTCACACGGAAGCCTGCCGTCTCCACGATGGTCATGAAGGGTAGGGCTTTGCCGTTGCTGTCGGTGCCTCCGTTCTCGTTCACCGCCTGCACCCGGCCGTCTACCGGAGAGGTGACGTCGGCGCTGCCGACGCTGTTGCCGAGACGCTGCACCTCCTTCTCCTTCAGGGTGATGTTGTACTGCTGCTCCAGAATGGCCGCCGTGGCCTCCCGGATCTCCAGATCATATTGCAACCGCTGATCTGCCGAGACGTTGCTCTTGTCCCGTTCCAGACGGGCTTTCTCCTCCTGCTTGGCGCTGAGGGTACTTTTCATTTGTTCCAGCTCCAGCTGGGCCTTCTCCAGATCCAACTGGGCCTGCGTCTGGTCGTAGGTAAAGAGGGTCTGGCCTTTTTTCACCTCGTCTCCGGTCTTTACGGCAACGGAAGCCACCTGACGGCTGTCATCCTTCTCCACCTTCGTCTCGCCCTGAGCGCTGACGACTCCGGCGAAGCGATCCGCCTGTCCCACGCCGCTCAGGCCGCAGATCATAGATACGGATTCCACCGACGCCTTGCCTTTGCTGCTTTTTCCGCAGCCCGCCAAGCTGCTCAGCAGCAACAGCGCCGCTAAAAGCAGTGCCATCTTTTTCATGTCGTTTCTCCTTTAATTTCAATGTGTTTTGCCCAAGCGGCTCCTTGCGCCGCCGGTCTTTCCTTTTATAGGACGGCAATGGGCCGGAAAATGTTCCCTCCATCGCCTATAGCGGTGAAAATGAGCATTGACAGTCCACGCAACGCAGAGTATGATATATTACAGATATATCATGGAGGTAGGGCTATGGAACTGCTCAGCTATCGAACCTTAGGCACCGAGGCGTCCCTGTCCCGGCGAATGCCGGAGCGTGTCCTGCAATTTGGGGACGGCAACTTCCTGCGAGGCTTTGTGGATGATTTCATCGATCAGATGAACGAAAAGGCGGACTTTGACAGCAGCGTGGTAATCGTCCCTCCAGCCTCCACCGGCAAGACGGGGCGCATCAACCGGCAGGACGGGCTGTATCAGCTCTATCTTCGAGGAAAGCTCAACGGTCAGGTAGTCGATCAGCGAAGGCTCATCCGGTGCATCAGCCGAGCACTGGACGTGTTCACCCAGTGGCAGGAGCTGCTGGATTTTGTGTGCAGCGATGAACTGCGGTTCGTGATTTCCAACACCACGGAGGCAGGCATCGTCTACGATCCCGCCTGTCGCTTTGACGACTGCCCGCCCGCCTCCTTCCCCGCCAAGCTGACCCGGCTGCTGTGGCAGCGCTGGCACGCCGGAAAACCGGGTCTCATTCTTCTGCCCTGTGAGCTCATTGCCGACAACGGCACCGTCCTGCGGGACACCGTGCTGCGCCACGCCGCCGACTGGGCACTGGAGGAGGATTTCCTGCACTGGCTCCGAGAGGAGAACCGGTTCTGCAATACGCTGGTGGATCGCATCGTCACCGGCTATCCTGCCGCTCAGGCTTCCCGGCTCAACGCTGAAAATGGCTATGAGGATGCTCTGCTGGACACCGCTGAGCCCTTCGGCCTGTGGGTCATCGAGGGAGGCGAGGCCCTGAGCCGGGAGTTTCCCGCCCAGCAGGCGGGACTTCCGGTGAAGTTCGTGACGGACCACCATCCCTATAAGGAGCAGAAGGTCCGTATCCTGAACGGTGGCCACACCAGCATGGTGCTGGCGGCCTATCTGGCGGGACACGACATCGTCCGGGACTGCATGGAGGACGAGGCGATCCGGAGCTATCTGGAGGGGGCGTTGTTTCAGGAGATCATCCCCACCCTTTCCCTGCCCCGTGAGGACTGCGAAGCCTTTGCCCGTGCGGTGGAGGAGCGGTTCGCCAACCCCTACATCGATCACCGTCTGCTGGATATCGCCCTGAACTCCGTCTCCAAGTGGCGGGCACGGGTGCTGCCCAGTGTCACCGCCTATCTGGAAAGGACGGGGAGGCTGCCGGTGCGACTGACCTTCTCCTTTGCCGCTCTGTGCGCCTTCTATACCCAAGGTCAGCGCAGCGGTGAGACATACCCTGTGCGGGACGAGGCGGCCGTGCTGGAGTTCTTTGCCGCCCATGCAGAGGATACGTCGCAGATACTGGTAACGGCACTGGCTGCACAGGAGAACTTCTGGGGGCAGAATCTGAACCAACTGCCCGGCTTTACTGCCGCCGCAGCCGCTCATCTGGAGCGCATCCGCCGGGACGGCATAGCCGCCGCCATGGATGCCTGCCGAAAGGAGGCGGTGCTATGAGTCATATTCTGCAAATCCATCCCGACGACAACATAGCTGTGGCGCTGGAGCCTTTGAAGGCCGGTGAGACATTGGAAACCTCCGCCGGGACCGTAACCCTGCGGGAGGATATCCCCCAAGGTCACAAGCTGGCGCTGATGGATATCCCCTCCGGGGCCGCCGTGGTGAAGTACGGCTTTCCCATCGGGCACGCCACCCAAGCCATCCATGTGGGCGACTGGGTCCACAGCCACGATCTGGCCACCTCCCTCGACGGAGAGGCCGTTACCTCGGCGGCTATCGCCGTCCCGACGCGATCAGTGGTCCCTGCCTCCCGCACCTTTCAGGGCTTTCGCCGCAAGGGAGGTGTGGGCATCCGCAATGAGATCTGGATCATTCCCACCGTGGGCTGTGTCAACAGCGTGGCCGAAACGCTGGCACGGATAGTCTCCCACGATATCCGAGGCAGCGTGACGGGTGTCTACGCTTGGCCCCATCCCTATGGCTGTTCCCAAACGGGAGACGATCAGGAGCATACCCGTCGTATCCTGTGTGATCTGATCCGCCATCCCAATGCAGGCGGTGTACTGGTGCTGGGACTGGGCTGTGAAAACAGCAACATCGAGGAGTTGAAAAAGCTGCTGGGGGACTGGGACCCGGAGCGAATAGCGTTTCTGGAGTGCCAGTCCGTCCCGGATGAGCTGGAGGCCGGCAAGGTTCTGCTGCGTCGGCTCATCGACCACGCCTCCAAGGATGTCCGGTGCAGTATCCCCGCCAGCGAACTGGTCGTCGGTCTCAAGTGCGGCGGCTCCGACGGTCTGTCGGGCATCACCGCCAATCCGCTGGTGGGCCGCATTGCCGACCGGCTGGTGGCCATGGGCGGTACGGCTCTGCTGGCGGAGGTGCCGGAGATGTTCGGCGCCGAGGGGGTGCTGTTCCGCCGCTGTGCCGACGAAACAGTACAAAAGGAACTGCCGGCATTGGTAGCAGATTTCAAGGACTACTTCGTCCGCCACGGGCAGGTGGTGTATGAAAATCCCTCCCCCGGCAACAAGGCCGGCGGCATCACCACACTGGAGGAGAAGTCTCTGGGCTGTGTCCAGAAGGGCGGCAGCTCCCCCATTTGCGGGGTGCTGTCCTATGGTCAGCGGGTGCAGAACCGGGGTCTGACCGTGCTCCAGACCCCCGGCAACGATCTGGTATCCACCACCGCTCTGGCGGCGGCCGGGGTACACATGGTGCTCTTCACCACTGGGCGGGGAACGCCCTTTGCCGGGCCCGTCCCCACGTTGAAGATCTCCACCAACACCGCTCTGGCCCAGCGCAAGCCCCAATGGATCGACTTCAACGCCGGTACGCTGGTGCAGGGGGACTCTTGGGATGATGCCGCAGAGACTCTGCTGGATCGGGTGATGGCCACAGCCTCCGGTCTGGCCACCTGCTCCGAAAATCTGGGCTACCGGGAGCTGGCCATCTGGAAGGACGGCGTTACCCTGTAAACACAGCCTACCAAAGAACATAGAACGAAAGAGGGGACAGCAATAACTATATCCACACTATTCAATGGCAACACTGATAATGATTGTTCGTCAGTGGCATCAATGACAAAAGCCGTAGCAACCTTATCTTTGATGGAGTCTACACGACTTTCGCTTATATCCGCACCTATAATTTCGTGTCCCAAGGCGGACAGTTCTTCCGCCAACACATGGCCGTAATTTCCTAAACCAATAATAATATACTTCATAGCTTTAGTTTATTATGATGTTATCACTTGGATAACGGTATTTTGTATTCTTTTTCTGTTTAACTATTCCTAGCATCAATGTTATTAACCCCACACGACCAATAAACATCAACAAAGACACCAATAGTTTGCTCGCGTCGCACAAATGAGGGGTCAGATTCAGACTGGAACCCACGGTACTAAGCGCAGAGACACATTCGAAAGTTAATGCCATAATGGAAACACCCGGTTCGAGTATGCTCAATGTAAAAATAAAAATGAATAAGACTCCCAATGACATGACTACTGTTGCATTGGAACGCCGGATTGAATCGTAAGATAATTCTCTGCCAAACACCTCTACCCGTTCAGTACCACGCAATACGGCTACAAGATTCAGAACTACGACCGCAAAAGCATTCACTTTCACACCACCTGCCGTGGACTGTGATCCACCGCCCACCCACATCAGGAATAGATAAACCAACAATGTCTGCACGCTCAATGATGTCAGGTCGACACTGCTGAAACCGGCTGTTCGCGGACAAGTGGCATTAAAGAAAGCTTGTGTCCACTTATCTGCCACAGGCATACCGGCAAAAGAACCATTCCACTCAAAAGCAGCAATAGCCAATGTGCCGATTAATAAAAGCAGAAAAGTCATGATTAACACGATTTTCGTATTCAGGTTATAGAGGTGCTGCATTTTATGCCGATCCAGTTTGCGGGTACGAATCAATTTCCAGAAACGACGGAGGTGATACAATACAATATCCTTGAAATTGACAAGGATGGGGAAACCGATACCACCAAATATAATCAATAGAGAAACAGTAATAAACAGCCAATTATGGTTAGTCATCACCATCGGATTTCCTAAATTGCCGGAAAGCGTAGAAAAGCCCGCATTGCAAAAAGCTGAAATAGAATGGAAAGCAGCAAAGCCCAACTCTCCTTCCAGAGTCATTCCCAACGTTCCGTGAATACTAAACCAAATCGAAACCATACCGATCCCTTCAATCACTAAAGTGAAGCCTAATATATATAATAAAGTAGACAGCAAAGAACCTAATGAATTGGAACTAACCATATCACGCACAACAAGCTGATTGTAAATGGAGGTATTCCCCATAAAGAACATGGCGAAGAAACTGGTTAATGTCATCACTCCCAATCCGCCAATCTGAATCAGCAGGATAATGACAACTAATCCCGAAGTGGTGAATGTA
>OHAO01001872.1_pt1 | contig 13764 bp, 13 predicted proteins | sample 1577151 | NCBI WGS metagenome assembly OHAO01 (sample SAMEA3541585, study PRJEB24748) | human gut metagenome | biome: human gut; feature: human-associated habitat; material: faeces | place: China | collected 2012 | reverse complement strand
GACTTCGGTGGAGAAGGAAGAAAAAATCGGATCGCTGACGGAAAATGAGAAATTGACGTTAGAATATTTATCGAAAACGATTTTGAGCGGGGTAAGGCCCTATGAATTAGAGATTCTGAAACGTCTTTTTACATCCGATTCTATTTCCATAGAAAGCCTGCAAAAGGAATTATGGAGCCAATATGGAAATGTATTTGACGAAAAATCCTTGGAGGACGCATGCTCCGTCCTTCAAGGGAAGTTTGTAAGTAAGGAAGAGGAATATCAAAAATATTGTCATATTGATATTGTGGAAAGGGATACTCAAAACTCGATCCATAGAATGAAGAGCTATGCAGAGCGATTGCAGCATGCGGAGTTTTATAGGCAGCTAAGGGATCTGGTGACAGTCGGGATCCATAGACATCAGGATAAGTATGAGCGGGGAAGAAAAGAGGGTACTCCCTTTGTTCTGTATGAAAAGTATTCCCGCCGGGATGTAAGTCTCCTGATGAACTGAGGGAAGAATCTTTCCTCGATCATGTACGGAATGAAGAGGATCGGGGATGATGTTTTTATATTTATTACCTATCATAAGGCAGAAGCAGAGGACGAGACAAAGCTTTATGCAGATGGAAAACCCGATTATGCGGATGCCTTTGCAGACAGTACGACATTCCGATGGGATTCTCAGATTGGAAAAGGACCAGAGAACTCTTATATGAAGGACGTTTTAAGTGTAAAGAACAAGCATTTACTAGTGAAAAAAAGCGATGCAGAAACAAACTTTTATTATATGGGAACCTTTGATATTGTGTCCTGCTGTGGTTCAAAGAAAAAGGACAATAGCGGAAAGGAACGCGATATCACAAAGGTTACCATGAAAATGCATCAGCCAGTCAGAGAAGATCTGCTGAGATATTTGGAAAGCAATATAGAAAAAGAGGAGAAACAGGCAGGATGAAAACAATCAAGGTAGTGGCGGCTGTGATCAGATCCGGCGATAAGGTTTTTGCGACACAGAGGGGATATGGAGAATTTGAAGGAGGCTGGGAATTTCCAGGCGGAAAGATCGAGCCCGGAGAGACTCCGGAGCAGGCTTTAATACGGGAGATCAAGGAAGAACTGGATACGGAAATCGAAGTGGGAGAACGGATCGATACAGTAGAATATGATTATCCCAAATTCCATTTATCAATGGACTGCTTTTGGTGCAGCATCATTCACGGAGACCTGGTGCTGCTGGAGGCAGAGGATTCCAAATGGCTGACCAAGGATACCTTATATTCCGTAGACTGGCTGCCGGCAGATGCGGGGCTGGTAAAGAAGATCGAAAAAGAATTGAATCGCTAGGAAAGGAGTCCCCCAAATGAAAGAAATAAAGATCCAGGAGCTGGAAAACATAAAGATCGGAAGCGCAGAAAACAAAGACGCCGCCACCGGCTGCACGGTGATCCTCTGTGAGCAGGGCATGGCAGCGGGGCTGGATGTCCGGGGAGGCGGTCCGGCGTCCCGGGAAACGGAGCTCTTGAAGCCCACAGCGGCGGCAGAGTCGATCCATGCGGTGCTGCTGTCCGGAGGCAGCGCCTTTGGGCTGGATGCGGCCGGAGGCGTAATGGAGTATCTGGAGGAGCGGAATATCGGCTTCGATGTGGGGATCACAAAGGTTCCCCTGGTGTGCGAATCCTGCCTGTTTGATCTGATGGTGGGAGATCACCGGGTCCGGCCGGACAAGGCCATGGGCTATGCGGTCTGTGAGAATGCGGAAGAGGGCAATTACCGGGACGGGAATTTCGGAGCCGGGACCGGAGCCACTGTGGGAAAGCTTTACGGACCGGAGTTCTGTATGAAGTCGGGGATCGGAAGCTACGCGGTACAGATCGGAGAGCTGCAGGTGGGAGCCATTGTGGCGGTCAACGCTCTGGGAGATATTTATGACTGGAAAAATGGTAAGAAGGTTGCCGGACTTCTGGCAAAGGATAAAAAATCCTTCCTTTGTACCGAGGACGAGGTCTATAAGAGCTATGAGGTGGTAAAAAATAAGTTTGTGGCCAACACCACCATCGGCGCGGTCATCACCAATGCGGCCTTCCACAAGACCCAGCTTTGTAAGATCGCGTCCATGACCCACAACGGCTATGCCCGTTCCATCCGTCCGGTCCATACGACGGCAGATGGTGACAGTATCTATGCCCTGTCCACAGGGACGCTGGAGGCGGATCTGGACATGGTGGGTACTCTGGCGGCTCAGGTCATGTCGGAAGCCATTCTCCGGGCTGTTATGAGTGCGGAGACGGCCTATGGTTTTCCGGCGGCCAGGGATCTATAAAAAAGAAGAACGCTCCGGGACAAAGGCGCCGCAAGGGCAGCCAGATCCCGGAGCGTTTTTTATGGAAATTTTACTGCTGTTTCTGGTAGACCACATTTCCTTCAATGAGGACTGTGGCAGCCGATGTATAGAAGTTAAAGGGATCGCCGTCCCAGATGACGATGTCGGCGTCCTTACCGGGCTCTAAGCTTCCTACCCGGTCCTCCAGGCCGCAGGCGCGGGCTGCGTTGATGGTCACGGCCTCCAGGGCTGTCATGGGATTTAATCCCTTTTTCACCATCAGCGTCATCTGGACCATGGAGAGCTCCACGTTCATTTCCGGATGGCCGGTGGTGGCGGCAAATTCGATGCCGTTTTCTTCCAGAACAGAGCCTGCAATGGGATCCCGGTAACGGTTTTCACTGTTCTTTTCTCCGTAGACCGGTCCCAGCACGCAGCGGACGTTGTGCTTCTTCAGATCCTTTGTGATCCTCCAGGCGTCCACACAGTTCTCGACTGTATAGGTGAGGCCGAATTCCTCGGCGATGCGCACGGCAGTCATCATGTCATGGCCGCGCCTGGCGATGAATTTTACGGGCATTCCGTCGAATACGCGCATCAGGGAGTGGAGCTTCATATCGAATTTCGGCGGCTTATTTGCCGGATCCTTCTGGGAGGCGGTCCACTGGTCATGATAGCGCTTCGCCTTCATCAGAGCCTCGCGGATCAGGGCTGCCGTGCCAAGTCTTGTCATGGGCGATCTCTTTCCGCCGTATGTATTTTTCACTCCGTCAGTGAGGCACATCTTAATGGCGATCTCGGGCACCATGACCATCTCCTCCACCGTATTGCCAGTGGTCTTGATGGCTGCGCAGGTTCCGCCGATGGGGTTTGCGTTGCCCGGACAGGTAACGGCTGTGGTCACGCCTCCGGCCAGAGCCATTTTAAAGCCCTCGTCCCTGGGATTGATGGCATCCATGGCCCGCACCTGAGGTAAGATGGGATCGGTGGTCTCGTCGGCGTCATTGCCCTCAAACCGGAAGACCTCTTCTTTGACGCCAAGGGAGCAGTGAGGCTCGACGATACCGGGAGTCACATAGTTTCCGCAGGCGTCGATGATCACGTTGCCCTGGCCGTATTTCTGGCAGGCGTCGTCACAGATATCAAGGACCTTTCCGTCCTTTACCACCAGATCCTTTTTCTCTTTGTAGATTCCGGCCATGTTGATCAGATTACAGTTTTTGATAATCAACATTGCGTTCACCTGCCTTTCTTTCATATGCGATCTTTCCGTCGATGAGGACGATACCGGCCTGGTACATGGTGTCTAACGGTTCCACATCCCAGATGACGATGTCAGCGTCCTTACCGGGCTCGATGCTTCCGACTCTGGAGTCGATATCTGTGATCTTTGCAGCGTTTAAGGTCACGCTGCGGATTCCCATTTCCCTGGACATTCCGTTTTTCACATAAAGGATGACCTGGAGGAGCTGGTCCTCAATGGGAACGAAGGGAGCGTCGGTGATCAGGGCGAAGGTGACTCCGGCCTCCTCCAGGATCCGTCCGGCTTCATAGGAGCGGTTCTGGCATTCGATCTTGCTCTTGCCGCCGACGGTGGGGCCCAGCAGGCACTCGGCGTTGTTTTTCTTTAAGAATTCCGGGATCATCCATCCTTCGGTACAATGCTCGATGGAGTAATGAAGGCCGAATTCATTGGCCACGCGGACAGCAGTCTGGATATCGTCTGCCTGATGGGCATGGATCTTGACCCGCATTCCTTCAAATACCCGCATTAAGGAGTGCAGGTGGAAGTCGAACGGGAAATCCGGCTCCTGGCCATGGAGCTTATAGTTTTCATAATATTCCTTTGCCTTAAAAAGCTCCTCCCGCATAAGGGCGGCGCTCATCATCCGTGTTCTGGGAGCCTTTCCACGGTTTCCGAAGGTCATCTTTGGGTTCTCTCCCAGAGCCATTTTCATGGCCAGCTCCGGGCAGATGACACGGGACTCCATATCTTCGCCGGCGGTCTTGATGGCTAAGAAGGTTCCGCCGACGATGTTGGAGCTTCCGGGACCGGTCACAACGGTGGTGATCCCCTGGCGGAGAGCCGCGTCAAAGGTGGCATCCTCTGGGTTGATGGCATCTAAGCCCCGCAGTCCCGGAAGGACCGGCTCCGTATACTCATTTCCGTCCATTTCCTCGCGGCAGGCGGTTCCCCATAGACCTGCATGGCAGTGGGGGTCCACAAGACCGGGAGTGACGGTGCGTCCGGCGGCATCGATGATCTGGCAGTCCTCCGACACCTCTCCCACCTGGCCGACCTTTACGATCTTTCCGTCGTCGATCAGGATATCGCCGGTCTGCTCATACATACCGGCCATGGTGATTAAATTTCCATTTTTGATCAGCAGCAATTGAAAAGCACGCTCCTTTCTTAGATCATAGCTCTAAATCAGTACTATTGTACAAATTTTTTGTGAAAATGTCAAAGAAATTATGGAACATAGGGAGGAAAAACAAAAAAAATATATAGGACTGGGAGATCTGGTTGTTTTTCTGTATATGAGCGACTATAATGGAATTGAATGAAAAATACAGGGGGGGGGGTATAAGGTGGAAAAGCCCACAATGCTGATCGTATCTCAGAGCTCAACGACAAATGTAGGAATGCGGTCCTATTTAAATCATATATTTAGTAAATATATCCATCTGGAAACCTGCCTTGCGGCAGATGTGGATACGGAACGGATGGAAAAGGCGGATCTGGTACTGTTCAGCTCCAGATCCGCGGCCAGGATGGCAGAGCCTCTCATGACGCCGAAGATCCGGTATCTGATCTGTATCCGGACCTTTAACCATACGTATTTAAACAGGATCCTTTCGATCCCGTCCAATTCGGAGGTGTATCTGGTCAATGATTCGGAATGCTCGGCAAAGGACAGCATACAGCTTCTATACACACTTGGGATCACCCAATACCGTTTCATTCCATACTATCCGGACTGTCCGGAGACGGATCCCAGGATCCAGTATGCGGTGACGGTGGGAGAAAATAAGCTGGCTCCCAGGAACGTCCAGACGCTGGTGGACATCGGGATCCGGATCGCCGATATTTCGACGATCTCGGAGATCGCCTCATTTTTCCATCTGCCTTTAAGCCTGGCGGATGTGGTGTCCTTAAATTATATCAACCAGTTTGTGCAGCTTTTGAAAATATCCAATCACCAGCTGAGCCAGGCCACTAACACGAAGTTCATTACCCAGAGCATCATCAGCAACATTGATACGGGCATCTGTATCATAGACGATGAGGGGAAGATCCAGATGATCAATAAGCAGTTTAAGGAGGCCCTGGATATTCCCAGATCCCACCTGGTGGGTACGCTCCTTAAGGAGGCGGTACCGGAGCTGGACGGCATTGCGAAAAGGTCCCAGGACCAGCGTTCCCCATTTTTCCTGGTCTGTAGGGGTAAGGAGGAGCCTCTGAAGCTGACAGTCCAGGAGATCCGGGACATGAACCACCGGAGACTGACCATGATCCACTGCCATATGGACCAGCCGGCCCTGGAAAGACCGGCTCCAGAGGGGGATACGGAAGGAAACGTTATAAAGAGAGAAGGGGCCTACTTCCGCTTTGATGATTACCGGACGGCCAACAGCCGCTCTCTGCGCATGGTGGAGGCGGCCAGACGGATCTCCTTAACGGATTACCGGGTGCTGATCTCCGGGGAGCCGGGTACGGGAAGAGAGGTGCTGGCCCAGGCCATCCACAATAATTCCAGGAGAAGTGCAGAGCCCTTTATGAAGCTGAATCTGACGGTTTTGAGTGAAGGGCAGATCATGGAGGAGCTGTTTCCCGGAGACGGCCGGGAGGGGATCTTAAATCGGGCAGAGGGCGGGACCCTGTATCTGAATGGCATTCACTGTATGTCGATATCGATGCAGAAGGAATTTTTAAATATGATGGACCAGATGCCCGACGTGCGGTTTATCGCATCCACGGAAGAGGATCTTTATACCATGTGCCAGGAGGGGAGGTTTTTAAAGTCTCTTTTTTATATGATCGGCGAGGTATCCCTGGAGACATTTCCCATCCGCCAGAGACCCGAGGATATTCCGCTTTTATTTGAGTACTTTATACGGAATATCTACAACAATTCAGCTCTGCGCTGGACCGATATGTGCAGCGAGGAGCTGTGGAACAGCCTGACGGCGTATTCATGGCCGGGCAACGGAAAGGAGATCGAAAACCTCTGTAAGTATGTTTACTGTTTTCATTCGGAGGGAAAGCTGACCATCCGGGATCTTCCGGCTTACATAAGGCTTCAGATGGCGAAAAAAACGTCGCTGCTTTCTCCCCTGGAAAAACGGGTCTTACAGACGGTGGCCCAGAATCCGAAGACCGGGCGGGCCGGTCTCCAGGAAATTTTGGAGAATGAAGGGATCCAGGTGGCGGAGGGAAAGATCCGGAGCATCCTTCAGAGTCTTTCGGAGCAGGGACTCATAAAGGTGAACCGCACCAGAGGAGGCTGTGAGATCACAGAAACAGGAGAGCTCCAGTTAGAGTAAAATACAAAAGGGATTAGGTTGTTTAAACGAAGGAGAAAACTTCTTTAAAAACCTAATCCCTTTATTTTGTCTGACAATTTACGATATGGACGAAAAATAACAGTTTCTGCTTTGACACACAATATATGTATTTGTATAATAAACACAATAAATCTCAAGTAAATATCTCAAATATATACAGAATACACATAAATGAGTCATGCACATTTAGTAAAATGCAATGGTCAAAAACAGGGAGGCCAGGATAAAGACGCCTCCGGCCAGAAGCGGCTCCTTATAGGTGGCAGCCGGTTTCTTCTGGGTCAGATAGTCGGAATAGGACCCGAGCTGTTCGGGAGCGGGAGCAGCAGAGCTTCCGGGATCCTTTTCCTCCTGTGAAAGATCGGAGTTCTTTCCCGAGCGGGCCAGCTTTTTATGGGAGTAGACCAGCAGGTCGAAGGAGCCGGCGTATTTGGCCAGGCGGAAACAGCCCAGGATCATTGGGAGCATGCCGCCGATGAATAGGCCGTCGATGAGCCGGTAGAGGAAGATCTGGTCCTTCTGGAAAAAAATGTAGGCAGCAGCCACGGCGATCCCCAGGACCACGTAGTTTTTCAGGTTTTTGACTGAAAGTGAAGACATAGATGCACCGTCCTTTGTTTCTAAAAATGATTATGAGTCCTATTATACCTGGATTGGAAAGAAAGTCAAGAAACGCCAGTTGTTATTTATGGGCGGAAGCCCTGCAATAAAAAGGAGGAATGAGTGAATGAAGAAAAGAGTATTAGCAGCAATGATGGCATGTGCCATGGCAGCCGGCCTGCTTTCCGGGTGCAGCAGCGAACCGAAGAACCCAGGGGATTCCAATGAGCCGGTGACCACAGCCGCAGCTGGGACCTCCGGAGAGAGCCAGGCCGGAGAGACAGCCTCGGCGGAGGAGTCCGGGCCGAAGATCTTCCACGACTATATGACGACGGATGTGGATACTATTAATCCGCATATTTATACCATGAGTGTATCCGGCGACGTGATCGCCAGAACTTCTCTCCAGCTTTACCGCCAGTACCCCAACGCGGAGGGGACCAGTTTCGAGTACCTCCCGGAGCTGGCAGAAAAAGAGCCGGAACAGACGGATGAGGAAGGAAAGGTATGGCATATTAAGATCCGTGAAAATGCCAAGTGGGAAAATGGAGACGCCATTGACGTAGACGATGTGATCTATTCTTTTAAGATGTGTCTGGATCCTATTATGGTCAACAGCCGTGCCTCCCAGCTTGCCAGCGACTATATCACTATTACCAAAGCATCGGATTATTCTCTCCAGGGGAACGCCGGAACTGTTGCCTGGGAGGACGTAGGAATTAAAAAAGCCGACGACTATACCCTGGAGCTCCAGCTGGACGCCCCCGTAACGGCTGAAGACATTAAGTCACATTTTAACTATGTATGGACCTGCCTGGTTCATGAGCCTACTTATGAGGCATGTATGAGCGAGGACCGGAGCACAAACACTTACGGATCCACCAGGGAAAAATACATGAGCTGCGGCGCATTTATCCTGGACCAGTGGATCGCAGGCTCCCAGTTCGATATGAAGAAGAACCCGGATTTCGTTCTGGGCGATAAGATCAAGCTGGACGGCTACAACTATAAGATCGTGGGCGACCGGAATACAGCCCTGGAGCTTTACTTAAACGGCGAACTGGACGCGGTTTCCTTAAGCCCGGAATCCATTGAACAGTATATTGATGATCCCAGCATCAAGAAAGCCCCGGCTTCCTCGATCCAGACCCTGACCATCAACCACGGCAATACCAACAACAATGGGATCCTTGGAAACTTAAACTTCCGCAAGGCCTTATTCTACGCTGTCGATCGTGAGAGCATCGCAAAGATGACAAACGGGATCCCGGCCAATTATCTGGTTGCCAGCAAGTGTCTTGGCTTAGACGGAAAGACTTACCGGGATATGGAAGAGTCCCAGGCTCTCTTAGAGCCCAACCTGGGCTACGATCCGGCAAAGGCAAAGGAATATTATGAGAAGGCCCTGGAGGAATGCGGCCTTACAAGCCTGACCCTGACCTTACAGTATAACGAGACCAGCGCCAACAATAAGGCGGCTTCTGAATTCCTGCACAAATCTCTTCCAGAGGTATTTGGCGACAGCTTTACCCTGGAACTGATGGCTGGTTCTACTTCTGTACTAAACAGCTATATCAAGGGCTGGAAGGAAGGCGATCCCAACAGCTTCGAGCTTCAGTGGAGAGGCTGGAACACCAGTACTCCGGCTCCTTGGAACGGACTTAAGGTTTACAGCAGCATGTACTCCAACAAGAATGAACCGTATTACAATGATGAATTTGACGCCCTCTGGGAAAAGGCCAACTACGACATCGAAGCGAAGATGGATCCTGCATACCGTATGGACCTCACAAGGCAGATGGAAAAGATCGTTCTGGATGAAGTGGCGGCCTGCCCGGTCTATGAGGCTCCGTCCTACAACCTGATCAGCTCTAAGATCCATCTTGTATGCGACGAATATATCCCCGGCTACGGCTTTGGATACATTCTCAGCACAAAAGACTGATCGTTTGCAGAATAACTGACAGGAACCAGGAAGGGGATGCTGCAAGGCTGCTGTTTTGCGGCATCCCCATTTTCTAATCTGATGTGGAAAGGAACATGTCTTATGGCGAAGTATACGATCCAGCGAATTTTAGCCATGCTGCTGACCATGTTTATCATACTGACCGTGGGATTCATGGTGATTCGCCTCATGCCTGGGGGGATCTTTGACGATGCGGTGGATATGACCCATGAGCAGAGGGCGGCCCTGGAGGCAAAATATAACCTTGATAAGCCGATCATCGTCCAGTACGGCCTGTTTTTAAAGGGTCTGATCTTAGAGGGAGACTGGGGGACATCCCTTAAGATGAACATTAACGTGCCGGTCTGGGATATCATAAAGACCAAGATCCCGGTAACGCTATACATAAATTTCTTCTCGCTGCTGATCTCCCTGCCGCTGGGAATCGGCCTGGGGATCGTGGCAGCCATACGGAAAAACTCCATTACCGATTACCTGATCTCGTTTCTGGTGGTCATCTTTATTTCCGTGCCGTCGTTTATTTTCGCGACGCTGCTCCAGTATTTTGTGGCGTTTAAGGGTGGGCTGTTCCCGATCATCTTCGACGCCACATCCACCGGCTGGGCCAGGTTCCATGGTCTGGCACTTCCCATCATCGCCCTGTCCTTAGGCCCCATTGCCCGTGTCACCAGGTATTTGAGGGCTGAGCTGGCCGAGACCATCAATTCAGATTTCATGCTCCTTGCCAAGACCAAGGGCCTTACGGAGCGGCAGGCTACCTTGAACCATGGGATCCGCAATTCCCTGCTTCCGTTAATGAACATCATCGTTCCCATGTTCACGAGCATCATGGGAGGAAGTCTGGTGATCGAGACGATCTTCTCGATCCCCGGTATGGGCGGAATCATGGTAAAATCCGTCAACGCGCCGGATTATACGGTAACGCTTGCAGTACTGATTTTTTACTCGCTGGTTTCTCTGATCACGGTTCTGATCGTGGATCTGTCTTACGGCATTGTTGACCCGCGTGTGAGGATGGGAGGGAAGAAGTAATGGCAAAATTTTATTCTTCCGATTTGCCTGAATACCAGGTGGAGCCGGAAAGCTTTGAGTTTGTCCAGATGGAGGGCGAGATCGCTGATGAAAAGTTCCAGGATAAGCCCATCGGCTTCTTTAAGGACGCCATGCTGCGCTTCTGCCGCAGTAAGGTTTCCATCATCGCCTTCATAGGGATCGTGATCGTTCTTCTGTTCGCTGTGTTTGCCCCGGCCCTCAGCCGCTGGGACTACAACGACCAGGATCTAAACCGCATCAATCTTCCGCCCAAGGTGCCGGTGCTGGAAAATTATGGCATTCTGGACGGGACCCGGTGGCTCACCAACCGGCGGGTGGACTCTCTGGAGGATACATCCCGGTATCCGGAGGGCAGTATCTTAAAGGTCATCAACCACCGCATGGTCCAGGGCGTGGAAATGTGCGACATAAAGGTGGATTATTATAAGTATTCCGGCGTGGAGGACGGAACGTATTTCTGGATGGGGACCGACTATCTGGGCCGGGATCTCTGGGTGCGCATGTGGCGCGGCGCCAGGGTCTCCCTGCTGATCGCCTTTATTTCCGTGATCTGCAACGTGTGCATCGGTATTGTATACGGCTCCATTGCAGGCTATTACGGCGGAAAGGTGGATATGATCATGATGCGTATCACCGAGATCATCGGTGCATTCCCGGAGATCGTGGTGGTGACTCTGTTCATCCTGTTCTTTGGTACGGGGATCCTTTCCATCATCCTCTGCCTGGTGGTCCAGAACTGGATCGGAACGGCCAGGATGATCCGCTCCCAGTTTTACCGCTATAAGGGCAGCGAGTACGTGCTGGCGGCCAGGACCCTGGGCGTAAAGGACATGGCTCTGATCTTCCGCCATATCCTTCCCAACTCCATCGGCCCCATTATCACCAGGGCCATGATCGCCATTCCGGGCGCTATTTTCACCGAGTCCTTCTTAGCTTACATTGGACTGGGGATCCGTGCTCCGGAAAGCTCCATCGGCGTTCTCTTATCCCAGGGCCAGAAGGTGATGCAGCAGTATCCCAACCAGGTATTTTTCCCGGCAGTGGTAATTTCGCTGTTAATGATCGCCTTCAACATGCTGTCCAACGGCCTGCGCGACGCCTTTGATCCGACCCAGCGGGGCGCATAAGGAAAGGAGAGAAAAGTATGGAACCAATTTTAAGCGTAAAAGATCTTTCCGTATCCTTCAATGCCTTTGCAGGAAAGGTGCATGCGGTGCGGGATGTGAATTTTGACCTGTATAAGGGCGAGACCCTGGCCATCGTGGGGGAGTCCGGTTCTGGAAAATCCGTGACTACCAAGGCGATCTTAGGGATCCTGGCCAAAAACGGCCATATCGACAGCGGCACTATTATGTACCAGGGCCAGGATATGGCGAAGTATAAGGAGGCCGATTTTTATAAGATCCGCGGAAAACGGATCTCCCTGGTATTCCAGGACCCGCTTTCGGCCTTAAATCCCATTATGAAGATCGGAAAGCAGATCACCGAGGCTCTGATCTTAAGCAAGGCCATTGAAAAGTCCAAAGCCAAGGCCCGGGCCATTGAGCTTATGGAGGCTGTGGGGATCCCCAACGCCGCCGAGCGGTACGACGCCTACCCATTCCAGTTTTCCGGCGGTATGCGCCAGAGGATCGTCATCGCCATCGCTCTGGCCAGCAACCCGGAGATCCTGATCTGTGACGAGCCCACAACGGCCCTGGATGTGACCATCCAGGCCAGGATCCTGGAGCTGATCAATGATATGAAGCGGGAAAGGGACCTTTCGGTGATCTTCATCACCCACGATCTGGGCGTGGTGGCCAACATGGCGGACCGGGTCTGCGTGATGTATGCGGGCCGTATTGTGGAAGTGGGGACCTGCGAGGATATTTTCTACCGTCCGGCCCATCCTTATACCTGGGCGCTCCTTTCGGCCATGCCGGACCTTCACACGGAGGAGACGCTGTTTGCCATTCCCGGTGCGCCGCCCAACATGCTGCATCCGCCCAAGGGAGATGCCTTTGCGGCCAGAAATAAGTATGCCATGAAGATCGATTTTGAAAAGGAGCCGCCGTACTTTAAGATCTCTGATACCCATTATGCCGCCACCTGGCTGCTCCATCCCGACGCGCCAAAGGTGGAGATGCCGGATATCTTAAAGCACAGAATCGCCAGGATGAGGGAGGAGGCAGGATATGAAATCGGATAACAGGAAGGAACGTGACCATATCCTGGATGTGGATCACTTAAGTATGCACTTTACCACGAAAAAACGTGGAAAAACCTCAGTGGTGAAGGCTGTGGACGATGTTTCCTTTTATGTGGAGCGGGGAGAGACCTTCGGGCTGGTGGGGGAATCCGGCTGTGGAAAGACCACCACAGGCCGCACCATCATCCGTCTGTATGATCCCACCAGCGGGACCGTGGCCTTTGACGGAAAAGAGATCAGCGGGAAGATGGATAAGAGCCTGAGAAAGTATATCACCGACAACATTGCCATGATCTTCCAGGATCCCATTGCCTCTTTAAACCCCAGGATGACGGTCCAGGAGATCATTGCCGAGGGCTTAAAGATCCGCGGGGTAAAGGATCCGGAGGAGCTGCATCGGCAGGTGGTGGCCATGCTGGAGCACGTGGGGCTTCAGGCGGAGCATGCCTCCCGGTACCCCCACGAATTCTCCGGCGGCCAGAGGCAGAGGATCGGCATTGCCAGGGCGCTGATCGTGAAGCCCCAGATGGTGATCGCCGATGAGCCTGTGTCGGCCCTGGACGTTTCGGTCCAGGCCCAGGTCATCAATCTGTTAAACAAGCTGAAGGAGGAGATGGGGCTGACCATTCTCTTCATTGCCCATAACCTGTCGGTGGTCAAGTACTTTTCTGACCGGATCGGCGTGATGTATTATGGAAAGCTGGTGGAGATGGCGGATTCCGACGAATTATTTAAGAATCCCATGCATCCGTACACCCGGGCCCTGCTTTCTGCCATCCCGGAGCCGGATCCCATCAATGAAAAAAAGCGGAAGAAGATCCATTATGATCCGGAAATGCACCGGTATGGGGATGGGAACCAGCCTTCTTACCATGAGATCGCTCCCGGGCATACGGTGTACTGTTCAGATGAGGAATTTGAGGAGATAAAGAAGCAGTGGAAGGCGTAGGGAAGTAGAAATAAGAAATGGAAGATGGGGCTGTCGGTTAATACCGATTTTTTCCCCGGATAACAAAAGAATGAGACAGTCCGCAGAACTCCTGGCTTTTTCAGGGCTATGGTTTTCTGCCGGACTGTCTC
>OHAO01001866.1_pt1 | contig 13774 bp, 12 predicted proteins | sample 1577151 | NCBI WGS metagenome assembly OHAO01 (sample SAMEA3541585, study PRJEB24748) | human gut metagenome | biome: human gut; feature: human-associated habitat; material: faeces | place: China | collected 2012 | reverse complement strand
AAATTCTGTAAAAGAATATTTGGAAAAGTCATGTAGAAATCCTCTTACTGGAATAGTCTTTCACAAGGGCAGCGAACTGTTGAATCGTCTCCGGTGTGATGTTTCCCTCTTCGTCAAACGTGAGCTTGGAAAGATCAATGGCTGCTGCGTCGTTTTCTGCCTGTTCTGCCGCATCAAAACCTGCCGTTCCGGTTTCGTTGGAAAGAGCGGCAATGTCAGCACGTCCTGCATCTTTGTCGCTCATCACGCGCACAAGTACCGGGGATTGCATCTTTTCGATGACTTCCTTCGGGATTCCAACCGTATCAGCATCGGCAACAAGGTCTGCTTTGTACTTGTCTGCAGTTCCGCGCCGGTAGGCTTCCGCAATGCCGGCAATACGTCCGTTTCCTGCAATGGCGATGTTTCGAGCTTCTGTGCCGTAATCAGGATTGCGAGAGCCGTCTACAAAGTTTGACGTTTGCACCTGATCGGCCTCAATGACGGCATAACGCATTTCCATCATCGTGCCGTCAGAAGCCGCTACACGCTCATATCGACCGTACTGAGCCTCGGGAATTTCCGCGTAGCCAATTGCCGGCGCCCCCTGAGCAAAGTCACGTGACACCGACACCATCGTATAAACCGGATTGGCCGCAATTCTCTGCATTTGCATGATGCTTTTGGCCGTGTTGCGATCACGGTTTTGAAGTACGACGCCTGCAGAAGATACTCGCAGAGCAGACGCCTCTCGAATGGCATCCACATTGGCGTTGACGATTGAATTGTTGAGCGCCTTGGAGACGGCTTCCAATACCGGCTTTTGTTTGGCGTCAACCGCAGGAGCCTCTGCTGCGGCTTTGGCATTGTCTGCAGCATCAGCTTTAGCTACGGCTTCCTGCAGTTCCGTATCCTGTCGCGCACGATACCCGAGGGCACCAAAGCCTCCACCCACAACAGCGGCTACGGCCAGATTGATTGGATCGAAAGGATCGACTTTGTCAGCAAGCGCCGCATAGCCCGACTTGTCCAAAATCGTGCGGATCGTTGTATCTTCCGAAACGTTTGCAAGCGGATTCACCACGGAGCCGTATAGAGCGGAAACAGCGCGAGTGCTACCCAGTGCTGCCGGCAAACGCATCCCAAGCGTGCCGGCCACGAAAGCGCCCACGCCAAGACTTGCTGCTGTGTCCTCATCAACGCCCTGATCCTTGTATCGCTGAGCTGTTTCAATACCATGTTGTGCGCCGTACAAAAGAGAAGCCGCACCAGCATTGCCGCCTGTGACAAGCGTCGCCATTACGCCTTTGGTAATTTCAGTGCCAACGCCGTGAATCACTTGCGCCACAACGCCGGTTGTCTCCGGATCAGGCGAGTAGTCTTCCTTAGCCTTGCGTCGCCACTCCTTTGCCACAGCAGCCGTGCGTTCGGCTTGCTCCTTGGCAAACGCCGTCGGGTCTTCGATAGGAACGCCAATTTCCTGCGCCTCGATAGCTGCGCTTTCAATGCCAGCCTGCGAAATGACCGATGTTGCCGCCGAACCTGTCATTAAGGCCGCGTTCGGCAAAATGTCTGCCATTGCATCAAGCGTTCCATCAAACACACCGATTTGAGGCGTGGTGATGCTCGAGCCGTCCCATTTCGGAAGGTCTTCCGGAACAGCAGGCAGATTCTCATCGTTTAGCAACCCTTCAATATTCATTTCACATTCACCTGTTCGGGGTTGAGATCAAGGACATAAGGCGTGTTGTCGGCGTTTCGCACATATCCGAGCTCGGGATCAATAATCCGGTACTGGCCGTCACCGACACTCTCAAGCCGCATGCCGCGAATCTTCGGGGCGAAATAGCGCGCTTCGACTTCGCCGTACATGGTTTTGAGATCTGTCTTGTCTTTCTCCATGCTTTTGATCTTCAGATCGATCAGATCAAAGAAGTCCCGCGAGAACCATCCAGATACTGTTCCCGTCGTGTATGACGCCCCGGAGGGACGCTTGGGAAGAAAAATCTTTTTGCCGTTGTAGTCGGCAATATCTCCGAATGCGCTGGCGACAATATCCTCGGACGTGGCGCCCTCTCCGGCGATCTGCTCATAGGCCCACATTCCCTGCGCGGCATCAACCATTGTTGCGCGAACGGTTTTCGACCTTGTGATTCCATCAACACCTTCTTCGGCACCCAGAATGCGACCGAAATCTTCCTGAGAGCCTTCGCCTTTGGTAGGCAGTGTCAGACGCTTTTCGTCAACAAATTGTCGGCCTCGCAGGTATTTGCTTCCATTTTCGATATTGCTGTCCATCACAAAGAGAGCCGTACCGATACGGGAATCTTCGGGCTTGATCTGCGTTCCAAGAACTGAAAGAACACCGTCACCGCTCAATGGCGTAGCAATGGAGGTGAGGAACTTGACTTGATCATCAGACTCCAACGAATTGAAGTGCTGCGTCAGAGTCTGAACTTCGTCTTTGCTCAAAATCTGCTTCTCGCCGCCCCAACGCTCTTTCATCAACGTCATTTCGTTTGCGCGGTACGTCAGCTGGTCTTGGACTTGAGTGGCGTTGTCCCAATCCAGAGCCTTAAAGCCTCCGTACTCGTTCTTCAGGGCATAACCGACCTTGTCTGCTTGGCGTTCTTTTTTAATCTCGTTGGCAGCCTTGACCGACGTCAGATAAAGCTTCGTTCTGGCAGCAAAGTCTTCAGAGCCCGAGACCGGCTTCATTGCCTTCAAATAGGCATCAATGTCAGCGTCGCTCATGTTGCGAGCGTTGAACTTGAACTGCGCTTCTTCGTAGTCGAGCTCGTACTGTTTGAACAGCTTGATGCCTTTCTTCGGTCCATGCACTTCGGTAAATTGATCGAGCGCCATCTTCTCGGGGTTGTTGCCAAGAAGGGCTTCTGCGAGGTTGTTTTTAATCTGCGTATCGAACTCGTCACCGCGCATCTGGATCATCTGACTGCGCAGCTGGCGAGCGCGCAAAACAACGGATAAGCGCTGATCGTTTTTGAGCGAATCGATGAATGGATCACCAGTCAAAGACGACGGATTGGTGTACCAATCATCAACAACAGCTCCGCCCGAATCTTTGACGCGAGCCTTTAGCTGAACGCCCGGCTCACGCTCCGCAAAGTACTGCTGCAGGTAATTCGCCTCGGCAGCGGACAGTTCGCGCCCGGGCACAAAAACGTCCTGCCCGTTTTCAACAGACCAATGGCCGCCTCGGTTTTCTTCAGTGCTGTAAATGGACTGATCCGAGAAGGTCGGATGATTCGGCTTTTTGTACTTATCGCCCAGATGTCCGCGAACATCTTCGGACATGGTGCCAGACTGAATCTCCTTCCAAGCCCCTCGCAGGTCGTAGTTGAAAACGTCTCGCTCTCTACCTTCTGCCTTCGCCCAGGCTTGGAACTCGCGCTCCTCTTCCGGAGTCAACTGTGTGTTGTAGTGGTCAGTAAAGTCCTGCTCTTCGAATTCCTCCGTGGTGCTGTATCGCACAGGGCGCTGTGCAAGGCTCAAGGCCAAAGTGTCGCGGCTCTTGCTGAAAAGACCTGACTCGATCTTGGCCGCAATGTCGGCACTTACCTTCGGACGTTGAGACTTGAAGACCTGAAGCGCCAAGACAGGGTTGTCCGAGCCCCATGCTTCAAAGCGTCGGGCCGTGAAAAGATCGTAGGACTTGTCTTTGAGAAGCTTTACCTGTTCCGCAGGCAAGCCAAGCATCGCGGCCTGATAGTCGATTTCCTGAGTGATCGATCCCCAAGTCTTTTGCAGGTAGCCCGTTTCAGCATAGTGGTTGTCGGCGTCCGTCATCAAGGACTGCACACGCGCCTCGGAACTCTGCATGTGATACGCCCGAGTCTGCTGGCCATTCCACCGCCGAGCCTGCTCAACGGCCGAGCTCAAGCGGTCTTGGATTCTGCTGCCGATGACTTCGCGCACCTGCGGCTGCAGACTGCCAACGATCTTGTCAACGTCTGCCGTCATGCCTTCGACAGTACCTTGGAAGGCATCTTTCGCGTTTTTGCCCTGAAGCGTGAGGTAGCCGTTTTCACCGCTCATGCGGGCGTTAATCGCATCGATCACCTGACGCTCGGCATCGTCCGATTCGGCCTTGACCGTGCGCTGGTGCTCAATGCGCAAAGCTTCTGTAAGCGAGTTCGACCACTCTTCGACAGGCTTCATTGCCTGCTGCATCATGCGTCCGTAAGCATCGACATTGACTGCCGGCGCACGAGCTGGGACAAAACCCGAGCCGCCGTTATCGCGCACCTGCGGCACGCCGCCTTGGAACGTAGGAACAATAGGCATCATTCACCTCTAGCCAAAAGACAACATGCCGTTGCGAACGCCCCAACGCGGTCGCGGTGTTTGCGCATACGCATCTGACCCGATACCTGTTGCTTGCGGGGCACCCGTATTCGAGTCAAAAAGGCCCATCGCGTCATAGACCATATAGCGGTTGGCGATCTGAGACGCGCCCTGCAGAAGAGTGGTGCCAAAGACAAGCCCCGGACTCTGCTTTTGGGCCTCGTACTGCAAAGCTTGTCCCTGGTAATTGGCGGCTTGCATACGCATGCCCCAGGCATCGCGCACGGCGTTCTCTTTGATCTGGTTGGAGTCGATCTCTTTGATGATGTCGGTCGAGGCCAAAACCTCAACTGCGCTGCCTGCGTTTGTCGCAAGACCGTTGGCGGCAATGGCGGCTTTCTGGCTACCCTTGACCTGCCCGGCCTGCATCGTGAGCCGCACTTGATCCTTTTCGGCCGAGCGGAGCCGCTGCTCGGCATTGAACTCCATCAGCTGAGCATTGATTCGAGCGATATTGGCCTGCGATTGCGCAATGGCATTGCTCTTATTCGTGATCCCGATTGAGCCAAAGGCATTGATAACGGAAGCCACGCCCATTCCTACAAGGCTTCCGTATCCAAATGATTGACCTGAATTCCAAGGCATAAAACCTCCCATTATCGGGAGGTATTGTCAGATCACGCCATGCGCTCACGCGCACTTACTAGACGAGTTCGACCTTGGTTGTCAGGCCGATAACCTTAGCCGGCAAAGGCTGATCCTGGCGGATACAAGTCTGACCGGAATTGGCCCATGCCGCATTGACACGCACCTCGATTTCGTCCGTGATCGGTTGCGGAGGAGTTCCGGGCGGTTCCATTGCTCGAGCAGGGTACTCGGTGAGATCGTCGAACGACGGGCCTGCCTTCAACCCACTGGAGTTCACCACGCGGAAAATCATCGAAATGACGTTCTTCCGATGAGTCGTACCGTAAGAACCGTCTTGCAGAGCCATAGCAAGCGGCAGCGTCTGAGCGTCGCAAGAGTATGGCAAACCAACGTGAACCACGCTTGCGGGTTCATCAAGCACGATCTTGCCGTTTGTCACAATCTGAGAAGGTTCAACCGAGCCATCGGCAAGAATCGACACTTCCATGCCTTCGAGCCACGTGAGCCCTGAGATTTCAGTCTTGGGCTCACCGCGGTACGTTCCGGAACAGTCCAGGTAAACGCAGTCCGCAAGATTTGTATATTGGCGTTCGTGCATACGCTCAACGAAGACCTTTTCCTGCCCGTTGATGTTTCGGCGAACCACGGCATACAGGATGTCTTCGTCGCCTTCTGCAACCACGGTGCAACTGAGAAACTCGCCATTGGTTTCGACCGTGCTGAAAGCACCTACCTGCTGTTCCGGAACGTAAGTAAGCGCAATCAGATTTCCGTCAGAAGACACTGCCCAAACAGTCGGGAAAGGCGCTTTGCCGAAGGACAAATCCTTGACTTCGAGATTGTCGAAAAGATGCGGTGCACGCAGACAAATATCTGCCGTCACATAGCCGCCAGCTTCATACGAATAGCCGCATTCACGCAAGTGGCCACCGCGGGACGCCGCATAGATGAGCGTCGATCCCACAATCACCGGCTGCACATTGTTGGCACCAAAGTACGATTGCGCGTTCACCGATAGCGACTTTTGGGTGATTACGTCCGAATTCTTTGTCGTGGCCAGCCACTCGGCAGAAGCCGTCAAGAAGATCATGCGAGCAAGCGGAATTATGTGTTCAATTCTGTCCGCATTGCGGGCCACCACAGCTGCAGCAATGCGATCATCGTCTTGCGAAGGTAAGCTGTAGCCCATATTGGACTCGGTGCCGGACTTCGTTGCCCACAGCCAGTTTGGGCGGTTGTAAGTTCCGCCGAACCAACGGCGGCCCTCAAAGTAGGATACAGCTCCAGGGTAGTCTCCCGTCGTGCCGACAGTTGCGGTAGCTGTGGCACCGCTTCCGCCGGAACCGTTTGACTCAATCGTCACTGTGGGATTTGTATATCCGGATCCGGGACGAATGACACGAATCTCCGATATGGCCCCGTTTTCATCAACAACGGCTTCAAGTTCTGCCCCAGTTCCTGTGGGGTCAGTCACTGTAACGATTGGAGGTATCGGAGCAGTGATTACCGGATAGTCCCAAGAAACCCCGTATCTCAGATGGTTCCCCTTGACGATAGAACCTTTCCATCGGTCCGAAGAGGTATAGCCGGCACCCTCACTTTCCACTTTGTATCCGGAAATGTTGTAGGACACTGAACTTGCCGCTTCACAGACAAAAGAGATTTTGGCCCCAGTGCCAGTGTTAGACGTGACGGCAATATTTTTGAGTTCATTCGGGCTAACACTGCCATCAAAAATGGCATTGTGCGCCGCTGAATACGGAGGCAGGGAATTAGAAAACGTCTGCGATGTATTGTTACCGTTTGGCGCATGGTAAACGGTAAAGGTCCCGGGCAAAAGTCCCTTTATGCTGCGATTCGTCAAATAACCACTGCCACCATTTGTGACGGTAACACTTTCAATGCCTCCTGCTTTCATGAAAGGCTGATCATAAATCGGAGGTGTGATCGACGCGTCCGGATCAATGTTTTCGTCAACTATGCTTGTCTGATCTGTCTGCCCGATGTAGCACCACACGCCGCCTTGGTTTCGATAGACGCGGTAAAGGTCTGCTCCGGACACTTCGTCCCACGAGATTGTGTTGTACGCACCGTCACCGTATGGGTTGCACTCGACTTCCACTGATTCGCTGCGCTCCGATTCCTGAGAGCCGTCTTTAAGCAACGCCGTTACAGCGTACTCTCTCGTGTAATCCGTTTTATTCGAGACTGAATCATTGATTGTTTGGACAGCCGTAACATTTTCGGGAGGCTCAAGCTCTGAGGCAAACGAGATCTCTGTCAAGCGCCAGTCAGTCGCACCGTAGCGGCGCAATTCTCTTGGCGCGTGGCTCGGATGGACCAACGTCACAATGTCGGCAGACTGGACAAAGTGAATGCCCCAAACGTCATCGATCAAATAGGGGGTTTCAACTTCGTAGGGTAGACCATCGTCGCCCAAAAGCGTCTGTCCCTGTGTATGAAATCGAATGTACTTCTCACCAACTTCCAGAACCATCGTCTGGTCGGCCGAGAATGTGAAATTCAACAAGCGAGGCGGCTTGGACGGATCTTTGACCTCGAGCACACGCTGAAAACCCGGACGGGATACGATCGGCCCCTGCGGTTCTACCAAAAAGTTTCGGCACTTGGCCAAACCCGACTGATACTTGGAATCAGTGACCCGCGAAAACATAGAATCGCTGATTTCGCCGCCATTGAAGGACTGCTGATAAAGACGAATCTGCGCCATGATCACACCCACCGGCTAGAAATTTTGGACGGTACCCGCAGCATCTTTTGCCGGACCATCGCCTGACCGTCGATCGTTTTGGCAACAGACAAGGCCTGCTGATACTGCTTCATCAAATTCGTAGCCTCGGTTGATGCCGAGCTTTGCCGTTTGATCGGCCCCACAAGGTAGGCGGCAAGCAACAGCACCAATGCTTCTGTGAAATAGGTCGGATAAAGAGCGACCGAGTCGATATAGGCCGTGTAGTGCGCCACAGCTTTCTCAACGTTCGTGATGATCATGCGGTTGGAGTTGGCCGTGTTGTACTCAACCCGCCACTGGCTGCGCGGAATCTCAATCTCATCGTCAAACCGGCGAGCGTCATCCGGATCAATCGAAAATTCTGATTTATTTGTCTTTTTGTCCTGAACTTCGTACAGCCCGATGAGACGCACCGCATCGGACGGGAAGGCATACACCTTCGCTGCCCCGTAAATCTTTGGATCGACGTTTGCAAGTTCCGACAAGCGCACACGACGCTGCGCAAAGCCCCAGTCAGCATCTTCAAAGATGCGCCGCTTTGCCATCGGGAACCACCGGTTGCAGAGCCCCGCGTTCTCAGAACCATCAGAAGGATTGACGGACACCACGTCTGCTTTTTCACCCAAAAGCGATAGGGCCAAGTTGCAAATATCTACTTCGGTTGCCATTACTAAAAAAGGGGATGTTTCCACCCCCTTTCCATGAAAAAGACTCTAGCCCAAGGCCTTAGTCAACAGTCGGAACAACGTCAATGCCAACCTTCTTGTACTGGTTCGGGAGACCGAACGAAGTCGTCAGGTAGGCGTCGATCGTGCCGGTAATGGTGCCCTTGACGGTAGACGACAAGCGCACGTGCTGGCGATGCTTAACCGGCAGCGGAATCACAATATCTTCCTTGACGTCTGCGCCGGCCATTGCTGGCAGAGTCAGGATCGACGTGAAATCGGAGCCGTCATCAGAATCATCAATCGAAAACGTCACGCCATTGGTGGCTGCCTCAGTGCCAGTGCCAGCAACTGTCGGATGAATCACGAGATAGATCGGATCAGCCCAAGCACCCGAGTTCGGGGCAGGCTGGCCAAAGTCGTAGGCGTCCGACGTGATGGCGGCGGCGATGCTCTTCGCAGCACAGAGCTGCATTTCAAGATCAAAACAGGCCATTTGGATCACCTCCTTTAAGAGAACGCGATGACGTTGCCGTCGTTGCCAATCACGTCGTTGCCAAGCTTGTGGATCGGAGTGTCGCCGTAGGACAGAACCTTGCGGCCGGCAATTTCGCTCCAGGTCAGGAAAGCGTTGTCCTTGTTCTGCATCTGGCGGCGGAGAACCGAGCGGATCGTATCGTTCATGTAGAACGCGATGCGACCGGAGGCGTCGTCGGGCAGCATTTCCAGAGCCTGAGTCATCAGATCGATCAGATCAGGTGCGCTGGCCGTGGTGTTCTTCTTGGAGAGCTTGGACGTGTCGACGTTGCAGATGCGAACCACCGATTCGGGGTCGTAGGCAGCCACACCAATGTCCCAACCGAATTCAGTCACAAGCGCGCGGTACGCCTTGCCGTTCTTGTCCTGGACGTACTGCTCACCCATGTCATCGACGGAAAGACCGGGGCCTTCGCCGCCCTGCGGATAGAACATGTACATGCCTTCGGGCTTCCAGTTGGCAAGCCAAATGTCCGTCAACTTGCCTGAGGTCGTACCGCCGGCATCAATGCAACGGCCACCGAAAGCTTCAGAAGTCGGCACCACGATGTTCGCAAGCCCCAGGCAGTCGCGAGCATCAGTCTTCGGGTCACCGTAGAACACGCGGCGTACAGCCTGGCGAGCAAGGCCACGCATAAATGCTTGATCCTTGCGCAAGCGCCAAGCTTCACGTTCGCCAGGCTTACGGGTTTTGTACAGGGACACGTCAACCACGGAGCGCGTGCGCACCATACTGGACGTGTATCGAGCCGCCGCACCAAGAGCTTCTTCAGCTTCCCAACCTTCGTTGTAGCCACGAAGCTGACCTTCCGGGTACTTCGTGATGATCTGGCCCTTGTCCGTGTCACCGTTGTTGGCGGGGAGGATCACGCCCTGATCAAAGAAAGGCATGTAGTCTCGGATCGTGTGGATAAGCACCTTGCGGGCTACATCCTTGTCCGTGACCATGGATTCGTAGTCGGCCAAAGTGAGAGCCTGGCCGTCAGCAATCAAACCACTCATTTGTCTTAACCTCGTTTAGCGGATTTGTAGAAATCGCCCGGCGTAACTTTTCCGTCACCGGCTTCAGAGCCGCGCGGGAAAGAGCCTTCGCCGATAGCGCGTCCTGCTCGAGCTAGGAGTTTCAGCAGGCCCGGGTGGTTTCCGATGGGCGTGCTCATGAACTCGGCAATGTCGGGATCAACCGACCCGTCTTCATTCTTGGCAAAGCGGTCGCGCACTCGCGCAACATCCGCCATCGAGCGATTCCAATCAGCCGACAATTCCTTGTCTGCCTTACTGCGTTCAGCCCATTGTTTCGACACCTCGGCAATCTGAGCCATCTGTCGCTGCGCGATAACTGGAGCTACCTTGTCCAAAAGGTTTTGAGCCTGCGCTTGCGATAGATTCGTCTCCTTGGCCACTTCCTTGAAAGCGTCCATCACCTGATCGTCGTACTTCAGCCCTTCCGGAGCTTTGAAGTCCTCGTAAGACTCGGGAGCGCCTTCCGGCTGCTCCTTCTTCTCGTCGGCAGGTTTCTGATCACCTTCAGGCTTGGAACCTTCGCCATCGCCTTCCTTCGCTTCGCCAGTCGCGCCTGTCAGCAAATTGCCTTCGGGTTGCGTGGTGGTAGCAGAAGAAGACGAACCTTCGGCTCCGGCGGATGCAGCCTGCTCGTTTCCGCCTTCCGTACCGGTGGCCTGATTTGTGCTTTCGGTCGCGCCGGCATCAATGTTTGTTTCGTCTGGCATGCTGTTCTCTCAACATCAAAAGGTAGAGATCAGGATCGAGAATCCCTTGCAGATCGAGCCCGACACTTCTGCGCCCTTCGGCAAATGCCATCGAAAGCGCATTCGTGTTGAAGCTCGACACTTGGAGCTGACAAAGGTCGAGGATCGAGAAGATCATTTCCCGGCCGTCCTTCGTGCTCATCGCGGCTTTGACTTGGTCACGGAATCGAGCCATGCGCTGTTCTCGCTGGAACTCAATTTCCTCGCGTGTTTCGGCCAAAGCCTGCAGATCAAAGGGGTCTCTTTTCTTCATGGCTGGCATCTTCACATGCTCACAAGCGCTCACGCGCAGATAAAAAAAAGGCGGAGCCTCTCGCTGGAGCCCCGCCAAAAGCCGTCCATTGACGGTCCTCGGGAGTATTCGTTATGCCTGACCTGCCAAAGCGCCGAGAGCGTTAACAGCTTGGCCCGCCATGGTCGAGTCACCGGAAGGCACGCGACCGAGCTTGCTCAAAGCGTCGGCGCCCTGCTGCATCTGCTCGGCTTGAGCCTGTTGCTGCTGCGCCTGCTGTTGCGCCTGGAGCTGTGCCTGAGCCTCATCATCCGGCACCACAACCGACGGAGCGACGCTGTAGTAGTCGGCATACTCATTGACCGCGTTGAACGCATTGATCTTCAGCAGCGCTTCCGGCTTGAACTGAGCGATCTGACCGATCATTCCGAGGAAGTTCGTCAGACCGTTGGCGCGGATTGCGCGCTGGCTGCGAGCCAACATGCTCGTGTACTCGATATTGAGCTGTTGTCCCACGAGCTCCGGCGGTGGCGGAGGAATCTGCCCAGCACGAGCCAGGATGTTGTAGGCGCGCTCAATAAGCGGCCGCAGCACTTCGTGATTCAGACGCGAGAGCACGGGCCCAAGCATCATCAGCTTCTCTTCGTGGCGCTCGGCCACTTCTGTTGCCGTCATGTTCTTGGTCGAGCCCGAGAGCATCAAGAAAAGATCGACGTTGAAAGCCTGATTGATGCGTTGCATAACCTCCTGCATATCAGCTGTTAAGTGCTGCAGGTTGAGCGCAACATTGAACGCCGACTGCACCTGATGCGCAGAGTTCGGCATATCGACGTAGCTGATGCCACCCGGCAGGAAGTCAATCTCCTTGTCCTTGGCCGCGGTCGGAAGAATCTTCGGCGGATCGACTTGGAAATCAATGGCATTGCCCTTTTGAAGCTCCTGATGCTGAAGCTGTTTGACGTCACCAAGTGCCACCATGCCCGGCGCTTCCTCGGAGTAAATGTCCGATCCGGACGCACCCCAGCGACCAACCACTGCGGGAAACTCGTTGTAGCCGCTTTCTTCGAGAATGCCATAGCCATCGTCGTCACCATCCAGGAGCATCACCACAGAGCGCCACGGCATGTTTCGGTTGTCGATCTTGGTCGGGTCACGATCAAAGCGCGGCTCTATCGCGTGGATCACGCGGAAGCGCTTATCGACAGCCTTCTGATCGTCGTAGCACATGAGGACGTTACGACCCACAGCCTTGCGGCCATACTTCGCAACGAGCTGTCCTGCGGTCATCGAGAATCGGCGATAGAGCGTATCCGGCTCGCCTTTGTAGTTCACGCCAATGGCATACTCGCCCGCGACGAGCGGAACGCAATAGAACCCGTTGGTCGGGTCCTCGAGCACAACAATGGCCATCACGCCCATGGTACCGACTTCGCGCCAGCCGTGGTGCAAAGCCTGATAGGTGTTGGTGCGCGTGAAGGCCATTTCGAGGATGCGCTGCACCATGTCAAGCCACTGCTTCACCGCGTGCGAACTGTCAAGGTTCGGGTCGCCAGTCGTCAGCGCAAACCACTGACTCGCAGGGTCGGTCATACCTGACATGAGCCCCGCGGCCAAGATGTTTGCTGCCCTGGTCGCGGTGTTGTTGTAGATGCGATTCCAGCGACTCCGCGACAAGTTCTGCGGCGAGTCCGCCGCCAAGAAGCGCCCGGATGCCGGCGTGATGCAGCGGCTGATCTCGTACCATTGGTCAACGTATGGCGCGCGCTCTGTCTTGAGCTGCGTCCAGCGCCGCAGGATCGAGTCGTGAAGCTCCTTGCGATCCATGGTCTGTTACCCCAAAGTGGAGCCGCCACCCAAGTTCAGACGATCACCGGACACGCCACCAGCACCGGTCAGAAGCGTGGTGCCACCGCCACCCTGAGAGTTCTGCTGCAGGATGCCGCTGATGTCAGCCTGATTGCCGTTCTGACGGCGCTGATCTTGTCGCGCCTGCTCGGCTGCCGCCTGAGACTGACGCTCGGCCTTGCGCGCCGCATCTCGTTGAGCATCCGCCTGCTTGTTTGCTGAATAAACAGAAGCACCTGCAGCAGCTGCAGCGATAATGCCGCCAATAATCAGTTCAGTCCCCATTTCAGTTTCCTTCAAATTTTGCCCAGAAAACAGAATCAGTTCTTTTGAACAACCGCTCATATAGAAGCTCTAACCGAGAGCCGAAAGGCGCCGTGCAATAGACACCAACTGCGCCTTTGCTTTCGGCCACCCTCATAAGTCCCCGAATCAGACGAAGGCCTGCGGGGCCTTTTCGCGCTTCTTTCTTGAGCCACATCGTTCCGATAGAGCCAATCAGCTTGCCGTAGTGAGGATGAGTAAGGACAGATACCTCGGCAAAGCCAATCAATCCCTCATCATTGAAAGCCGCCACGATTGACAAAATCCCTTGCTCCTCGAGCCTTTTGTAATGCTCAAAGCAAGGGTTTCCGCTGCCAAGATCAGGGTTCCCGCTTTCAAGAGCGTACTCAGCACAAAGCCGTTTAAAACCAGCTTGGCTAAAGAGTTCCTCAGTTTTTATCTGCCTAATTTCCATGGCGGCAGTTTGACTCACAGAATCGCGCTCACGCGCACATCAGGCATAAGGGTCACGCGGTCTGCGAGCGGATCCTTGGCGTTGTGTGCGATGAGGCGACGGAAGATCGTCCAAATACTCGTTCGTCGGCACAGCAAACGTGAGCATCAGGCTGTCGGCACAGTCAGGCGACTGCAAACCTCGCTTTTTCATGTCCTCCTTGCGCTCGAGGATCAACTCGTTCTTTCCGATCGTGTAGCCGTACTCGACCTGCGTCAGATCAGAGATCAAGTCCTCATCGTTTGCGATACATCCGCCGGCCTT
>OHAO01001860.1_pt1 | contig 13821 bp, 15 predicted proteins | sample 1577151 | NCBI WGS metagenome assembly OHAO01 (sample SAMEA3541585, study PRJEB24748) | human gut metagenome | biome: human gut; feature: human-associated habitat; material: faeces | place: China | collected 2012 | reverse complement strand
CCCGCCTCCAAAAGGAGGCGGGTCCGGCGCCTTATTCGGCCGTGCCGCACCACTCGGTGAACAGCTTGCAGAACATGTGTACGGCCGCCAGGTATTCGTCCACCGGCACGTACTCGTTTATGGAATGTGCGTTGTCGATGCTGCCGGGGCCGCAGAGCACGGTGGGCGTATCCGCAAAGTTTGTGAGCAGCCTTGCGTCCGCCCCGCTTGCGAGCCCCTGTATCTCCGGCCGCCGGCCCGTGCAGCTCTCAAGGCAGCCGCGCACGCAGGTGACTATGGGGTGTTCCTCGCCTATGTCATAGGCGTTGCCCTGCTGGAAGCACTCTATCTGCGGCGGGTTTGCGCTCAGCCAGGGGTCAGAGCCGACGAAGCGGGCTATTTCGTCCCTGAGCTGCGCGTCTATCCTGGAGCCTATCCTGCCGTTCTCCGTCTCGCAGGGGTGGAAATGGAGCGACATGTCCAACACGCACTTTTCCGGCACGGTAGAGCTGGAATCCCCGCCGTGAATGACCGTGAAGCAGAGCGTGGGAGGCGGGAGATAGGGGTGGCGCTTTGAGATCGCCCAGTTCCTCTCCACCTCGCGCATCCTGCACATGAAGTCCAGGCACTTGTCCACGGCATTCACGCCCTTCCACTTGAAGGCGCAGTGTATGGGCTTTCCGCTGAAGGTTATGCGATAGAAGAACCAGCCCATATGCGCCGGCATGATACTCAGTCCCGTGGGCTCAGGAATAACGGCGGCGTCAGCCTTATAGCCTTTCAGGCAGCAGGCGAGCGTGCCGTTCCCTCCACCTTCCTCATCGACCACGGATTCGAATATCACATCTCCCGCCAGCTTTATTCCGCACTCGTGCAGCGTCTCCAGGGCCATGAGCGCAGCCGCGCCTCCGGCCTTCATGTCGCAGGCGCCCCTGCCGTAGAGCCGCCCGTCTATTATGCGCGGCTCATAGGGCGGGCAGAGCCAGCCCTCCGCGCCTGCCGGCACCACGTCCGCGTGCGCGTTTATCATCAGCGAACGCCCGCCGCCCGCGCCCTTTATGACGCCGACTATGTTCGGCCTGCCCTCATAGCTGTGGCCGGGATTGTACTCCGGGTGACCGCGCATGGCGTCGTTGTCAGGCTCGAACCTGTCTATGTCCGCCCCGACGGAGCTCAGCGTGCTTTCGATGAGCTCCTGCGCACACAGCTCGTTTCCGCGCCTGCCCATGTCTATCACGCTGGAGTTGAGGGAGACGAGCTGCTTCAGGAAGTCTATGTGCCGCTCGCGGCGTTCTGCAAGTTTGCGCTCTATGCTGTCCATCTTGGCCTCAGTCCTTCCTGACCAGGATGGCCACGACGAGTATCAGTCCGGTGAGCACGGTCTGCCAGTAGGAGCTGACACCGCAGAGGTTCATGATGTTGCTCAATATACCCATGATGACCGCGCCCAGGAAGGTGCCCAGAAGGTTGCCCTTGCCGCCGGACATCGAGGTGCCGCCGACGACGGCCGCGGTGATGGCGTTTATTTCGTAGCCTTCGCCTGCGACGGGGGAGCCGCTGGCCATCTGCGCCGCAAAGATTATGCCGGTCACAGCGGCGAGCACGCCGCTGAGGATGTACACGCTTAAGGTGACCTTTTTTACGTCTACGCCGGCCAGGCGCGTAGCTTCCGGGGTCACCGTATGCGCAGGCGTCACCATCGGCCGCAACAGCGTCATAGGCGCGGGCAGCGTCGTCACGCGGGACATTCCGCCGAATTCGCTGGCCTACGGGGGGCCGTGCAGGGTCATAAGGGAGATCGATCCCGACAAGGACCGCATTTTCTGTGCCGCGGCGCCGGAGCTTTAGGGAGGAAACGCATGCTTTATATTGGAATAGACCTCGGCACCTCGTCCTGCAAGCTGCTGCTTGTAGACGAGGAAGGCCGGGTCCTCAACTCCGTATCAAGGGAATACCCGCTCTATTTTCCCAGGCCCGGGTGGAGCGAGCAGGAGCCTGAGGACTGGTTCGCGGCCGTCTGCGGCGGAATACCGGAGCTCCTGCGCGGGTTTGACGCGTCCGGGCTGGAGGGGATAGGCGTTGCCGGCCAGATGCATGGGCTGGTGTGCCTGGACTCGCGAGGGCAGGTCGTGCGCCCCGCGATACTCTGGAACGACGGCCGCACGAGCGCCGAGGTGGACTACCTGAACGGCGCAGTTGGCCGTCAGACGCTTTCACAGCACACGGCCAACATCGCCTTCGCGGGCTTCACCGCGCCCAAGCTCCTCTGGCTGAAGAACAACGAGCCGGAGAACTTCAGCAGGATATGGGCGTGTAGTTTTTCTTCTCCGCATACGCCGCGAATATGAGGCTCGCGCCGGCGGACTCGGCAAAGACAAAGTAGCTGCCCGCGTAGACGATGCCGACGTGGTTCATGTGCATCTCCTTCACGGGGAGCACGAAGCGCACGTGGCTCTTCTCGATGATCTCGGGGACGACCCCTGCCGCGTTCAGGTAGGGGATCTTGCAGTTGTGGACAAAGTTGTATTTCTTCTCCTCGTAAATATCCATTTATGACACCTCAATTAAAACGGCCCAGCTGGGCTTCACATTCGGCCATCATGCCGCTGATGAGCTCTTCTACGCTCGGCACGTCCCGAATGAGACCAATGTCCTCTCCGATGCAGAGGGAGCCCTCGTCAAGGTCCTTGCCCCCCTGCGTGAACTTGCGGGTGCGGTAGCCGGCCACCAGGGGGGCGACTTTCTCAAAGGGCTCCCCGGCCGCCTCAAGCGCGGCTACTTCCTTCATAAGGCTGTTGAGGACGAAGCGGGTGCCCATGTAGACGCCCTCGGCCCCCAGCATGAGCGCCGCGGCCATGCTGCGTCCGTCGCAGACGCCGCCCGCGGTAATGACGGGGATGGAGAGCGCCCTCACGGCGCTGGGCGTGAGCACCATGGTGCCGGTGTTGAAGGCGCCGATATGCCCGGCGGCCTCATAGCCGTCGATGACCACCATGTCGCAGCCGATGGATTGGGCCTTGAGTGCGTGCTTCACGGCAACGCACTTGTGGATAACGGTCATCCCGGCGGCCTTCATCTCCTCGATGTATTCCGTGGGGGCGCGGCCCGCAGTCTCCATGATGCGCACTCCCTCTTCCGCGCACACCTTGATGTGCTCATGGTATCCGACTGCATTGAGGGAGGGGAACAGGGAGATGTTCACCGCAAAGGGCTTGTCCGTGAGGTCCTTGCATCGCTTTATCTCCGTGCGAAGGTCCTCGGGAGAGGCGAAGGTAGCGGAGGAGATCACCCCGAGGCCGCCCGCGTTTGAAACCGCCGCAGCGAGATCGGCGGTTGCGAACCACTGCATGCATCCCTGGATTATGGGGTACTTTATCCGTCGCGGCCGTCGTTCAACGCGGCGGTCTTTGACATGTCCGTGTTGGATATGAACAAGGCCTTGGGGTCAGCTTCCCACGCCATTTCCGCCAGTGCCTCCGGGGAGAGCCGCCAGTTTATCAGGCAGGGAACGGCGCCTATCATGGAGCAGCCGAAGATCAGCTCCAGATATTCGACGCAGTTTCTGGCGGCGATGCAGATGCTGTCGCCCTTTTTGACACCCATGTTTCTCAGAGCCGAGCCGCATATGCAGGTATCGCGGTAAAGCTCGCCGTAAGTCAGACGCTTTTCTCTGAAGATAACGGCAGTCTTGTCCGGGAAAAGCCGAGCGGAATTAACAAGGAAATCTTTTAAATTCATTGTAAAACCTCTTAGAATCCTCTTCGCCGTACAACGGGCGAGCAAACGTCCTTCTTACTGGATACCTGCTTCCTGCTTGATAAGGGCTCTGGCAACGGAGTGGACCATTATTTCCTCAGTTCCGGCATAAATGCGCGCTCCGCGCTGGTCACGCCAAAGTCTGGCGATGCGGGTATCGTTGGTGTAGCCGATGCCGCCGAGGATCTGGATGGCGTCGTCAAGCACCTCGAAGGCCGCCTGGCCTGTGTAGCGTTTGAGCATGGAGGCGTCCAGCATGATCGACTGACCCACGGATTTCTTCCAGGCGGTATGCATCTCAAGGCCCTCTTCGCCGGCTCCATCCCCATGGCCGTTATGCCCCTCATCACTGTCTGCTGCGCTTCCGGCTTCGGCGGCGTCGTCGCTGCCGTCCCCGGCTTCCAGACCATAGTCACCAGCCTTATGAACCTCGGCGTCAATGCCTTCACCATCGTCTTCATAACCAACATCTGCTCCGGCATCTGCGGCTCCGCCTCTTCCGGCGAGAACATCGCCCTTCAGAATTTCGGCGATTTGTTCCTGTCCTCCGGAATTCCCGGCGACCAGCTGCACAGGCTCTTTGCCATGTCCTCCATCGGCCTCGACACCCTGCCTCACAGCGCCGGCGTCATCACCGCCCTTTCTACTACGAAGCTCACCCACAAGCAGGCGTACATCAACAACTTCGTTCTCTCCGTCGTCCTGCCCATCATCATGGCCTGCTTCGCCGCCGTTCTCATCAGCCTCGGGATATACTTCTGAGTTCAAACTGCGCGGCGCCCTGATCCGCTGAAGGGAGCTGTGACCACAAAACCCTGTTCGTCTGTATGCGGACAGGGTTTTGTATTAGCCGGCGGCAAAGCGACAGCCAGGGGCTCTGCCGCCCATCAAATTCGTGGAAGGAGACGCATTATGATCAAAACAAGATTGACTGAGCTCGTCGGTATCAAGTACCCCATAATCCAGGCAGGCATGGGTCCTTTTCCCGTTACCAGCCTCTGCATAGCCGCCTCGAACGCCGGCTGTCTGGGTCTGTGCAGCACCTTTGGCACCACCTCGCGCAAGTCAAATCCGGTGGTTTTTGAAGATTTCTGCAAGCAGGCCCACGCGGAGCTCAGCGACGACGACGTGACCATTTTCAAGAAAATGTTCATGCGTATTTATAACGAGACCAACGAAGGCACGGTTTTCGGGGCGAACGTCATGGTATCCGCCGAGGTAAGGGAAAACGCCATGAACGTCATGGCGGCGATAAAGGAGGTTCGCAAGGACCCGGCCGTTGCCGAGCGCTTCAAAGTTCTCGTCACCACTGCCGGAGACCCGGTACCCTGGGCAGGTTTTGTCAAGGAGCAGGGAATGATCTGGATGCACGTTTTCCCCGGCGTTCGCACTGCAGCCCGCTGCAAGAAAGCTGGAGTACAGGTGCTTATAGCCTCCGGTCACGAAGGCGGCTTCCACACCGCCTGGCAGTCCGTACACAGCGTGACGCTGCTGCCCGATATCGTGGAGAAGTTTTCCGACGAGAACACCCTGGTCTGCGGCACCGGCGGCTACTGCGACGCCAAGAGCCTGGCCGCGGCGCTGGCGATGGGTGCCGACGGCGTGCAGATGGGTACCCGTTTTCTTGCCACCGAAGAGAGCGATTTTTGCGATCTGTGGAAGATGCTGGTGCTTGACTGCGGCGACGGCGGCACTCTGATAGCCCGAGGCTTTGTCGGGCCCGCGCGCTGGCTGAGGACGCCGGCTGCGCAGAAACATGCGTACAACACCGCCAAGGACGCGCCTGGCTCCTACGTAGGCGTACCGGATGACTTTACCAAGATCCCCATGGATCTTCTGATAGCCGAGCGCACAGGCGTAGCCGCCACCTACAATGGCGACGCTGAGCACGCCATGGCCGGTGCAGGTGAATGTGCGCAGAGGATAACTGATCTTCCAAGTTGCGGCGACATGGTAAAGAGGATAGCAGAAGAAGCCGAGGAGATCATCTGCGGGCTCAAGAGCAAATATATATGCTGAAAAGCAGCGGGAAGCAGAAAGTATAACTTTCTGCTTCCCGCTCAACTGGTGCCGGTGACGGGGCTCGAACCCGTATGCCTGCGGCGAGGGATTTTAAGTCTTTGCCGGCATTTGGAACGCAGAGGATATTTAAGTACTCTTTTGGAACCTCACGCCTCAAAAAATCCAGCAAAATCAAGGGTTTCAGCTGTTGACACAGCCCAAAGTACCGCGGCAAAAGGAAAAACGCAACGGGGCTGTATTTACAAAGTCTCTGCAAGTTGGAGGGATATTAGGAGGGATATGAACCAGCCTGCCCACGCCATTGACACGCATTATAAACGGCAAATTACCCCTCCATCTGAATCAGATTTAACACGCAGGCGGCACCCCGGCATTTGGGGTGCCGCTAACAATAGAATGAAATATAATGAAAAAGCTAAGTAATGCATAGTTTTGGCTAATAATCCTACAGTAATTTAAAAATAGATGCACTGCTCATAATTTGGGCCGCCCAATTTTGTTGTCTTTGTCATAGTAATTCATGACATTAATAACTACATCATGTTTTACTTTAATCGAATATACAGTGCTTAAATTCTGAGAACTAATTCTTTCAGATTCCAGTAGAAAATCTGCGCACTCTTTTGAAATCAACACCCGATTACTATCTGTTTGGCTACCAATGCGTGCGACTATATTAATGCCATTACCAGCAAAGTTTGGATTGCCATTGATATCGATATATTCATATACCGGACCATAGTGCATAGCAGTCCTAATAACTATGCTGCGATCTTTAGATGCTGAGTTATTGTTGATGCGCACTTGAGAAAAGAAATCATTTAAGAAACCCATAATATTTATATCCGGCTTAAATCCAAGAATTATGCCATCACCGATAGGAATTTTCACGCATTCAGCATCATACTGTGAAATCACAGGTTGTACCAGTTTCATAAAGATACGAATCAGCTGATTTTGAACGGTAGAGGCTTTTTTTGAATATGAAACAAAATCGAATAAAACAAATAGTCGGTTTTCAAACGCGTTTCGATTTTTCAGCCACGCTATTCCTTTTTTATATTTGCTATTTGAATCAAAACTGAAGCCCATTACATCAGTTAAAAGGATGGACAGTTTGCTAATGCTAGGATCCTCCTCAATATCATCTCCATCAATTTGTTCAATTTCAATTTCATATTGAGGATCTCCACCTTCTGCAACAGAACTGCAGTAAAACTCATATCTGTCAAAGCAGAGTTTATATGCATGAAGAGGTGTATTAATCTTAATCTCATGGCGCGTATTGTAAACTCGGAGAATTTCTTCCAAATGTTCATCGCCGCATTCGGGGAAATGAGTGTGGAACGCTGAAGTAAGCAATTCTTGCTGGCTTTCTGTCTCCGAAATTTGGCTTTCGATTTCTTCACGCCTCAACGTTTTTGAGCAATTATATAACGGTTTTTTTACTGTCAGGTACTGTTGGGAACCAATATTTCTAATCCTCAGCGACCCGCCTAATTTCTCTATTTGGCGCTGAGCAGCATCAAAATATATATCCTCCTGACGGATTTTATTTGGGTTTGGATCAAATTTAATATCAAGCGCGTCTAACAGTTTGTATATTTTTTCTAGGCAACCTTCTTCTGTATTACCTATATATTTTTGTTGGTTGTTTACAAAGCCACTTAACTTCAGTTCATTCTCCTGCATATACATATCTCCTTCAAAAAAGCAGCTTTATCGTTATCGTTATCGTTAAATGTAGTGAAGGTCTTTCAGTATGTGGAGATTTTCTGTAAGACGCGCTTCTGAAAACTTGCTTCCCTTTATCTTTTTAACTTTGCTAATGATTTCTTCTTCGTCTTTGGTGCCACCTAGCATTTTGTTTGCCACATAATCCAAAGTAGTTATTGCTTCCATATCCAAAGCCGATTTGTTAGAAAAATGCTCTATAACAAAATCTGTTTTTTCCTGATCCTCGATATCAAGATGTCCCTCTATAGGAATAATCCCTTTGTGTATAATATGCGTGACCCCAGACGTATCAATTACTAATCTATCATTGCTCTCCAAGATATGTATGGTCTCATCGAGCTTTGAACTATATGGGCCGAAAAAATGAATCGAATATTTTAACTCCAAGTTAACACCTTGTCGTTCAATCAAATACATCATTTTTTGCAACATTTTCTTTCCTGGCTCAATTACATCGCATATTTGGCCAATAATTATTGCATTGCGCTCAAAACTTGTCATAATAGTAACCCTTTCACATTTGAATGTCTTTATAAATTGATTTGATTGAATCGAGAACGGTATCTTTGAGTTCCGGCTTCACATACAGCCTTAGAATATAAATTTTATCTGTAAGACTTTGAATAATATGGGAGCTTTCCGATATCGTCGAGTGTTTCCCAGTACTACCATCGATGATTATTATTGCACGTTCATCAGATATCTCGGTCTTGATTGGTATTTTATGGGGCATTTTATCTGCGGAAAAATCTTCGATGAAGTTTTCTTCCCCAAATTCTTTATAAAGTTCCCTTCGTATTAGTTGAAATTCTCTCCTATCAGCAGCACTTGGATGCACGTTTGTATGAAGCACTCTAGGATAAATGATTCGGTTTACAATATTCCTACAAGCGTCATTAGAATCCTTGTACTTACGCATAATTTGGATAACACGCGTATCATCCCATTCCAGGTACTCTTGTGTATCTGCCGGATACTTCCCGTCTGGCAATATTGCTGATAGTGCTTTGTAAAACATTATGTCAAAATACCTACGAGTCCGGTGAAAATAAACTTGAATAAACATGAAATAACGAGCCAAGACAAATTCCTCAAATGCCTGCTCTCCGCCATCTTTAATGGCCAATCTTGGACAATCATTTTGAACATATACTGTCAATGATGATATCAAGCGATCTACATCGAATTTCCCATAATTAACGCCACAATACACCGAATCGCGAAGTAGATAATCCATTTTATCGCAATCCAGTTCACTATCCATAAAGCTTTTCAAAAATGTATACTCTGAATTTTCTCCAGGGTCGCGCCCCATATATATGTTGCATATTAATTCAGGCGTAATATTATATTCTGGTCCATACGCTTTGACAAACTCTTTGCCAATTTCATGAATATGGTCAGCAACTTCTGTTTCTGTAATAATCTTTTCTGTAAAAGCTTCATGTGTAAGGTCATCTTGAAAAACACTTTCCGAAGCGTGAGAGAATGGAGCGTGACCTAAATCATGTGTAAGGGCAATTAATCTTAGAATCTGATGATACCACTCAAACTTACAATCTGAAAAAACATAGTTCCCATTTTTTACTGCGGAGCAAAAAGCCCTTGACGCTAAATGCATGACCCCCAATGAATGCCCGAACCTCGTGTGTTCTGCTCCGTGAAACACCATGTTAGTCATAGCTAATTGCTTAATGTACCTCAGTCTTTGGAATGGAGAGGAGTTTATGATTTTGTTCTCTAAATCGCGTACTTCAATAAATCCGTGAATTGGGTCCCGGTATTTATTACTCATTGACCACCACACCAAACATATAATTATTTGGATGTCCTCAGATGTAGCTGTACACTCAGTCTATCATAGATTTGAAGCCATGAAAAGAAAAACTTGCAATTTTTACTCAAAATTGAAGACGCGAATTGCACAGCACGAATATTTCTTAAGCTATCACATTAATGCCCGGAGGTGATTAATTGAGCAACGAGCCAAGAAACGAATTTGTCATAAACATAACCACTGATGGAGAGCTTGTGGCGTTAGCATTAAAGGAGCTGTATCCGTTCAGCAGACACCCGTACAAAGTGCGCGACGACGACGCGATGCGAGATATGGCCGAGAGCGTGAAGCAGTACGGCGTCCTATCCCCAGCCATCGCGCGGCCTCTGCCGGAAGGTGGGTACGAACTCGTTTCCGGTCACAGGCGCAAGCGGGCCTGTGAGCTGGCTGGGCTGGAGACCATGCCAGTCATCGTCCGCGAGCTGGACGACGACGCGGCGGCAATTCTCGTCGTGGACAGCAATTTGCAGCGCGAAGGGCTGCTTCCGAGCGAGAGGGCGTTTGCGTACAAGCTCAAGCTGGAGGCGCTGCGGCGTCAGGGCGAGAGGACGGATTTAACTTCCCGACAACTTGTCGGAAAGTTAGAGGCAGCAGATACGATTGGAGAAAGCACCGGAGAAAGTGGGCGACAAATCCAGCGCTACATCCGCCTCACAGAGCTGATACCGCCGCTGCTGGACATGGTGGATGAGCGCAAGATCGCGTTCAACCCTGCCTATGAGCTTTCGTTTTTGAAGCAGGACGAGCAGCGGCTCCTTCTCGACGCCATGGACAGCGAACAGGCCACGCCGTCGCTGTCACAGGCACAGAGGCTCAAGCAGTTTTCCCAGCGCGGCGAACTGACAGCTGAGGTCGTGCGGGCCATCATGTCCGAGGAGAAGAAGCCGGAGATAGACCGCATCACCATCACCGGCGACAGGCTGCGCAAATACTTCCCGCGCTCCTACACGCCGAAGCAGATGGAGGAGACTATCATCAAGCTGCTGGAACAGTGGCAGAAGCGCAGAAAGCGCGAGGCGGAGCGCTGATTGAATACATATCCTAAGCCGGACAGTGCATGAAACTGCCCGGCTTTTTTGTTTGGAGGTAAATCGTATGTACCAGTACAAACCTGAAGATGTTGACTGCAAATACTGCGCCGAGTGGCGTCACAGGCGATGCCAGGCGGCGGGCTGCCCTTGGCTGGCCGAGCGCATAGAGGCAGGGACGGTGAGCTATGCCACTGTTATCCTCAAGATGTTCAGGAACGTCAAAGACGCAGATATTGTCAGGCGGATCGGGCAGCTGGTGCTGAACTTACGCGGCTCGCTCTGGCTGAGTGCGGAGCATGAATTCAATACCCGCCAGCTGCTGCAAAGCGTTGGCTTCGGAGCGTGGAGAGACCCACGCTATTTTGCTGCCCTTTATCTGTTCGGCTCCAACCGCACGCTGCTCAAACGGGCATGGAATGCCTGTCTGCCGCAACGGTTCATACCCGAGTACATCTGGCTGCATGGCATCAGCCCCCATGACTATGCGCTTGTGACTGCTGCAAAGACCATATTGGGCGTCGCAGGCTTCGAGGAGGCAATGCCCGCCGAGCTTCTTGCCGACACCGAGGTCATTGACGACGAAGCCTTCCGGCTCATCGTCAACGCGCTGCTCATAGCCAACTATGGCGTAGCCGTACTGAAAACAGGTGGTGGCTCCACTGGCTGACACCTATCACGCCGTCAGCCTCTCAGGAGGCAAGGATTCCACGGCCATGCTCCTGCTCATGCTTGAGCGAGATATGCCGATCGACCTCGTGCTGAACGCAGATACGGGCATGGAGTTTCCTGAGATGCATGAGCATCTCAAGCAGGTGGACGAGCGCCTTTACCGCGAGCGCGGGATACACATAACGCGCCTGAAAAGCCCCAAGAGCTTTGAGTACATGATGTTCGACGAGCCGAAGCAGAAGGCGTCCTGTATTTCAAACCGGCAGCGCCTCGGCGTCCCGTGCAAGGGTAACGGCTGGCCCGGCATCCACGTCCGCTGGTGCACCGGGCAGCTCAAAACGCACCTCATATCCCGTGAAGTGAACCGCCTTCGCCGTGACAGGCCATGTGTGCAATACATAGGCATTGCCGCGGACGAGGCAGTGCGCTGCAAAACAGATAAGGGCAAGAGCTATCCGCTTGTTGACTGGGGCATCACCGAGGCTGAGGCCCTGCGAATCTGCTATGACCGGGGCTTTCGCTTCGGCGGGCTCTATGAAGTATACGACAGGGCCTCTTGCTGGTGCTGCCCGTTCCAAAGCATCGGCGAGCTTCGCAAGCTGCGACGCCATCACCCTGAGCTTTGGGCGCGGTTGCTGGATATGGACAGCCGCGCCCGGTCTCAGTTCGGCTGCACGCCGCTGGGACGATTTACGAAAAACTGGAGCGTTGCAGAGCTGGACGAGCGCTTTGCGCGTGAAGAAGAAGGTGGACTTATGTCTGAGATTTTCAGGATTGAGAAAAGGAACGACTTCACCATTGTCCGCAACGGATTGCTGCGGGACAAAACCATGAGCCTGAAGGCCAAAGCTCTGCTCATAACCATGCTGTCCAAGCCGGACGATTGGGACTATACGCTCAATGGGCTTCAGTCCATATTGCTCGAAGGCCGGGACGCTATTGCTTCCGGGCTGAAGGAACTTGAACAGCACGGTTATCTTATTCGCCGCAAAATCCGTGACCGCAACGGGCGCTTTACGGATGTCGAGTACGTCATCTTTGAGCTTCCGACTGAGCTTGTCCCTGACGCGGCTGAGCCGGCGGCGGAATATCCAGAAACGGAAAATCCGGAAACGGTTAAGCCTTCTTCGGAAAACCCGACGGAAATAAATAAAGAAATAAATAAGAAAAGAAATAATCAAGAACTGACTCAAGCAAGTATCGATTCTGTTCCTTCCGGCGCTTCGCGCGAAGGAAGCGAAGATGAAAGGATTTGGCGCGAGATCATAACTGAAAATCTTGAATCGGACATAGTCCGCGAAGAAAGCGGCTGTGACCCCGGCATAGTGGACGACATTGTTGAGCTGATGGTCGAGACCGTCTGCTCGACGCGCCGGTATATCCGGGTCGGCAAGGAGGACAAGCCCGCCGCCGCTGTGAAGTCCCGGCTGCTGAAGCTGGAGCGCAGGCACCTCGAATACGTCCTCTGGTGCATGGGCAAGAACACTACGGAGGTGCGCAACATACGCGCCTACCTGCTCACGGCGCTCTACAACTCCTACTTTTCCGAGAGCAGCGGAATGGCGGCGCAAGTCCAGCACGACCTCTACGGCAAGGGAGGTGAGGCCATATAAGCCCTTAACGCGCAGGCCCTGAACAAATTACAAGGAGGCAAATCATGAACAAGAAAACCAAAAAGGACGCAGGCCCCGGCAAGGCTATTGCCATTGCATCAGCCGTGGCTGCTATCGTCATCGTTATCGTCATCCTGCTGCTCCTGCGCAGCTGCGGCGCGCCCGTGGACGACCACAGCGGCATCGAGTTTGACCCCTCGGCCACCGAGGGCGGCTGGGATGAGGCCGACACTGACGAGATCATCGCCGGTCTCAACGAGAAGGTCGAGGCGGGCATGATCAACATCTCGATGAACACCTCGCCCGTTTTCGCGGACGGCACATCCAAGGGCAGCCTCATGATCGTCAACGAGGAAGTCAACAACTACCCGCAGGTAGTCGAGATAAGCCGCGACGACACGGGCGAACTCATCTACAAATCCGGGGCCATACCTGTCGGCAGCAAGATAGAGTCCGCGAAACTCAGCGTTGACCTCGACCCCGGTACATACAAATGCACAGCGCTGTTCTACAACGTTGACCCCGACACCGGGGACTACCTCGGCTGCGCCGGGGCCGTAGTGACCGTCACCGTCCTTGAGTGACGGTCTTTTCTTTTGTGACCTCGCCGCATGGCGGTCAAATATTTTATTCAAAAGGAGAAATGCCCACATGAAAAAGTTCAAAAAGCCCGCTTCCCTCATCCTCGCCTTCTGCCTCGTCTTTGCCCTTGCCGTCAGCGCCTGCGCGGACAACAACATCACGGCCAGCGGCGGCTCCGGCACTACGCCTGTAAGCCTCAGCTCCACCACCGACGGCAGCTCCGGCGGAGACCCCGCCGGCACCGCCATGAACGTCACCGTCCCCACCTTCCTGCCCATGACCATGAGCCAGGACGGCGATGTCCTCACCGCAGACAACTGCCGCATAACCAACAACTCCTACGGCGCGGTCCGCGTTGCCTCCGTGAGCATCAGCGCCGCTGAGGGCTGGAACCTCACCGCTTTTGGGGACAAAGCGTCCCTCGCCGGTGAGAAGGTCGACAGCAACAAGCTCGGCTTCGCCATGAGCATCGGCGGCGGCGCACAGGTCGCCACCAGCACTGACGAGGCCACTCAGAGCCTCATCACCGCGCCCATCGAGGGCTGCTACATGACCGGCGTGGGCGACAGCTCCCGCAACAGCGTCGGCGTGGACT
>OHAO01001859.1_pt1 | contig 13824 bp, 11 predicted proteins | sample 1577151 | NCBI WGS metagenome assembly OHAO01 (sample SAMEA3541585, study PRJEB24748) | human gut metagenome | biome: human gut; feature: human-associated habitat; material: faeces | place: China | collected 2012 | reverse complement strand
CTTGGAGAAGCCGGGGAATCCATGATTATTGCAGCGGTAATTATCCTGAATGCAGTTGTCGGGGTAATCCAGGAGGGAAAGGCAATAAAGGCAATTGAAGCCTTGCAGCAGTTATCAAGTCCCAAGGCGCTTGTAAAGCGGGACGGCAGGGAAATGGAGATCCCGGGCAGTGAGCTGGTACCGGGGGATCTGATTTTCTTAGAAGCAGGAAGGCAGGTTCCGGCGGATGGAAGACTGCTTACAGCGAGCGGATTGCAGATAGATGAAGCGGCGCTTACGGGAGAATCTGTAGCGGTGGATAAGGAGGTCCTGGGACAGAAGAAGGAAGAGAGAGTGTATGACCGTGGAACAGGGAAAGCAGAAACGGTGAGTTCAGAAGAGGAAAAGCTTCATGCGGCAGAAGTACTGGGCGATCAGAAGCACCTTGTGTTCATGACCACCATGGTAACGGCAGGACACGGGGAAGCGATTGTGACGGAAACCGGAATGCAGACACAGATCGGAAAGATTGCCGGAATGATTTCGGAGAGCCGGGAAGAGCTGACACCACTCCAGAAGCGTCTGGCAGATCTGGGCAAAATCTTAAGCCTTGTGGCAGTCGGCATCTGTGTATTCCTGTTCGTGGTAGCCGTATTGCAGAAACGGGATATCGGAGAAATGCTGCTTACAGCAATTTCCCTGGCTGTTGCGGCGGTTCCGGAGGGACTTGCTGCAATTGTGACGGTGGTGCTTGCCTTAAGCGTTTCAAGAATGGTGCGTGTCGGAACGATCGTGCGCAAGCTCCCATCGGTAGAAACCTTAGGGGCGGTGGATGTGGTCTGCTCGGACAAGACAGGGACGCTGACATGTAACCGGATGACGGTGAAGCAGTGTTACGTGGATGGAAGGCTCCTTCCGGTAGAAGAGTTCCGGAAGGAGGAGCATGAAGAGTTCTTAAATGCCTGTGTGCTTTGCAACAACGCACTGCTTGGAGAAGAAAATATCGGAGATCCCACAGAGCTTGCGTTGCTGATCCTGGCAGAGGAATGCGGCAGGGAAAAGGAAAATACGGAGAAAGAGTATGTACGCATTTCGGAGTGTGCATTTGACTCCGTGAGAAAGAAGATGACCACCATACATAAATCTGTCAATGGAGAGGTTGCCTATAGCAAAGGAGCTGCCGACCGGATTTTAAAGGATTGCAGGACCGTCTGGAAGAACGGAAAGGAGGCTGCCTTTTCTGAAAAAGCAAAAAATGAAGCACAAAGGGCGATGGAGCAGATGGCTTCCGGCGCACTGCGGGTTATAGCACTTGCCATGAAGAAAAAGGGAGATCTGAAGGAGGAAAAGGATCTGGTATTCTTAGGACTTGCCGGTATGATGGATCCGCCGAGGGAGGGCGTGGCAGAGGCGGTGCAGAGCTTTCGTAATGCACATGTGCAGACGGTGATGATTACCGGAGATCATGTGGATACCGCACTGGCCATTGCAAAGGAGCTTGGCATTGCACAAAGTCATGAGCAGTGTATGAGGGGAGAGGAGCTGGAGTTACTTTCACAGGAAGAGCTGATTGGACGTGTGGAAGGAATCCGGGTCTTTGCGAGAGTGTCCCCTGAGCATAAGGTCCGCATCGTACATGCCCTCAAAGCAAAGGGCAAAACGGTGGCCATGACCGGAGACGGGATCAACGATGCCCCGGCGCTGCGCTCGGCAGATGTCGGTGTGGCGATGGGAAAGGGCGGAACGGATGTGGCGCGGAATGCCGCAGACCTGATATTGACGGATGATAATTTTTCCACAATTGAGAAGGCAATCCGCGAGGGACGTGGGATTTATGAGAATATCCGCAAAACGATCCTGTTTCTCCTGTCCTCGAATTTCGGGGAAATTATCACAATGCTTGCAGCGGTTCTGGCCGGCTTTCCGGCGACGCTGAAGGCGAGTCATATTTTGTGGGTAAACCTGATTACGGATTCCCTGCCGGCACTTGCCCTCGGCATGGATGGAAACGATGGCGAAGAGCTGATGAAGCAGCCACCGCGAAAAAGCACGGATACCATGTTTTCCCATGGAGGACTGTCCTGTACGCTTTGTTTTGGTGTGGTGATCGGAGTCATCAGTATTCTTGCCTTTATGGCAGTTCCTTATGAGGAACTGCTGCAGCGGCAGCTTCCGGTGAACCTTTCTTCTATGAAAAAGATTCTGGAAATCGAATGGATTTTAAATAAAGCGCAGACCCATGCCTTTACGGTACTTGGTATGAGTCAGCTGGTTCATGCGGTCGGTATGCGGGATGTCAACCGGTCGGTCTTCCGGATGAAGCATTTTGAAAATCTGTATATGCTGGCAGCTCTCGGAATCGGACTGCTTTTGCAGGTATTGGTTACAGAGGTTCCTTATCTTATAACGTTGTTTGAAACCAACCGGCTGACGCTTGGCGAGTGGGGGCGGCTTCAGATTCTTTCACTGACACCGCTTGCCGTGCATGAGCTGTTATGCCTTTTTACCGCAGCTGGGCAAAAGCAAGTGCGAGCAGAAGAAGTGCACTGATAATCGAAAGATTATGGGAACAGCGCCTGGAGAGGTGGTGGCCTAAGAGCCATCCGCCCCATATGGCAGCACCATGGATCAACACGGAGTAGGACAGTAAAAGAAAAACAGGAAGGTGACAGGTGCCAATGCTCAATCCGACAGAGATGTTGTCAATTGACAGGGTGACGGCAAGAAGTGCCGCTTCATTCCAGGAAAGAAGCTGTGCTTCCTTCTGATTGATTTTCCGGGAAAGGGCTTCGGAGGTGAGAGGGCCTTTCGGACGATGAAGGGCAGGCAGGGCATCGTAAATTTTATAAAGGGAAAGAAGCAGCAGGACAGCAAAGGGAAGACAGGTTTTTAGGAAAGGAGGAAGCAGGGTGAGCAGCCGGTCGCCGGACAGAAAGGAGAGGGTAAGCGTCAGCCCGGAGATGCAGGAAATCAGGGACAGAGAGGAGAGTGGAATTTTAACCCTGTCAAGTCCGTAAGAAAATCCAAAAATAAACGTATCTGCGCATAAAAGGGTAATCAGCAGAAACGGGAAAATCATAGAGGAATTCATGGAGGGGAGCTCCTTATTCGTTTGCTATATTATATGGAAATATGGTATACTTGTGTGAGAAAAGGGAGGGTGGCAATGAAATTAATATTTATTGGGGCTGACCATGAAGTGACAGGAAGCTGTCATTATTTACAGGTCGGAGAAAAACATATTCTGGTGGATTATGGTATGCAGCAGGGCATCGATGCCTTTGAGAATGCAGAGCTTCCCGTGTGCGAGGCGAAGCTGGATTATGTGCTGCTGACCCATGCCCATGTGGATCATTCCGGTATGCTGCCGCAGCTGGCGGCAAGAGGCTTCCGGGGGCAGATCCTGACAACGGAGGCAACGGCAGACCTTTGCAGCATTATGCTTCGTGACTGTGCACATATCCAGATGCAGGATGCGGAGTGGAAGAACCGCAAGGCGAAGCGAAGTGCGGACAATGCACTTATAGAGCCGCTTTATACCATGGAGGATGCAGATAATATCATCCGCAGGATCGTTCCCTGTGAGTACAATCAGATGATTGAGGTCTGTGAGGGGGTAAAGATCCGTTTTACAGATGTTGGGCATCTCCTAGGATCTGCAAGTATTGAGGTCTGGGCGACCGAAGAGAACGTAACGAAGAAAATTGTCTTTTCCGGAGACATTGGAAATAAAAACCAGCCGCTCATTAAGGATCCGACGTATACGAAGGAAGCTGATTATGTTGTCATGGAATCCACCTATGGGGACCGGTTCCACTCCGAAGAGCGTCCGGATTACATTAAGGAGCTGTCAGGGATTCTGCAGGAGACCTTTGACCGTGGCGGTAACGTGGTGATTCCTTCCTTTGCAGTCGGGCGAACGCAGGAGATCCTGTATTTTCTCCGTAAGATCAAAGAAGAGAAGCTTATAAAAAATCATGAGGATTTTCCGGTTTATGTGGATAGTCCGCTCGCAGTAGAGGCAACCGGTATTTTCCATAAAAATGAACTGGACTGCTTTGATGAGGATGCCATGGCACTGGTGAAAAAGGGGATTAATCCGATTGCATTTCCGGGGCTTCGGCTTTCCATCACGAGTGATGAATCCAAGGCGATCAATTTCGAGAATACCCCGAAGGTAATTCTTTCCGCATCCGGCATGTGTGAAGCAGGAAGGATCCGCCACCATTTAAAGCATAATTTATGGAGACCGGAATGTACGATTCTGTTCGTTGGCTATCAGGCGGTCGGAACATTAGGACGTGTTCTGGTGGAAGGAATCGATGAGGTGAAGCTTTTTGGAGAACCGATTCAGGTACGCGCCAGCATCAAAACGCTTGCCGGGCTGTCCGGACATGCGGATAAGAACGGGCTCATTGAATGGGTGAGCGCCTTTGCCGAAAAGCCGCGCAGGGTTTTCGTGGTACATGGGGAGGATTCTGTGTGCAAGTCCTTCGTGGAATGCCTGCAGGTGGAGCATGGATTAAAGGCTTATGCACCTTACAGCGGAACGGTGTTTAATCTGCTGACGAATAAGTTGGAGTACGAAGCACAGCCGATTCCGGTTGCAAAGAAGAAGGTACGCACCGGTACGGATGTATTCAGCAGATTGCTGGCAGCAGGTCAGAGACTTCTTACCATTATTCATAAGAATGAAGGGTGTACGAATAAGGATCTTGCGAAGTTTGCAGATCAGGTAACCGCACTGTGCGATAAATGGGACCGGGATATCTGATCAGGAGAGAACCGGGTCAATCCGATGGATATCATAATGAAAAGAGAGCGGACCATGATATAAAATATAATGAGCCCAAGGAAAAGCAAGCGGCTGCGAAGCAGACATTTGGTTTTCAGGGCTCATTAACGAGCAAATATCCTGCGAAGCAGGATGGAGAGCACGAAGTGCGGATTTGCGAGTTGACTGTGAAAATAAAGAATAGCAGAAACAGGAGATGAATACGGTCATGAACATGATTGTAGCAGTAGATAATAATTGGGCAATCGGAAATCATAATGAACTGCTTGTGAGTATTCCGGCAGATATGAAGTTTTTCCGGCAGGAAACCGATGGTAAAGTGGTTGTTATGGGACGAAAAACCTTAGAGAGCTTTCCTAACGGGCTGCCGCTTGTAAACCGGGTGAATATTGTATTAACAGAGAATCCGGACTATCAGGTGAAGGGGGCAAAGATCGTACATTCCCTTGCGGAGCTGCAGGAGGAATTGAAGCAGTACCGGTCGGAGGATGTCTATGTGATCGGCGGTGAGAGCGTTTACCGGCAGCTGCTTCCTTACTGTGATGTGGTTCATGCCACACGGATTGATATGGAATATCAGGCAGACGCGCACTTCCCGAATCTGGAGAAGGATCCGGAGTGGGTGGTGACTGCAGACAGCGATGAGCAGACCTATTTTGATATACCTTACACTTTTGTAAAATATGAGCGCAGCCGTTTAACAGTGCAGAAATGATTGTGAAGAAATGATTTTTCGGTATGATTGTGGCGGAACGGTATAACGACAGATAAAACAGAGGAGATGGTGCATGATGAAAGGAAAAAGTATGGCAGCCATATTGCTTGTGACAGCATTAGGGATTACCGCCTGTGGAGGACAGGGCACGGGTGCGGCTGCATCGCAGGAAGCAGCGCAGGAAGCGCAGACAGGAGAAGCAGGCGGAGAACAGAGTGAAGAAGCAGACGGAGATGAGCTTACCGGGACGGATGCCCCTGAGGCATCAAAACCGGAGGAGGGAACGCAGCTTGATCCGGGCTTTAGTGTGGAAAGCGGCAGTATCCCTGAAATTACCATCGAGGCAAAGCAGATTCCGGACAAGGAGTGCTTTCGGTTTGTAAAGGATATGAAAACAGGCTGGAATCTCGGAAATACACTGGATGCGTATTCCCAGGGAAAGATGTATGGAGATGATATTTCTTCCGAAGAAATCTGGGGGAACCCTGTTACGACAAAGGAAATGATTGATACGTTAAAGAATGCAGGCTTCCGTACCGTGCGTATTCCGGTGACCTGGCACAATCATGTAACGGATGACGGCAATGGCCCGGTCATCAGTGAAGCATGGCTTGACCGTGTGCAGGAGGTTGTGGATTATGCGTATGACAATGGCATGTATGTCATTTTAAACACACACCATGATAATACCGCTAACATCGAAGGAGAGGGTGGCTATTATCCGGATACGGCACATGCGGAGGAGTCCGACCGGTATATCCGTGGAATCTGGACACAGGTAGCGGAACGCTTTAAGGATTATGACGAGCACCTGATATTTGAATCACTGAATGAACCCCGTCTTGCCGGAACGGATTACGAATGGAATTTCAATGCAGGTGTGGCAGAATGCAAGGACGCAGCCGGGAGCATTAACCGCCTGAACCAGCTTTTTGTGGATACCGTGCGTGCAACCGGAGGAAACAATGTGGAACGTTATCTGATGATGCCAGGCTATGATGCTTCCTTAGCGGGAGCCATTACGGATCTTTATCAGCTCCCGAATGATATTGTTTCAGATAAACTGATTGTTTCCGTTCATGCGTATACCCCTTATAACTTTGCGCTCCGCCCGGGAAGTGAGAGCGAAGCAACGGACTACTTTTCATGGGAGGATCCCAAGAGTGTTTATGAGATCAATGATCTGATGAACAGTCTGTATAACAAATTTGTCTCTAAGGGAATTCCGGTTGTGATTGGAGAGTACGGCGCCGTGAACCGTGACAACAACACGCAGGACCGTGTGGATTATTATGCATATTATACGGCAGCGGCCAGAGCCAACGGCATCACCTGCTGCGTCTGGGATAACGGATCCTTTACCGATGGCGAGATCTTCGGTATTCTGCGCAGACGTGTGAATCAGTGGTTCTTTGAGGAAACTGTAGAGGCAATGATGAAGTACTCATAGCTACTGTTCAGACAGCAGCCAGACACTTGCTGTCAGGCTGCGTAAGAAAATGATTCAGGAGTGAGCAGGCTCCTTTTGCGAAGCAAAACTTCAAATGAGCCTGCGAATTGTTACTGGAACGAGGTACGAGTGAACAGTAACTACTCATAATTAGTCATAACTATTGACTTTTTATAAGGATAGGATAATAATAAATAGCAATTATATTATACAGAGCTTGGAGGAGAACAGTGATGGAAAAGAAGAACATTGACTGGGGTAATATCGGTTTCGGTTATATTCAGACGGATTACCGTTATGTATCAAATTATAAGAATGGAGCCTGGGATGAAGGCGGACTGACACAGGATGCCAATATTGTGCTGAATGAGTGTGCAGGTGTTCTTCAGTATGCACAGACCGTATTTGAGGGACTGAAGGCATATACTACCAGCGATGGCCGTACCGTGGTTTTCCGTCCTGATTTAAATGGTGAAAGATTAGAGCAGAGTGCAGCCAGACTGGAAATGCCGATCTTCCCGAAGGAGCGTTTCGTAGAAGCAATTAAGCAGGTAGTGAAAGCAAACGAAGCCTACGTTCCACCTTACGGAAGTGGCGCAACACTTTATCTTCGTCCATATATGTTCGGATCGAATCCGGTTATCGGCGTAAAGCCGGCTTCCGAATATCAGTTCCGTATATTTGCAACACCGGTCGGACCTTACTTCAAGGGCGGTGCCAAGCCGATTACCATCCGTGTCTGTGACTTTGACCGTGCAGCGCCGAACGGAACCGGTCATATCAAAGCAGGATTAAATTATGCAATGAGTCTTCATGCCATTGTAGATGCACATAATCAGGGATACGATGAGAACATGTATCTCGATGCAAAGACCAGAACCAAGGTAGAGGAAACAGGTGGAGCAAACTTCATCTTCGTAACCAGGGACGGCAAGGTCGTAACACCGAAGTCAGGCAGCATCCTTCCTTCCATTACAAGACGTTCCCTGTTACAGGTGGCAAGAGAATATCTCGGACTGGAAGCAGAAGAAAGAGAAGTATATTTTGATGAAGTAAAAGACTTCGCAGAAGCAGGTCTGTGCGGTACGGCAGCCGTTATTTCCCCGATCGGCAAGATTGTGGATCATGGTAAGGAAATCTGTCTGCCAAGCGGAATGGAACAGATGGGACCTGTTACAAAGAAGCTGTATGATACCTTAACCGGAATCCAGATGGGAACCATCAAGGCTCCGGAAGGCTGGATTGTAGAGATTAAATAAGCAGTGTTCAGGAAATAGAACATGAATGAAGCAAAATTCCCTTCCTGTGGCTCGGTTATGCCGGTCTCGGGAAGGGGATTAGCTTTTTTGGGGAACGTTTTTGCAGGGGACTTTTTTACAGTAACACTTTGATTGGCAAAAGACAAAAAGTATGCTATCATTGATCTAAATAGGTTTTTGATTGATTCAACAAAAGAGAATAGATGGAGAGGTGGTTTTATTTTGAGTAAAGAAGTAGCAGGAACAACTGTTGTGATGCTGGGAAATGCCGCAATCGCCAGAGGTGCGTACGAAGCCGGTGTAAAGGTATCCGCAGCATATCCGGGAACACCCAGTACGGAAATCAGTGAGAATCTGGTGAAATATAAGGATGAATTATATTCCGAGTGGTCTCCGAATGAAAAGGTGGCAACTGAAGTGGCAATCGGGGCCTCGATCAGTGGAGTGCGTGCCCTTGTATCCATGAAGCATGTTGGTGTCAATGTGGCATCCGATCCGCTTTATACCATTTCCTACAGTGGAGTAAACGGAGGACTGGTATTGGTTGCAGCCGATGACCCGGGGATTTACAGTTCCCAGAATGAGCAGGATTCCCGTATGGTAGCACGTGCTGCCATGGTCCCTGTAATCGAGCCGTCGGACAGTGAAGAAGCAAGGATGTTTATTAAGAGAGCCTTCGAGCTTTCCGAGCAGTATGATACACCGATTATGTTCCGTACAACAACCAGACTGGCACATTCGCAGGGTGTGGTTCACTTAGAGGAACGTCAGCAGATTCCGGATAAGCCGTATGAGAAGAATATTGCCAAGAACGTCATGATGCCGGGCAATGCCATTAAGCGTCACCTCGTGGTAGAGGAACGTTTAAAGAAAATGGCAGCGGATGCGGCAACGCTTGATATTAATAAAGTAGAATATAACGATACGAAGATCGGTGTGATCACGAGTGGAATTCCTTACCAGTATGTTAAGGAAGTACTTCCCAATGCTTCCGTATTAAAGCTTGGTCTGGTACATCCCCTTCCGAAGACCCTGATTGAGGAGTTTGCTTCCAGGGTAGATACCCTTTATATTGTGGAGGAACTGGAGCCTGTCATTGAGGAACAGGTGAAATCCTGGGGAATCAAGTGTATCGGTAAGGAAATCTTTACCGTACAGGGCGAATACAGTGCCAATATGCTTCGCAGGGCAATTCTTAAGGAAGATCTGGATCTTGAAGAAGCTGCACAGGTTCCTGCAAGACCGCCGATCCTTTGTCCGGGATGTCCGCACAGAAGCGTTTATTCCGTATTGAAGAAATTAAAGATTCATGCATCCGGTGATATCGGGTGTTATACCTTAGGCGCGGTAGCTCCTTTGAGCGTTGTGGATACGACCGTCTGTATGGGCGCAAGTATCAGTAACCTTCACGGAATGGAGAAGGCGAAGGGTAAAGATTATATCAAGAACTGGGTAGCCGTAATCGGAGATTCCACCTTTTTACATACCGGTGTCAATTCTCTTATGAATATGGTATACAATCAGGCAACCGGAACCGTAATTATTCTGGATAACTCTACAACCGGTATGACCGGTCATCAGGATCATGCAGCAACCGGAAAGACCCTGATGGGCGATACGACATATATGATTAACATTTATAAGCTTTGCAAGGCAATGGGCATTGAGCATGTTTATGAAGTGGATGCCTTTGACATTGAAGGCTTAGAGAAGCTGATCAAAGAAGAAACCCAGAGAGAAGAGGTTTCTGTCATTATCACGAAATCCCAGTGTGCGCTGCTTAAGACCTTTGTACCGAAGGGCAAATGTGTGGTTGATGATGAAAAATGTAAGAAGTGCGGACTGTGTATGGTATCCGGATGTCCGGCAATGCATAAGGGCGCAAACGGAGAAGCGGTCATTGATGAAACGATGTGCAATGGCTGTGGTCTGTGCATGAAGAACTGTAAATTCGGCGCTATTTCTTTAGTGCCCAATCAGAAGTAGGAGGGCGAAGAGATGGAAACGAAGAATATTATGATTGTGGGTGTCGGTGGTCAGGGAACCCTGCTTACCAGCCGTATTTTAGGAGGAATTACCCGTAAGGCAGGGTATGATGTGAAGATTTCCGAGGTTCACGGAATGGCACAGCGTGGCGGAAGTGTAGTAACCTATGTCCGCTATGGGGACAAGGTAGCGGAGCCGATTGTAGAAGAAGGACAGGCAGATGTGCTGATTGCCTTTGAACGCCTCGAAGCACTCCGGTATGCACATTTCCTGAAAAAGGACGGAGTTATGATTGTCAATGATCTTCGCATGGATCCGATGCCGGTGTCCATCGGGGCTGCACAGTATCCGGAGAACATTATTGAGAATCTGAAAAAGAAGCATCAGGTGATTTCACTGGACGCACAGGCACTTGCCAAGGAAATCGGCAATGCGAGAGTATTTAATACGATTATCATTGGTGTGGCAGCAAAGAGAATGGACTTTGCGAAAGAGGACTGGCTCAAGGTCATTGAAGAGACGGTTCCGCAAAAGACCATCGAAATTAATACCAGAGCATTTGAAGCCGGATATGCACTTGGATAGAACCAGGCAGTTGACATTGGGCATGCAGGATACAGAAGTTCAGGAAGGAAGAACTTTTGATATAAAAACGAAAAGAAAGAGAAGGCAGGGAAATAAAAGTGATATGGAATGAGACCAAAGAATGTATCAGCAGGGATGAGCTTGCAGAGCTGCAAAGCAAGCGGCTTGTGAAGGTAGTAAACCGTGTATATCACAACGTGGAATATTACCGGAAGAAGATGCAGGAGGTTGGGATTGAGCCGGGGGATATCCGAGAAATTGAGGATATTACGAAGCTTCCTTACACGACCAAGAATGATTTAAGAGACACCTATCCGTTTGGATTATTTGCAGCACCGCAGTCCGACATTGTCCGGGTTCATGCATCGAGTGGAACGACCGGCAAGGCAACAGTGGTTGGCTATACGAGAAGAGATATTGATATCTGGTCGGAATGTGTATCAAGATCCCTGGCGATGGCCGGGATTACCAGAGGCGATATTATTCAGATCGCTTATGGTTACGGATTATTTACCGGCGGACTTGGTGCCCATTACGGAGCGGAATATCTGGGAGCAACGGTTGTTCCGATGTCTACAGGTAATACGAAAAAGCTCACTACGATGATGAAGGACTTCGGGGTTACGGCAATTGCCTGTACACCTTCCTATCTGCTTCATATTGCAGAAACCTTAGAGCATGACGGGGATATCGATAAGATTAAGTTAAAGACTGCAATCTGCGGTGCGGAACCGTGGACAGAGCAAATGCGTCATCAGATCGAAGAAAAGCTTCACATCCATGCACATGATATTTATGGTCTGTCTGAGATTATGGGACCGGGTGTTGCCTGTGACTGTGAATATCACAAGGGCTTGCATATCCAGGAGGATCATTTCTTCCCGGAAATTATCAGTGCAGAAACGTTAGAGCCGGTAGCAGCAGGAGAAACCGGTGAGCTGGTATTTACTACGCTGACGAAGGAGGGACTGCCGCTTATCCGTTATCGTACCAAGGATCTGACGAGCATTACCTATGACAGATGTGAGTGTGGCAGAACAACCGCCAGAATCAGCCGCTTTGTAGGGCGTTCCGATGATATGCTCATTATCCGAGGTGTGAATGTATTCCCGTCCCAGATCGAAGCTGCACTGCTTGAAATGAATGGAACGACTCCTCATTACCTGATGATTGTCGATCGTGTGAATAATCTTGATACACTCGAAGTGCAGGTAGAGGTGGAGGAGGCATTCTTCTCTGATCAGATCAGAGAGCTTGAAAACTTAAGCAAGAAGATTGCGCATACCATCCAGCAGGCAATTGGCCTTGCGGTAAAGGTAAAACTGGTAGAACCAAAGACCATCGAACGAAGCATGGGTAAGGCCGTTCATGTTATTGATAACCGTAAACTGGTATAGAAAGAAGGTGCCTGAATGAAACAGCTTTCTGTTTTTATTGAAAATAGAGAAGGACGTCTTGAGGATGTCCTGAATTTACTGAAAGAAGAGAACATTAATATTATTTCTTTAAGCCTTGCAGATACCAGTGATTATGGCATGCTGCGCCTGATCGTAAGCGATCCGCAAAAGGGACGCGAGGCATTAAAGGAAAATGGATTTTCGGCAACCCTGAATGATGTCGTTGCCGTGACACTTCCCCACAAGGTGGGCGCATTGCAGGAAATCCTGCATGTTCTGTGTAAAGAGAGCTTAAATGTGGAATATATGTATGCACTCTGTACGAAGACCGATGAGGCAGCGATCGTTATTAAGCCGTCCGACCCGAAAAAGGCGGAAGAGGTACTGCGCGCTGCCGGTGTACATTTCTTTGCTTTATAGGAAAGCCCTATAAAGCAAAAAGCTCCGCAGGGATGCGCAACTCGCGGAGAAGAAATTAGTTGCTTTGCAACACCGCTCGCGCGCGAAGAGTTCGCCGGCGAACTCTTTATTTGTCTATGGGGGTAGAAATGGCAAAATGGATGCTGGCTGCCAGGAAGGCAGATTTTGATGCGATTGCACAGAAATTTCATATATCACCGGTACTGGCGAGGATTCTCCGGAACCGGGATCTTGTGACAGAACAGGAGATTGACCGGTTTTTGAATGGAACGCTTGCAGATCTTCATGATCCCTCTTTATTAAAAGGAATGCAGGAGGCCGGTCAATGTCTTTTTCGGAAGATCGGACAGAGGGTGAAAATCCGTATCATCGGGGATTACGATGTGGACGGTGTGTGTTCCGCGTATATTCTGCTGCGGGGCCTGCGGCTTCTTGGTGCAGATGTGGATACCGTGATTCCACACCGGATGAAGGATGGATATGGACTGAATGATCATCTGATTGAACAGGCGAAGGAGGATGGCATTGATACGATACTCACCTGTGACAATGGGATTGCGGCAGCCGATCAGATCCGTCTTGCGAATACCTGTGGAATGACGGTTGTTGTGACCGATCACCATGAGGTTCCCTATGAGGAGCAGGAGGGGGAACGGATTTACCGGCTGCCTCCGGCAGCCGTCGTAATTGATCCGAAGCAGGAGGATTGTCCATACCCTTATAAGCAGATCTGCGGGGCAGTGGTTGCCTATAAGCTGATCCGGTATCTGTTCCGGGAGGCACAGAAGATCCATTGGACAGGGCAGGCCGGTGAGCCGGTCGATGAGCAGGCTGCACAGGCGCTGCTGCAGGAGCTCTTAAGCTTTACGGCACTTGCAACGGTGTGTGATGTGATGGAATTAAGGGACGAGAACCGGATCCTGGTGCGTGAGGGGTTAAAAGAGATGGCAAAGACCACGAATTACGGGTTGAAAGCGCTCCTGCAGGTCAATGACCTGTATGGAAAGCCGCTTACTCCTTATCATGCAGGCTTTGTGATCGGACCGTGCCTCAATGCCACGGGGCGGCTGGATACCGCAAAACGGGCACTGGAGCTGTTTGATGCGTCATCGATAGAGGAGGCTGCACTTATTGCATCGGATCTGAAGAGCATGAATGAAAGCCGTAAGCAGATGACCGAGGATGGTGTAAAGCTTGCCACGCAGCAGGTAGAACAGGAGCTTTCCGGGGATGATATT
>OHAO01001855.1_pt1 | contig 13872 bp, 10 predicted proteins | sample 1577151 | NCBI WGS metagenome assembly OHAO01 (sample SAMEA3541585, study PRJEB24748) | human gut metagenome | biome: human gut; feature: human-associated habitat; material: faeces | place: China | collected 2012 | reverse complement strand
GGCAGCCCTATGGGCTGCCGCCTTCTTACTCTGTAGGGAAACGGAATCACTCGGCCTTTTCCACAGCCTCGGTGCGGTAGATGAAGCGCACAGCGCCGTCCATGCCGTCCGTCAGACCGGAGAAGCTGCGGTAGTTGCGGGAGACCTCCACCGTGGCGGTCAGGCGCTCCGCCAGGCCCTCCACGTCGTCGCCCAGCACGCTGACCAGCTTCTCCACGCCCTCCTCATTGAACTGCTTCAATCCATCGGAGAGCTGCATGGCGCCGTCCCGCAGCTGCTTCACGCCATCCAGCAGGGCGGGCATATTGCTCTGGAGCCGCTGAGCACCGGCGGCAGCCTGATCCACACCGGCGGTATAGCTATTCAGGCCCATGTAGAACACGTTGTACTGATCCAGCTGCTGCTTCAGGCTGCGGATCTGCACGGCACCGGCGGAGGCCTGCTCCGTAGCGGCCATGATCTTCTGCTGCACCTCGTCGGAGGCCATGGTCTCCTCGATCTTCAGCTGCACCTGCTGCTCCGTGGCGGCGTCGATCTTCTGCCGGATCTCCTCCGTGCCCATAAGGGCCGTCACATTCTCGGAGATGGTCTGCTGCATGGCGGGAGTCTGCATCTGCAGCTCTACGGCGGCATCCACCTGCGCCTTCAGCTCAGGACTCTGCTGATACTGCTCCATGGTGTAGCCCATGGCGTTGAGCACCTGCCCCAGCACCTGCTGGCGCACCTGCTCCGTCACCTGCGCCGTTACCTGCTGCTGCACGGCCTCGGTCACAGCGGCACGGATCTGATCCCGTGCGGCCTCCACGGCGGCAGTCACCTGCTCACGGGCGGCCTGCTCGGCCAGCGTACCGGCCTTGTCCAGCTGGGCCAGCACGCCGCCCAGCACGGTGGCGTAGTTGTCAATGGTCAGGGAGGGGATGGTGATGCCCGCCTGCGCCAGCTGGGGCTGCAGCTGCTCATCGGCCATAGCCAGCAGGGAGGTAAAGACCTGCTTGGCCCCGGCGTTCAGGGCGCTGCTGTTGGAGCTCAGCTGATTCAGACCGTCCGTCAGCTGATCCACGCCGTCAGACAGCTGTCCGCAGCTGTCCAGCAGCGTGCAGAGTCCGTCATACAGCTGGGAGGAACCGTCCATCAGCTGATCCATGGCATCCGTGAGCTTGCCCAGGGAATCGGACAGGCTCCCCAGATCGCCGGAGGTAAGGTCGTCGGTATCCACCTCATTGAGGAGGCTGTTGGAGACGACGGTGAGGGTGGTTTCCAGCGTAAAGTCCGTCACATCGGCACTGATCTCTACATAGTCGGGCAGTTCCAGCTGCTCCTTGCTGATGCCCAGATCCTCCTGCAGGCCGGGGAAGGCCATGCCCATGACGGCGATGCGATCGCCGTCGTTGATGAGCTTACCGTTGGAGACGGTGACATTGGAGAAGTGGGAGGTATCCAGCAGGGCGCCGGTAAGGGCCACGAAGGGGACATACACCTTCTGGCTGACGCCGTTGACGGTACGCACCTCATACTGGTTGTTTTCATACTCGAAGCGGATGGTCACCTTGCCGCTCTTGCCCGCCAGCTCGCTGGGGGTGACGGTCTTGCCGTCCAGGGTGTAGTGGATGCTCATGCTCACCGGCAGCTCCTTCTGGATGGTGCCGGTCCAGCAGTCGTCCTTCACCTGCTGGGCGTCGTTCAGGCTCTCGATGGCCTTCTGAGCCTCGGCGGGCAGGGCGTTCTTGATCCAGTCGCTGACCAGAATTTTCCGCGTGCTGCCGTCGGCAGCGGTCATGACGTACACCGTCTCGTCCTTGACGGCCTCCGTGTCGGAGGCGGAGGCGGCCGTCGCCACGGCGGACGGGGCCTCGGTATCATTGGCGTCCTTGCCCACGGCGTAGGTGGTGACGCCGGCGGCGCCTACGGCCACCGCCATGGCTAAGATCACAGCCAGAAATTTATTCTTTTTCATTTTACAACCTCCTGTTTACCAATGAGATGGGTCATACCACGGGTGGTGCGGCACACGATGCCGTCGCACAGGATCAGCAGAGCCGGCAGCACCAGCAGCACCAGCAGCACGCTGATGATAGCGCCACGGGCCATCAGCATACACATGGAGCCCACGATATCGATGTTGGAATACAGCGCCACGCCGAAGGTGGCGGCGAACAGGCCCATGCCGCTGACGATGATGGAGGGGGCCGAGGTCCGCAGGGCGGTCATAACGGCCTTCTTCTTGTCCTCGCCATTGAGCCGCTCCGCCTTGTAGCGGGTGGTCATCAGGATGGCGTAGTCCACCGTAGCGCCCAGCTGGATGGTACTGATACAGATGGGGGCGATGAAAGGCAGCGACTGGCCCAGCACATGGGGCAGGCCCAGATTGATGAAGATAGCCAGCTCGATGACGGCGATCAGGACGAAGGGCAGGGAGAAGCTTCCCTCCACCAGCGTGATGATGATAAAGATGGCGGCGATGGAGATGGCGTTGACCACCTTAAAGTCGTGGTCCGTCGTCTCGATCATGTCCTTCATGCAGGGGGCCTCACCGATGAGCATTCCGCCCTCGTCATACTTCTTCAGGATGGCGTTAAGGGAATCGATCTGCTGATTGACATCATCGGAGGCCACCTTATACTCGGAGTTGATGAGCAGCAGCTCCCACTGGTCGCTCTCCAGCATGGAGCGCACGGAATCGGGCAGCACCTCCATGGGGATCATGGGGCCTGCCACGCTCTCCATGCCCAGCACGTACTTCACGCCCGGCACCTGCTCCATTTCGTCGATCATGGCCCGGACGTCGCTGTCCGGCAGATCGGCGTTCACCAGCAGCATATGGGTGGAGGCGATGTCAAACTCCTGGGAGAGCTTCTTGTTGGCGATGACGTACTCCATGTCCTCTGGCAGGCACTGGCCCATGTCGTAGTACACCTCGTCGTTGGTCTTGTCATAGCTGATGTAGGCCGGGGCAACAAGCAGGGCGAAGATCACCAGAAACACGGGGAAAATCTTGCACACACCCTTGGCAAAGCCTCCCATATCGGGGATCAGGGACTTATGCCGTGTCCGCTGCAGAGGCTTATCAAGCACCAGGATCAGGGACGGCAGGATGGTCACGCAGCCCAGCACGCCCAGCAGCACGCCCTTAGCCATGACGATGCCCAAGTCACGGCCCAGCGTGAAGGACATGAAGCACAGGGCGATGAAGCCGGCGATGGTGGTGGCAGAGCTGCCGATGACGGAGGTAAAGGTGTTGTGGATGGCCACCGCCATGGCCTCCTTGTGGTCGCTCTGCAGGGTCAGCTGCTCGTTGTAGCTGTGCCACAGGAAGATGGAGTAGTCCATGGTCACGGCCAGCTGCAGCACCGCAGACAGGGCCTTGGTGATGTAGGAGATCTCTCCCAGGAAGAAGTTGCTGCCAAGGTTATACACGATGGCCATGCCAATGCTGGCCAGAAACACGAATGGAACCAGCCAGCCGTCCAGCAGCAGCATCATGGCGGCGCAGGCACAGGCCACGGCCAGCGCCACATAGATAGGCTCCTCCTGCTCGCACAGGTCCTTCAGGTCCGTCACCAGTGCCGACATACCTGACACGAAGCACTGCTTGCCGGCGATGGAGCGGATCTCACGGATGGCGTCCATGGTCACGTCCTCCGACGTGGCGGAGTCGAAGAACACCGCCAGCATGGTGGCGTCGTCGGTATTGAACTCGTTATACAGCTTATCCGGCAGCAGCTCCATGGGGATGGAGAGGTCCGCCACGGAATCGTACCACAGCACGCTCTCCACGTGGTCCACCTGCTGGATCTTCTCCTTCAGCTGGGCCACCTCCTGCACCGGCATATCCTGCACCACGATGAAGGAGAAGGCTCCCTTGCCGAAGTCCTCCTTCAACGTCTCCTGCCCGATGACGGTATCCATATCGCTGGGCAGATAATCCAGCATATCGTAGTTGATCCGGGTACCCAGCATCCCAAACACCGCCGGCACCAGCAGGATCAATGCGATCATCAGGATCAGAACACGGTTTTTTACCACCGCTTTAGACAATCCCATTGCATCTCGGTCCTTTCTCACTTGATCTCAAATTCATCTGTCTCGATGACGTCCGGCTGCTGGTGGCGGATGATCTTCACCGTCAGCAGAGCCACCAGCAGATTCATCACGCCGTCCAGAAACAGCGACGCACCCAGGAGCATGGTCAGCGCCTGCGCCCCCTCGCCGGGCCGCAGCACCAGCAGCACGCCCAGCACACCGGCGCACGCCGCCGCCAGCAGGATGGCCCACCAGCGGTCGATGCCGAAGCGCTTGGCGTCCACGGCGATCTGCACCTTGAACAGCCCGTCCGACAGCACCAGAATGCCGTACACCACGCACAGAAAGCCGATGGTCTCGCCGGGATGGGTCAGTGTTACGATGCCCAAGGCCATCAGCAGCACGCCGAAGGCCAGATCGTACTGGAAGGCCAGCCGGAACAGGTCACGGGACAGATACCCCGTCACCTTCACGGCACCAAACACGATCATCCCGATGCCCAGCAGCTCTCCGATGACGGCCACTGACACGCCGGGCCACACAAACAGCACCACGCCCAGCACGCACAGCAGCACCGACATGATGATGTATCCTGTTTTGGCCGCTCGCATAGGGGTCACAGAACGCATGATACGCATCTCCCTCACTTTTGATGGTCTGAGTTTACCGCTTTCGGGGCCGGGAGAAAATGGACAAAAAAATGCCGGGTGTCTGAAAGTCAGACACCCGGACGCAAATTGCCCAGTTTTTAGGCAGTCAGGGGGTATTTGCCTAAATTTTCAATGGTCGTCCCGGCTGCGCTCGATGATGAGCTCCGGCAGGCCGTGGCACAGGCGGCTGATACGCCGCAGCTCCTCCAGCGCCTCATCCTGCATCCCGCCGCTGATCCAGTCGATGCACATTCCGAAGAGTTGGCACTTGATGAAGCGGATCACCGCCTTCCGGTCTGCCTCCGGCAGCTGGTGCTGGGGGAAGGCAGTATCGATGTAGGTGGTGACGGCGTAGTCGCACAGACGCATGGTGCTCTTCTCGAAGAGGTCACGGTTCACGGAGTGGTAGATATGCATCACAGCGCTGCGGTTGTGCAGCGCATAGCGGAAGGCCATCTCGCAGCACTCGTCCAGCGTGGAGATGGTGGGGTACTCCTCAATGAGCTGGTCAGTGTAGGAGGTGATGATCTCAGCGATGAGGGAGGGGATATCCTGAAAATGGTAGTAAAAGGAGTTGCGGTTGATGCCGCATTTTTCCACAATATCCCGGACACTGATCTTGTTCAGGGGCTTTTCGTTGAGCAGCTGCAAAAACGCCGTTTCAATGGCCTGCTTGGTAAAATTTGCCATACACACCTCCGTCTCTTCTGCACATACTCTCTCGGAAAACTGATTATAGCAGATTTTTCCCCGGCTGACAACCCTCCCAAAGCGCCCAAAATGGGGCATACTATCCCTACCGTCACAACCGACGGCAGCCAAGAACAGGAGGTCTATGCCATGCGAAAGAAAAAGCCCTTTCACGACCCGGCACCGGATATCCACGACTTTCCCGGCGTTCCGGAGAGCACCTTCGATCTGGTAAACCAGTACGGCACCTACAACATCCAGCCCACCTCCCACACGGAGAATCTGTTTCCTCTCATCGGGCCGGAGCTGCCGGAGCGCTGGCGCACCATGCGTCTGGGAAAGGACGATCTGGAGGACTTGTAGCGGAAGTCTGCGGGGCAGACGCATCAGGGGTGGGCGCAAATGCGCCCGCCCCCGATGCGCTTTTCTCTTGCAGGCTGTGTCGAAATATGGTAGGATGGATGTATCCCATATGGTATAGTGACCCCCAAATACATGATTCGGAGGAAAGAGAAGCGATGAAGCAGATGAAACGGGCCGCAGGTCTGCTGCTGGCGCTGGTACTGGTGCTGAGCATGGCCGCCTGCGGTAAGAAGGACGGAGACGGCGGCGACAGCCAATCCGGCTTCCAGCGTGGCACGATTGAAAACGGCATTTACACCAACACCTTCGTGGGCATCGGCTGCCAGCTGAGCGATGACTGGACCTACTACACCGACGAGCAGCTGGCAGAGCTGTCCGGCGTGGTGGCCGAGAGCAGCGAGGAGATGCAGAAGGCCATGGAGGATGGCAAGAGCACCTATGATATGTTCGCCAGCGCCATGGAGGGTCTTGTGACCATAAACGTGGTGTATGAGGATCTGGGCGCTCTGTACGGCAAGCTGCTGGACGAGGCGGGCTATCTGGAGATCGCCGTACCCAAGCTGGAAGATGCTCTGGCCTCCATGGGGCTATCCAACGTGAAGGTGGAGCAGACTCCGGTGCAGTTCGCCGGTCTGGTTCGGGAGGGCGCTGTTATCTCCGGCGAGATGGACGGCGTCCCCATGTATGAGACGCTGGTGTGCATCAAGCAGGAGGGCTATATGTGCTGCGTGACCATGTGCAGCTGGACGGAGGATATCACCGCCGATCTGGTGGAGCTGTTCTATCAGGCGTAAGCCAAGGCGAAACAAATAAACAGGAGGCCGCAGACAATGCCTGCGGCCTCCTGTTTTTTTGGTTTATTACAGCTCCGGGGCGGCGTTGGTGCGCTGGGAGCGCAGACGGTAAGTGACCTTCTTCAGCTTCCGGCTTCTCATGGAGCTGATGGCCGTGGGGATAGCGCCCAGCAGCGTGAAGGCATACAGCTTCACCAGCTCCCCGATGTAGGTGGAGGAATCGATGATCTCCTGGCGCAGCATCTCCGGGATCATGCGGAAGCAGTCCAACAGGCTCAGCTCGTAGTAGTCCTTCAGCTCGTTATAGACGACGACGGACCAATCCAGCTGGTAGCCCACATAGGTCATGCCCAGCATCAGCACGATGCTGACCACCAGACCCACGGTGGAGAACCGGCCGCCCAGCAGCTCATAGCCCTTCATGGTGCAGATGGCCATGACGATACCGCTGACTGCCGCCACATAGCCCAGCTGGCCCAGCAGCACGATGCACGCCACGCCCAGCAGAGAACCCAGCAGCGCACCCACGGTGCCGGCCACCACGTTCTCCGTCTTGCCCAGCTCCGCCTGCTGGTTCTGCTCCTGCAGATGGCCCAGCTGCTGGTAGCAGCTGTCGCACAGCAGGGAGGGGACACCGGTCATGATGCAGGGGTCCGTCTCCACGGCGCTGCCGCAGTTCTGGCAGCAGTTGTCATAGCCGGAGGCGTGCAGAAACTCCACCACGGCGGCTACAGCCTCCGCCAGCTTCTCCACCTGATTGGGATTGCCGAAGCGGACATTCAGGGTCAGCTCCACCCGGCTGCGCCGGACGGAGACGCCCGTCACCAGACGGGTCCCCTTGACGAATTGCCGGATGGCGGACTGATCCGGCTCCTGCCCCAGCCGGTGCAGGGACAGGGTCATGGCGGCAAGGCCCTGATCGTTGCGCCAGAGCATGGTCTGGTAGCCGCCGACGCTGCCGAAGAGGATGCTGCTCTCGCCGTCCACCGTCAGGTGCAGACGCTGGGCGGTCTGGTCCAGAAAGGTCTTTTCTTTTTGAGTCATGGGGTAGCTCTCCTTTTCTCTCTTTCACATGGTTTACAAACAACTAGGCCGGAGGATCGTCAGAAGGAGACGACCTCCTCCTTGGGCTTTTCGCAGGGGGCGATGGCGGTGACATACAGCACCGGGCCCTCGCCCTGATAGGCGTCATTGGCCTCCTTCTTCACCGTGGCGGTGATCTCCACCCACTGGCGGTTCTTGAACTTCTCCATCCCCTCGCCCTTGGCCACCAGAGCCAAAAACTGCATATCGTTCTCGCAGCAGACCATGGCGAAGCGACCGGGGCAGTGGACGCCCTTGAACTTCTTGGAGTGGCACATGACGGCCTTATACCGCACGGTGACACCGTCATAGCGGTCTGGGTTGTCCATCATATCCACATACCAGACACCGTAGTCGTCGTCCGGCACATCCAGATGGCCGTCGGAGAGATCGAAGGGGGACATCTCCGGAGTGACGTACTCCTCGCTGGTGCCGTCCTCGTTCTCCAGATAGATATCGGCCCGGCGGTTCACCATCCGCAGGTTGCGGCTGCGGAGCTGGGCCCGCAGCTCCTCGTTGCAGTGGTTGAAAATCAGCATATCGGCGTTGCTGATCTTCTCCATCATCAGCTGGCCCATATTCTTTACATACATCTCGAAGCTTCTGGCGTCCACCAGACACATGATCTGGTAGAGGATCCAGTTGGCAGGCAGGCCGTCCCGGTACAGAGGCTCGATCATCCACATACCGTTATACTCGATGATGACCTGCTTGGGCCGGTACTGCTTCTCAAGCTTCTTGAACAGCTCCGGGGTCAGCTGACTCTGCTCGTCCACCGTGTAGGTGAACACATTGCCCAGCACACGGGGGTCGTACTCCAGCTCCCCCTCCTCGCAGCAGATCAGCAGGGTGCGGTCCTCCTCGGCAAAGCCGTCCCGGAGGATACCGTTGATGAAGCCGGTTTTGCCGGAATCCAGAAACCCGGCGATGAGATAGACAGGAATATCCATAGTTTCTCGCTCCTTACAGGTGTTACAGGCTGAACAGCTCTTTGAGCTTGTCCTCCTTCAGCTGGGCGCCGATGACGCACAGGCGGCCGGTGTAGTCGGCGCTGCCGTAGCGGACGTCCTGCTCCTCGGGGACATAGTCGAAGTGCAGCCACTTGCCGCCGCTGGGGACGATCCCCTTGGCCCGGAGAATGGCGCCGTAGTCGCCGGTATCCAGCGCCGTCAGGATGCAGCGGATGTCCTCCTCCGTGTAGGAGTGGACCGTCTCGGCGCCCCAGCTGGTGAACACCTCGTCGGCGTGGTGGTGATGGTGGTGGCAGGAGCACTCCGGGTCGTCGCACTCGCCGTCGTGGTGATGGTGGTGCTCATGCTCATCATGGTGCTCGTGCTCCTCGTGGTCATGGTGGCAGCAGCCCTCGTGATGGTGATGCTCATGTTCGTCGTCATCGTCATCATCGTCGTGATGATGGCCGCAGCAGCAGTGGCCCTCGTCCTCGTCGTGGTCATGATGATGGTGATGCTCGTCATGGTCATCATGCTCGTCATGGTCGTGGTGGTGATGGTGGTGCTCCGCCTCCTCCGCCTCGTGCTCGGCCTGCATCCTGGCCAGCAGCTCATCGGCCAGAGAGACCTTTTCCACAGCGGACAGCAGAGTCTTGCCGTCCAGCTGGTCCCACGGGGTAGTGAGGATGGCGGCGGTGGGATTCTTCTCCCGCAGCAGAGCCACGGCGGCCTCCAGCTTCTCCTGAGACAGCTTCTGGGTCCGGGAGAGGATGATGGTGCCGGCAGACTCGATCTGATTGTTGTAGAACTCACCGAAGTTCTTCATATACACCTTCACCTTGGTGGCGTCGGCCACGGTGACGAAGGAGTTCAGCTTCATATCCGGCTCGTCCCGAACGGTGTTCTCCACCGCCACGATGACGTCGGAGAGCTTGCCTACGCCGGATGGCTCGATGAGGATGCGGTCCGGAGCGAACTGCTCATGGACCTGGCGCAGGGCCTTGTTAAAGTCGCCCACCAGAGAGCAGCAGATGCAGCCGGAGGACATCTCGCTGATCTGCACGCCGGAATCCTTCAGGAAGCCGCCGTCGATGCTGATCTCGCCAAACTCGTTTTCAATGAGCACCAGCTTCTCGCCCTGATAGGCCTCGCTGAGCATCTTCTTGATGAGCGTGGTCTTACCGGCGCCCAGAAAGCCCGATACAATGTCGATTTTTGTCATAAAACAACCCTTCTTTTCTCCTCCGCCATGGCAGAGGACAATTTTTCTCTTATATCATACCCTATTTTTCCAAAAATGCAAGAGGGGGAGACGACCCTCCGCCGCCGGGGCGGAAAACTTTTCTTGACAGGATACTCATACGGCGTTATACTGTACTCACTATAAACGAAAGGAGGCGTACACCATGACGAAGAGCAAGCTGACCAGTAAGGGGATCATTGTGTGCGCCGCTGGGTCGGCCCGATAAAGGGGCCGATGTGACCGTACTCTGTGTGCGTCCCCGTCCGGGGGCGCATTTTTTGTACGCTGCCGGATGCCGGCGGCGTTTGGACAGGCGACCTGTGGGCCGCCGGGAGAGAGAAGGAGGCTTATGGAAGAGAAGCAATCGACATTCAAGCTGTCGGGGCGGGAGAAGGCCGGGCTCATCTGGCACTATCTGCGCCCCTGCTGGGGACATTTTGCGGCGGCGCTGCTGTGTGCGTGCCTGTCCATGGCGCTCAACGCCCTGACGCCCCAGATCATCCGTATCACGGTGGACTCCATCCTGGGATCCGAGGAGGCCAAGCTGCCGGCGCTGGTGCTGCGGGTACTGCCGCTGGAGACGCTGCGGCAGGAGCCTGTCACGGCGCTGTGGTGGGCGGCGGGGGCCGTCATGGTGACGGCGCTGCTGCGGGGCCTGTGCAGCTTCGGGCAGCGGGCCCAGCTGTCCCGTGGGTCCGAGGCCTACGTCAAGGGGCTGCGGGATGACCTGTACCGGCGCATCCAGTATCTGCCCTTTGCGTGGCACAAGCAGCATCCCACCGGCGACATCATCCAGCGCTGCACCTCCGATGTGGACGTGATCCGCACCTTCGTGTGCAACCAGCTGGTGGAGGTGGTGCGGACGGTGTTCCTCATCATCCTGTATCTGTGGATCATGTTCCGCATGAACGTGAAGCTGTCCCTGATCGCTCTGGCCTTCATCCCCATTGTGGGCCTGTCGTCGGGGGTGTTCTACCGGAAGATCTCCTCCCGGTTCAAGACCGCCGACGAGGCCGAGGGCGAGGTGACCGCCTGCGCTCAGGAGAACCTCACCGCCGTGCGGGTGGTGCGGGCCTTCGGACGGGAGAAGTATGAGGAGGACAAATTTCAGGCCAAGAGCGAGCGGTACGCCGGGCTGTGGATCCATCTGGGGAAGCTCCTGTCGGTATACTGGGCGTCGGGGACGCTGCTGACGTGCTTGCAGGTGATGGTCATCATTCTGGCGGGCATCCACGAGAGCGTGGCCGGGGCCATGACTCTGGGCGCCTTCGTGGCCTTTGTCAGCTACAACGAGTCTCTGGCGTGGCCCGTGCGTTCTCTGGGCCGGGTGCTGTCGGACATGAGCAAGGCGGGGGTGTCCATGGACCGTGTGGGCTACATCCTCCGCTCCCCGGAGGAGCAGGATCAGCCCGATGACGTTCCCTTCCCCGGCGGGGACATTGTATTTGACCATGTGACCTTCGGCTACGAGGGGCAGCCGGTCCTGAAGGACGTGTCCTTCACCATCCGGGAGGGGGAGACCTTCGCCGTGCTGGGCGGCACCGGCTCCGGCAAGAGCACGCTGGTGCATCTGCTGGACCGGCTGTACGACGTGCCGGAGGGCTCCGGCCGCATCACCATCGGCGGCGTGGACCTGCGGCATATCCGGCGCAGCGACCTGCGGCGGCACATCGGTCTTGTTTTGCAGGAGCCCTTCCTGTTCTCCCAGACCATCGGGGAGAACATCCGGGCCGTGCGCCCCGATGCGCCGGAGGATGCCATGCGCCGTGCGGCGGCCATCGCCTGCGTGGACGAGGCGGTGACCTCCTTCCCGGAGGGGTATGACACCATCGTGGGGGAGCGGGGCGTGACTCTCTCCGGCGGACAGAAGCAGCGGGTGGCCATCGCCCGGATGCTGATGCAGCAGGCCCCGGTGATGATCTTCGACGACTCCCTGTCCGCCGTGGACGCCGAGACGGACGAGAAGATCCGCACCGCCCTGCGCCGGTCTACCGGCAATGCCACGGTGCTGCTGATCTCCCACCGGGTCACCACCTTGATGCAGGCTGACCGCATTCTGGTGCTGGACGGCGGCCGGGTGGCGGAGCTGGGGACTCATGCCCAGCTGGTGGAAAAGCCCGGCATCTACCGGGATATCTATCACATTCAGATGCAGAGCGCCGACCGGGCGCTGCTGGAGGAAGGGGGGAGCAAGCATGGCGGCCATTGATGAAAAGGAATATACCCAATCCTTCGACTGGAGGATCTGGAAGCGGCTGGGGCCGTTCCTGCGGCCCTATCGGGGCGCCTTCATCTCCATGCTGGTGTTCAACGGCATCTGCGCTCTGGTGGACGTGGTGCTGCCCCTGTTCCAGAAGTACGCCATCCAGAACTTCATCGAAAAGAACACCCTGACGGGGCTGCTGCCCTATGCACTGGCGTATCTGGCGGTCATTCTGGTGCAGGCCCTGTCGGTGGTGATCTTTGCCCGAAACTCCATGCACATCGAGATGAATCTGGGCAAGGATATGCGCGGGGCATTGTTTCACCACCTGCAAACCCTGTCCTTCTCCTTTTATAACGTGACCCCGGTGGGGTATCTGCTGACCCGTGTCATGAGCGACACCAACCGCATCTCCGGTATGCTGGCGTGGAACTTTACGGATATCCTGTGGGCAATGTTCTATGTGCTGGGTACCTTTGCCGCCATGCTGGCGCTGAACTGGAAGCTGGCGCTGGCAGTTATCGCCATTGTGCCGGTGATGGCCATTCTGACGGGGTATTTTCAGAACCGCATCCTCCACTGGAACCGGAAGGTGCGTAAGCTGAACTCCCGCATCACCGGAGCCTTCAACGAGGGCATCACCGGCGCCCGCACCACCAAGACGCTGGTGACGGAGGAGCAGACCGCCGACGCCTTCCGCAGTCTCACCCGACAGATGCACGACTCCGGCATCCGGGCAGCCCGGCTCAATGCGGTGTTTATCCCGCTGGTGCTGTTCTTCGGCACCATGGCGGTGTCTATCGTGCTGCTGCGGGGCGGCTATATGGTGCTGGATCAGGCGCTGGAGCTGGCCACTCTGTCGGCCTTTACCACCTATGCCGTCAGTATCTTTGACCCCATCCAGATGACCGCCGCCAATCTGGCGGAGTTCATCTCTCTGCAAGCCTCCATCGAGCGGGTAACCGACCTGATGGACGAACAGCCGCAAATTCAGGACACCCCGGAGGTCATTGAGAAATACGGCGATGCCTTCCACCCCAAGCGGGAGAACTGGGAGCCGCTGCGGGGCGAGATCGAATTCCGGGATGTGACCTTCCGCTATCCCGACGGCGGCGAGAACGTGCTGGAGCACTTCTCCCTCCACATCCCTCAGGGGACCACGGTGGCCATCGTAGGCGAGACGGGGGCCGGCAAGAGCACTCTCATCAATCTGGCCTGCCGGTTCTTCGAGCCTACGGAGGGGCAGATCCTCATTGACGGCGTGGACTACCGCCGGCGCAGCCAGCTATGGCTCCACTCCAACATCGGCTATGTGCTGCAGAATCCCCACCTGTTCTCCGGCAGCGTCCGGGAGAACATCCGCTACGGCAAGCTGGACGCCACCGACGAGGAGGTGGAGGCCGCCGCACGGGCCGTGTCGGCGGATACGGTGGTGTCAAAGCTGGAAAATGGCTGGGACAGCGATGTGGGGGAGGGCGGCGACCGTCTCTCCACCGGCGAGAAGCAGCTGATCTCCTTTGCCCGTGCCGTGCTGGCCGACCCCCGCATCTTCGTGCTGGATGAGGCCACCTCCTCCATCGACACCCAGACGGAGCAGCTGATCCAGAACGCCATTGACCATCTGCTGACGAACCGCACCTCCTTTCTGGTAGCCCATCGTCTCTCCACCATCCGCAAGGCGGACGTGATCCTGGTGGTGAAAGACGGCCACATCGTGGAGCAAGGCAAGCATGAGGAGCTGCTGCGGCGCAAGGGCTATTACCACGACCTGTACAGCAAGCAGTTTGCCCAGGAGAACGCCGCCCGCATCTTGGGCGAGGGCAGCGCCCAATAAAGCACATAGCACGTGCCGGGCATGGTGACAGTGGCGGCTGAC
>OHAO01001837.1_pt1 | contig 13977 bp, 10 predicted proteins | sample 1577151 | NCBI WGS metagenome assembly OHAO01 (sample SAMEA3541585, study PRJEB24748) | human gut metagenome | biome: human gut; feature: human-associated habitat; material: faeces | place: China | collected 2012 | reverse complement strand
GGAGCGGGCCCTGGCGGCGGTGGACCGGATGAAGCGGTACCTGGAGCAGGGAAAGATCCATGAGACGGCCCTGGCCTGGTACGGAGATGATCTGCAGTCCTGTCAGGACCTTCGGGAGGCCATTGGCCAGCAGATCCGCGGAGGCCAGGTGAGCGACCATGCATCAAAGGCTTTAAGGGCCTGCCGCATGGACATAGAAAAGGAGGAGCGGTCCATGCGGGAAAAGGCGGAGACGGCCATACGGTCCGGAAAGAACATGATGACCGACAGCTTCAGTACTATGCGGAACGGCCATATGTGTGTTCCGGTGAAGACGGAATACCGGTACCGGGTGAAGGGGAACGTCATTGGCCAGTCCTCCACCGGAAGCACGGTATTTATTGAGCCGGAGGCCTGCGCCCGCCATTACGGGGCCCTGGAAATGCTGAGGCTGGAGGAGGAAAACGAGGTAAGACGGATCCTGTATACGCTCACCGGCATGGTCTACGATTTCCGGGAGGAGCTGGAGTGTGATATCCGGGTGATGGAGAAGCTGGATCTGATGTTTTCCAGGGGAAAGCTGAGCCTGGCATACGGCGGCGTGGAGCCGTCGGTGAACACAGAACGGCGCATCGTGCTGAAGGACGGCCGTCATCCGCTGATGGACCGGGCTGTCAGCGTGCCGCTGCAGTTCCGGCTGGGCAACGCGGTCCAAGACGGAGCGGACGGAGAAGCGGCTGTCCGGGGCATCGTCATCACAGGCCCCAATACTGGAGGAAAGACCGTAGCCATCAAGACTGTGGCTTTAAACTGTATGATGGCCCAGACTGGACTCCATGTGGCCTGCCGGGAGGCGGACATCTGCATGTGTTCCGGCTTTCTTTGTGATATCGGGGACGGCCAGGATATGTCTGAGAACCTCTCCACCTTCTCATCCCACATTGTCAATGTGCTGGATATCTTAAAGAAGGTGGACCGGGACAGCCTGGTGATCCTGGATGAGCTGGGATCCGGTACGGACCCGGCAGAGGGGATGGGCATCGCAGTGGCGATCCTGGAAGAGCTGAAAAAGAGCGGAGCCCTGTTTCTGGTGACCACCCATTACCCGGAGGTGAAGCAGTATGCAGAGCGGGCGGAGGGCATGGTCAACGCGCGGATGACCTTCGATAAGGAGAGCCTTAAGCCCACCTACCGCCTGGTCATCGGCGAGGCGGGAGAAAGCTGTGCCTTTTATATTGCGGGAAAGCTGGGAATGCCGGAGCCGATGCTGGAATGTGCGGCCAGGGCGGCCTATGGAGCCCCGGCTCTGCCGGAGGAGATCCGGCGGCTGGCGGCGGAAAACCGGATCCGGAAGGAAAAGACGGGAGGGATCCAGAAGCGGAAGACAGGAGAGAAGGGAAATGCCAGGAAAAAGCGGTTCCACCGGGGAGACAGTGTGATGATACTTCCGGATCAGAAGACGGGGATCGTCTGCGAGGAGGAAAATGAAAAGGGCGTTCTGCGGGTCCAGATGCCCGGGAAGAAGATCTATATCAACCATAAGCGCGTCCGGCTCCAGGTGGCAGCCAGTCAGCTGTACCCGGAGGATTATGACTTTTCCATTATTTTTGATACAGTGGAGAACCGGAAGCTGCGCCATGACATGGACCGGGGAAAGCTGGTCCAGGGAGAGATCATTTTGGAGCAATAACCGGAATAAAATCTTCCGTCTTGTGAGAAATCAGAAAATATGATATGATTGCTGTCAGATAACTGTTGTTCTAAATGGAAGAAAGAAAACAGGGAGGGCAGCATGAGAAGAAGCGACAGAGAAATTACGGACATGGACAGGATCATGGAGATCGTCAGAAGGCAGGGTGTCTGCTGCGTGGCGTTCCAGGATACGCCATGTCCGTATTTAATTCCAATGAATTATGGGGCGGCCCTGGAAAACGGGCGGCTGACACTGTATTTCCATGGAGCGGCTGTGGGGACCAAGCTGGACCGGCTCAATGCGGATCCCCATGTTTCGTTCGCCATCGTGGGAGGAAGTCAGGTCTCGTTGAATTTTGAGGAGGCATGCAGGTCCACAGCCGGGTTTGACAGCGTCTGCGGGACGGGGACGGCAGAGCTCGTTCCGGCAGAGGAGAAAAGAAAAGGCCTGGCGGTGATCATGAACCATGCGGCAGAGTGCGAGGCACTGGCTGCGGGAGACGGCAGAGAGGACCAGAAAGCACTGACGTTTTCAGAGAATTCATTTTCTGACCAGGCGGTGGAAGCGGTGACGGTGTGGAGGATCGCGGCAGCTTCCATAACAGGGAAGCATCACGACTAAAAATACAGAAAAGGAGAAAACTTATGGGAACAGAATTCAAGGATGAGATCGAGGGGCTCATCGACAAGAGAAGCCAGGCGTACACAGATATCAGCGACGCCATCTGGGGCTTTGCGGAGCCCAGATTCCAGGAGCGGGAGTCCTCCAGGATCCAGCAGGAGTATTTAAGCTCCAGAGGCTTTTCCATCCGGGCAGATCTGGCTGGAGAGGAGACGGCGTTTATCGCGGAATACGGCAGCGGGAAGCCGGTGATCGCGTTTTTAGGTGAGTTTGACGCTCTTTCCAGTCTCCAGCAGGAGCCGGATCAGACGGAGCACTGCCCCATCGCCGGAAAAGAAAACGGTCACGGCTGCGGTCATCATCTTCTGGGAACGGCCTCGGCAGCAGCGGCCGACGCCTTAAAAACGTATATGGAGGAGCATAAGCTGGCCGGGACCATCCGGTATTACGGCTGTCCGGCAGAGGAGAATGCCGGAGGCAAGGCGTATCTGGTACGGGACGGATACTTTGACGACTGCGATATTGCCATCACCTGGCATCCCTACACCATGAGCAAGGTCATGAAGGGCGGCTTCCACCTGGCCAATTTCCGCGCCTTCTTTACCTTCCACGGGATCTCCTCCCATGCGGCGGGGGCTCCGGAGTTAGGCCGGTCGGCCCTGGATGCGGTGGAGATCATGGACATCGGCGTCAACTATATGAGAGAGCACATGATCGATGCGGCCAGGGTCCACGGAGCCATCACCAATTCCGGCGGCATTGCCCCCAACGTGATCCCGTCGGAGGCCCAGATCCTTTATGCCATCCGCGCGCCCAAGGTGACCCAGGTGCAGAAGCTGTTTGAACGCATGTGCGACATTGCCAGGGGAGCAGCTCTGATCACGGGCACCACCGTGGATATCAAACAGGTGGCCGCTTATTCGGACCTGATCAACAACGAGACTCTCAATGATCTGATCCAGGAAAATCTGGAGCGTGTGATCCCCATTGGATACACGGAGGAGGAACTGGATTATGCGAGGAAATTCCAGTCCGTGATCACCGAGCTGGATAAGGAAGGGCTTAAGGCCATCGCCGCAGATATCGGCGGCCGCGACCGGAAAAAGGAGCTTCTGGAAACGCCTCTCTGGGATTTCATCGTAGACCGGAACAGCCGGTATGGCGGAGGCGGCTCCACCGACGTGGGAGACGTGAGCTGGAAGGTGCCCACGGCCCATGTGTACGTCAACTGCTATGCAGCCGGAACAGCGCTCCACTCCTGGCAGGCCACAGCCCAGGGAAAATCCTCCATTGCCCACAAGGGAATGATCGCAGCGGCCAAGGTCATGGCCAACATCGGTGCAGAGCTTCTTTTAAAGCCGGAGCTGGTGGAAAAGGCAAAAGAGGACTGGAAGGAAGAGCTCAATGGGGAGGAATATCCCAATCCCCTTCCAAAGGACCTGAAGCCGGAGATCTGGTAAGAGGAGGCATATCATATGGAAAAAGATTTTCGCGCGGAGATCGGAGCGCTTGTACAGGACAGAAAACAGGCTTATACGGCCATGAGCGACCGGATCTGGGGCTTTGCGGAGCCCAGATTCCAGGAGTATGATTCCTCCAGGCTCCAGCAGGAATATTTAAAGGCCAGGGGCTTTTCCATCCGGGCGGATCTGGCGGGAGAGGAGACGGCGTTTATTGCCGAGTATGGCAGCGGAAAGCCGGTACTGGCATTTTTAGGCGAGTTTGACGCCCTTTCCAGCCTGGAGCAGGAGGCGGACAGCACAGAACGCCGGCCGGTCCCTGGCAAGACCAACGGCCATGGCTGCGGCCACCATCTTCTTGGAACGGCGGCAGTGGCAGCAGCGGACGCTTTAAAAACTTATATGGAGTCCCATGGACTTCTGGGCACCATCCGGTATTACGGCTGTCCGGCAGAGGAAAATGCCGGCGGAAAGGCGTATCTGGTGCGGGACGGCTTTTTTAATGATTGTGATGCCGCCATTACCTGGCATCCAGGCACCACCAATAAGACCATGATGGCAGATAAATACCTGTCCAACTTCCGTGTATTTTTCACGTTTCATGGGATCTCTTCCCACGCGGCAGGCGCGCCGGAACTGGGGCGCTCTGCTCTGGACGCGGTGGAGATCATGGACATCGGCGTCAATTACATGAGAGAGCACATGATCGACGAGGCCAGAGTCCACGGGGCCATCACCAACCCGGGAGGCATTGCGCCCAATGTGATCCCGTCGGAGGCCCAGATCCTTTATGCCATCCGTGCGCCCAAGGTGACCCAGGTGAAAAAGCTTTATGAAAGAATGTGCGATATTGCCAGGGGAGCGGCCCTGATCACTGGCACCACGGTGGATATTAAACAGGTGGCCGCCTATTCCAATGTGATCGAGAACGATACTCTGGAAGATATTATGTATGAGAACATGCGTCACTTTGTTCCCATTGGATATACGGAGGAAGAGCTGGCCTATGCGAGGCGGTTCCAGGAGGTGATCACAGAGCTGGACAAGGAGGGACTGAAGGATCTGATCTCGATCCTCAGCGGCAGAGACAAGGAGAAGAAGAGACAGATGGAGGAAAGTCCCATGCTGGACTTTGTCCTGGAACGTCACGTTTCCTTTGGCGGAGGAGGATCCACGGACGTGGGAGATGTGAGCTGGGTAGTTCCCACGGGCAAGGTGGATATCAACTGCTATGCGGCCGGAACAGCGCTCCATTCCTGGCAGGCCGTTGCCCAGGGAAAAGCCCCTGCGGCGCATAAGGGAATGCTGACGGCGGCCAAGATCATGGCCTGTACGGGAGCAGAGCTGCTGGAGAAGCCGGAGCTTCTGGAAAGAATAAAGGAGGACTGGCTGGAAAAGCTGGACGGCGAGACGTATCCGGATCCCCTGCCAAAGGATGTGAAGCCGGAGATCTGGTAAAAAACAGGAAGGTCGGTTTTTATGGGAATGCTGTAAAACAGCTTCTGAGTAATTCTCGGGTTGTTTTTGCAGCATTCTTTTCTTGACAAGAAGAGATGGAAAGAGTATAATGAACAATGTTCATATTGAGGTGGCGGGATGAATATTGTTGTAACTTCAAAAGACGAGATCTTAAAAACAAACCGTGAGCTGATCCAGAAACAGGGCTGGTCTGCCGTCAGCATCCGTTCCGTTGCGGCGGCCTGCGGAGTATCTGTGGGTTCCATCTACAATTATTTTAAATCTAAAGAAGCGCTCATGAGCGCCACGGTGGAGAGCGTCTGGTGCGAGATCTTCCATGAGCCGGAGGACGGAAGCGTGTTTGAGGATACGCTGGCCTGTATTTCCTGGATGTACGGGCGGATGGAATATGGCCAGAGGAAATATCCTGGTTTTTTTACCCTGCACTCCCTGGGTTTTCTGGGAAATGAGAAGTCAGAGGGAAGACAGCGTATGCAGGAGACATGGAAGCATATTTCGGACGGCCTCATTTTTGTCCTGAAGCGGGATTCCAGGGTCCGGCCGGACGCTTTTACAGAGCAGTTTCCAGCAGAGAAATTTGCAGACGTCCTGTTTTCCCTGATGCTGTCAGCGCTGCTGCGTCAGGATTATGATCCCCGGGCAGTGCTGGAGATCACCCGCAGGACCCTTTACTAAGATTTCCGAAAATGGAGAATCCTGTAGATCAGGATTCTTTTTTGGACAAGAAAATGAACGGTGTTCACTATGAGGAGGAAAAAGAATGCAGGCAGTTGCAGAAACTTTATTTGATGTGGTCTATCTGGTCTCCGTCATTGCTATCGGGATCCGGATGATCCGGGGCAGCAGAGGAGACCGGCAGTTCCTTTTGTTCGGCTGGATGGCCGTGGTGCTGGGAGCGGGAGATTCGTTCCATCTGGTTCCCCGGGCGCTGGCTTTATGCACCACCGGGCTGGAAAACTATACTGTCCCCCTGGGGCTTGGAAAGTGGATCACCTCCGTGACTATGACGGTCTTTTATGTGCTGCTTTACTATGTGTGGCGGCTGCGTTACAGGGTTTTGGGCAGGAACGGCCTCACGGCGGCTGTGTATGGTCTGGCAGGACTCCGGATCCTTTTATGCATGATGCCGCAGAACCGATGGCTCAGCGCAGATGCGCCCCTTTCCTGGGGGATCTACCGCAATATTCCCTTTGCCCTGCTGGGACTTCTGGTGATCGTGCTGTTTTTCGACAGTGCCAGGAAGAATGGGGACCGGGCATTCCGATGGATGTGGCTTACCATTGTGCTGAGCTTTGGCTTCTATATTCCTGTGGTACTGTGGTCCGGAACGTATCCCATGGTTGGGATGCTGATGATCCCCAAGACCTGCGCTTATGTGTGGACCGTGCTCATTGGATACTCTGCCATGAAGAAGGAATTCAGATAAAGGAGGAGAAAAATGAAACGCTATATGAATGCCGCGCTGCTGTACGCCGTTCTTGCAATGGCTGGGGGCGTATTTTACAGGGAGTTTACCAAGTTTACCGGTTTTACCGCTAAAACGACCTTGTCGGTGATCCATACTCATTATTTCATGCTGGGAATGGCAGTGTTTTTGCTGCTGCTCCTGCTGGAAAAGAATTTTTCTTTTACCGGTCCCAAAACCGGAAGGATCCTGGCAGTCTATCACACAGGGCTGAACCTGACTGTCCTGATGCTGGCGGTCCGGGGAATCCTTCAGGTCCTGGGTACACCGCTTTCTTCCAGTATTAACGCCGCCATTTCTGGTGTGGCCGGGATCGGCCATATCCTGCTGGGAACGGGGCTGGTGCTTTTATTGCTCCAGATCAGACGTTTCATGAAAAAATAAAAATAATAGTTGACAAAACGGGAATAATGTAGTAAACTCTATACCGTTGAGTGAGTGAGACAAAATCACCCAATGGGCGTCAGTAGCTCAGCTGGATAGAGCATACGGCTACGGACCGTAGTGTCGGGAGTTCGAATCTTCTCTGGCGCACGAAAGACAGGTTGTATAAGCGACCTGTCTTTTTTTTGTTCTAAAAATATAACTGTCTGCTTGCGTGGAAACGCCAATGGTGATAGAATATATGGTGTGGTTTTGATAAATATTGAAAAAATTCGGAGGATCCGGTGGAGAAGACCCAGAAGAGAAAAACAGAGCACGTGTCCTATGGACTGATCCGGGCCCGGAGAAAGACCATGGCCCTTAAGGTGTCCGAAGACGGGACAGTGACGGTCCGGATCCCCTATGGGGTCCGACCGGAGGAAGCAGACCGCTTTGTGGAGGCTCATGTGGACTGGATCCGGAAGCGGATCGCAGAATGCAGGGAAAGAGCCGCGGCGCGGCCTGCGTATACGGACCGGGAACGGGAAGCCGGGAAGCGGCTGGCAAAGGAGCTGCTTTTGAAGAAATGCCGGTATTTTGCAGAGCGCATGGGCGTTTCCTACGGGACGGTCACCGTGCGGGAGCAGAAGACCCGGTGGGGCAGCTGCAGCGCCAAGGGAAACTTGAATTTTAACTGGAAGCTGGCACTGATGCCGGAAGAAATACTGGACTATCTGGTGGTCCACGAGCTGGCCCACCGGGTGGAGATGAACCACAGTCCGGCGTTCTGGGCTGTGGTGGCAGAGGAGATACCGGATTATAAGACAAGAAGGGAATGGCTCAGACAAAACGGTGCAAAATTTTAAACAGACAGAAAAACAGGAAATCTGGATGGTCCAGACAAAACGGGCGGATTTTAACGGACTGGCAAAGGAGCTGGGTGTCAGCCCCGTATCGGTGCGGATCATGAGGAACCGGGGAATGGAGACGAAGGAAGCCATGGAGCGGTACCTTTACGGCACACTGGACGGGCTTTATGACGGAGCTCTCATGAAAAATATGGGAGAGGCTGTGGCCGTTCTCATAAAAAAGCTCCGGGAGGAAAAGCGGATCCGGATCATCGGGGATTACGATATCGACGGCGTCTGCGCCTCCTACCTTCTTTTAACAGGCCTGAGACGGGCAGAGAGGGAACTGGGTAAAGGAACCGGGCCGGCCGGAAGCACCCGTATCGATTATGAGATCCCGGACCGGGTCCGGGATGGATATGGGATCAACGAGGCCATCATCCGCCAGGCGGCTGCCGACGGGGTGGATACTCTGGTGACCTGCGACAACGGCATTGCCGCAGCAAAGGAGATCTCTCTGGCAAAGGAGCTTGGAATGACCGTGGTGGTCACAGATCATCATGAGGTCCCGGTGGAGGAGGAAAGACAGGTCCTTCCTCCGGCGGATGTGGTGGTGGATCCCAAGCAGGAGGGAGAAACGTATCCCTTCCGGGAGATCTGCGGAGCGGTCGTGGCCTACAAGCTGGTGGAAAAGCTCTATGAAGCGTCGGGGGTCCACCGGGAGGAATGGAGGGAGCTCCTGGAATTTGCGGCCATTGCCACTGTGGGCGATGTGATGCGGTTACAGGATGAAAACAGGATTCTGGTAAAATACGGGCTGAAGCAGATGGCCCGCACCAGGAACCTGGGACTCAGAAAGCTGGTGGAGAAGACAGGGCTTGATATTACAGACTTAAGCGCCTACCATATCGGCTTTGTCATCGGCCCGTGCTTAAATGCCGGCGGGCGGCTCCAGACGGCCAAGGCGGCCCTCAGGCTCTTTCTGTCGGAGGATGAGGCAGAGGCAGAGCGGCTGGCAGAGGAATTAAAGGAATTAAATGATATCCGGAAGGACATGACGAAAAAAGGAGAGGACGAGGCCATCGCCCAGGTGGAGACACAGTATATGGAGGATAAGGTACTGGTGGTGTTTCTGCCGGACTGCCACGAATCCCTGGCGGGGATCATTGCGGGCCGGGTCCGTGAGCATTTCCATAAGCCCTCCATTGTACTCACAAGGAGCGGGGACATGGTGAAGGGCTCCGGAAGGTCCATTGAGCCGTACCATATGTTCCGGGAGCTGACAAAGGTCCGGGAGCTGCTGCCGAAGTTCGGCGGCCATCCCATGGCGGCGGGGCTTTCCATAAAAGAAGAGGACGTTCCGGAATTCCGCAGGCGGCTCAATGAAAATGCGGTCCTCACCGAAGAGGACTTTATCCCAAGGGTATGGATCGACGTTCCCATGCCTCTGGAATATGTGACCGAGGGACTGGTGGAGGAGCTTAAGCGGCTGGAGCCCTTTGGCCAGGGGAATGAAAAGCCCCTGTTTGCCCAGAAGGGACTGATGATCCGCAGCCTCCGGGTCCTGGGGAAAAACCGGAACGTGGTGAAGCTGGGGCTGGTGACAGATACGGGGCTTTCCATGGATGGCCTCTTATTCGGGGACGGAGACGCGTTCCAGAAGGAACTGGCCGGAAAGGACCGGATCGACATTGTATATTATCCAGATATAAACGAATACAATGGAAACCGGACGCTCCAGGCGGTGATCAGGAATTATAAGGCGGCCGGTTAAGGGCCGGACGCATTTATAATAGGGAACAGGCGGGCCGGAAAATGGAAAAGGAGGTTCCTGCCTGTCAGATTTATAATGTATAAGGAGGATTCAGGATGGTAAATGAACTGATGAGACTCATTGCGGAGCATGACAGCGAAGTGGGTGCGGCAGTCAACGCCGAATTTGCGAGACAGAGACGGAATCTGGAGCTGATCGCGTCAGAGAATATCGTTTCTGAGGCCGTGATGGCGGCCATGGGAACGGTCCTTACCAACAAGTATGCAGAGGGCTATCCGGGAAAACGGTATTACGGCGGCTGCGAGTGCGTGGACGTGGGGGGAAACCTGGCCATCGAGCGGGCAAAGAAGCTGTTTGGCTGTGATTATGCCAACGTACAGCCTCATTCCGGCGCGCAGGCAAATATGGCTGTGTTCATCGCCATGTTAAAGCCCGGCGATACCGTAATGGGCATGAACTTAGACCACGGCGGCCATCTGACCCACGGAAGCCCGGTGAACTTCTCCGGTATGTACTTTAATATCGTTCCCTACGGCGTCAACGACGAGGGATATATCGACTATGACGAGCTGGAAAAGAAGGCCATGGAGGCAAAGCCGAAGCTGATCGTTGCTGGAGCTAGCGCCTACTGCCGGACCATCGACTTTAAGCGGTTCCGTGAGATCGCTGACCGGTGCGGCGCATATCTGATGGTGGATATGGCACACATCGCCGGTCTGGTGGCAGCCGGTCTCCATCCCAGCCCCATCCCCTATGCAGACGTGGTGACCACCACCACCCATAAGACCCTGCGCGGGCCCAGAGGCGGTATGATCTTAGCCAACGAGGAGGCCAATAAGAAGTTCAATTTCAATAAGGCCATCTTCCCGGGAAGCCAGGGCGGTCCCTTAGAGCATGTGATCGCGGCCAAGGCCATCTGCTTCGGCGAGGCTTTAAAGCCGGAGTTTAAGACCTACCAGGAGCAGGTATTAAAGAATGCCAAGGCCCTGGCAGAGGCCCTTAAGAAGCAGGGCTTTAAGATCCTGACCGGCGGTACAGACAACCATCTGATGCTGGTGGACCTGCGCGGCATGGATGTTTCCGGCAAGGAGCTTCAGAACCGCTGCGACGAGGTTTATATCACCCTCAATAAGAACACAGTCCCCAACGATCCCAGAAGTCCGTTCGTTACCTCCGGCGTCCGCATCGGCACCCCGGCCATCACCTCCAGAGGCCTGGTGGAGAGCGACATGGATGAGATCGCCCGCTGCGTCTGGCTGGCAGCCACGGATTTCGAGAATAAGGCGGATGAGATCCGGGCGTCTGTGACAGAGATCTGCGGCAGATACCCCATCTACCAGTAAGACACATATTTCCCCTCCCGTTTTCATACACTGCAAAAGCAGAGATGAGGACGGGAGGGGATTTTTTATGGCAGAGGCCTTTGAAACAAAGACCACAGAGGAGACCGGGCGGCTCCTTCATTCCACGGATCCGGGAGGTCTTTCGGCGGAGGAAGCCAGAAAACGGCTGGAGCAGTATGGACCAAACCGGCTGCAGGAGCCGGAGCAGCCCGGCTTTTTTTCCCGTCTCCTGTCCCAGTTCATGGATCCTCTGATCTATGTGCTGGCGGCGGCCGGAGTCATTTCCGTGTTCCTGGGAGAGATCGGGGACGCCTGTATCATTGCGGCGGTGGCGGCCTTAAACGGGGCTGTGGGGATGATCCAGGAGGGGAAGGCCAAAAGGGCCCTGGATGCCTTGAAAAAAATGACCCGTCTGAAGGCAGTGGTGCGCCGGGATCAGACAGACCAGGAGATCGACGCGGCAGAGCTGGTGCCTGGGGATCTGGTGGTGCTGGACGCCGGGAGGCAGGTGCCGGCGGATCTCAGGCTTTTATGGACGGAAAGTCTGCGGGCAGAGGAATCGGCCCTGACGGGAGAGGCGGCGCCGGTCCACAAGGATGCCGGTTTTTCTGCGGCCGCCGGCCTTCCGGTGGGAGACAGGAAAAACATGGCCTATATGTCCTCCAATGTGACGGCTGGAAGGGGGCTGGGCATGGTGACGGCCACCGGCATGGACACGGAGATCGGCAGGATCGCCCGTCTGATCCGGGAGGCCCCCATGGAGGCCACACCCTTACAGAAACGGCTGGGGGATCTGGGAGGCGCTCTGAGCATTCTGGCAGTGGCCCTCTGTGCGGCCCTTTTCGGTCTTGCCGTCTGGCAGAAGCGGGATGTGGGAGAGATGCTCATTACGGCCATTTCCCTGGCAGTGGCGGCGGTGCCCGAGGGGCTTCCGGCGGTGGTGACCATCGTGCTGGCCCTGTCCGTGTCCCGGATGGCCCGGGTCCATACCATCGTGCGGCGGCTGCCGTCGGTGGAGACTCTGGGGGCGGTGAGTGTGGTCTGCTCCGATAAGACAGGGACGCTGACCATGAACCGGATGACGGTGGAAGAGGTCCTGGACGCGGGAGAGCTCCTGGATGAAGGCGTAAGCGGCAGGAGGAGACGGCCGGGCCGCGGGAAGGGGGCCATGGCTCCGGGCCAGGAGGAGCTTCTCAGGGCCTTTGTCCTGTGCAATGACGCAGAGCTTAATAAAAAGGGAAGGATCGGTGATCCCGGGGAGCTGGCCCTTCTGGAATATGCAGAGAAGGAGGGGCCATGGACAAAGGGAGAGCTGGAGCGGCAGCTCCCCAGGACGGCAGAGCGGGCCTTTGATCCGGAGCGGAAGCGGATGACCACCGTACACCGGACAGAGACAGGAATTGTTTCCTATACGAAGGGAGCCCCGGATGTGATCCTGGAACGGTGCAGCCGGTATCTGTCTGGAGGCGGTGAACGGCCTCTGACTGGCAGCAGCAGAAGAAGGCTCCAGGACCGGATCTCATGGCTTTCCAGCCAGGGGCTCCGGGTGCTGGGAGCGGCCAGGAGTGATGGGGACGGAAGGAAGGAGGAGGACATGGTCTTTCTGGGCCTGGCAGCCATGGCAGATCCTCCGCGTCCGGAGGCCGCCCATGCGGTGGCCATGTTTAAGAGAGCCCATGTGCGGACGGTGATGATCACAGGGGACCACAGGGACACAGCCCTGGCCATTGCCAGACGGCTGGGGATCGCAGAGGATGGGACCCAGTGCATCATCGGGGCGGAGCTGGACCGGATGGACGACGCGGCCCTTAAGGAACGGGCAGAAACGGCGGCGGTCTTTTCCCGGGTCTCCCCGGACCATAAGGTGCGGATCGTCCGGGCGCTGAAGGAGAATGGAAGCATCGTGGCCATGACCGGCGACGGAGTCAATGACGCGCCCTCCTTAAAGGCAGCCGATGTGGGGATCGCCATGGGGCAGACCGGAACAGATGTGGCAAAGCAGGCGGCGGATATGGTGCTCACAGACGACAATTTTGCTACCATCGAGAAGGCCATCGAGGAGGGAAGAGGCGTCTATGAGAATATAAAGAAGGCAGTGATCTTTCTCCTTTCCTCCAATTTCGGCGAGATCATGACCATGTTCACGGCCATTGCCCTTTCCCTGCCGTCGCCGCTAAAGGCCAGTCATATCCTGTGGATCAACCTGATTACCGATTCCCTGCCGGCCCTGGCCCTTGGAACTGACAAAAACGACGGACCCGCCCTGATGGAGGAGCCGCCCAGGGGAAAGGATGAGAGCCTGTTTTCCAGGGGAGGGATGGCGTGCACGCTGTTTTATGGATTCCTTATAGCGGTGATCAGCCTTACGGCCTTTCTGCGGCTGCCGGTGGGGATCCTGGCGGCGGAGGGAAAAAGGATCACGGCAGAAAGCCTGTCCCTGGTCCTTGGAGATCCGGCGGTGCTGGCCCGGAGCCAGACGTATGCCTTTACGGTCCTGGGCCTTTCCCAGCTTTTTCATGCTGTGGGGATGCGGGATGTGGGCCGGTCGGTGTTCCGGATGAATCATCTGGAAAACCGGCTGATGCTGGCGGCAGCGGCCCTGGGAGTGCTCCTCCAGGTACTGGTGACGGAAAACAGCCGCCTGGTGGCCCTGTTCCAGACGGCAGCCCTGTCTGGAACGGAATGGAGGGAGCTGCTGTTTCTGGCAGCTGCCCCCCTGGCGGCCCATGAGCTTCTGGCGAGGCTCAGCCGGATCTCTGGAGCGCGGGGGACGGCCGGGAAAGAATGGACCGGATCATAAGAGCTTCAGGATCCCCAGAAGGATCAGGACCAGCCCTCCGGTCCTGGACGGATCCAGGGACCGCCGGGATCCCGGGAGCTGGCGGCTGTTTTCCAGGTTGTATGATTATTCCTTGATAAAAGGGCATGAGTTCTCTTTGTTTGCCGAGGATG